>Ga0081478_139823_pt1 | contig 21327 bp, 18 predicted proteins | sample OctSprmetagenome_FD_70983 | JGI IMG/M metagenome (GOLD analysis project Ga0081478, IMG submission 70983) | Hot spring and microbial mat streamer communities from Octopus Spring Streamers, Yellowstone National Park, USA - T=80-84 v2 (version 2) | ecosystem: Environmental > Aquatic > Thermal... | reverse complement strand
GCCCGCCCCTTTCGTTATTGTTGGTTGTCCTACTACCGCTATTACTCCTTGTTGTGGTGTTGTTCCTAGTAGTACGAAGTATGCTATTATTGCTGCTCCTATTGCTAGTAGTACTAGGGTTACTAGTATTGCTAGTACTGGTCCGCTTAGATCTCCTCTTCTAGCCTTCAAACCCTCCACCTCGCTCAGCCACTTTACTTTGTTCTGGTCTGGTTTAAAAGCTTTACGGTTTGTGTTATCCTGTTACGTGTCCTCCTATACGCTCTTGTTATAACCGTGTACTACCTTGTTTTCCCCGTTATAAGTGTTAGTGATAGGAGCGTTATTGTTGTTGCAGATCCTAGTGTTATTGAGTATGCTAGGCTCTCCACAGCCTCTACCTCTCTTAGGTACACTATTGCTATGTGGTGTAGTGTGTATGCTAGTGGTGCTGGGTTTAACGGGCTCTCTTGGGTATGACATCTACAAGTTCGGTGGCGGTCTCCTACTATTATTAATGGCTTTATCTGGGATGATACTCTCGCTATTCTTCACAATTGGCTTTACGGTGTTAGCATTAAAACGGGTGGGAGCTCTGCTTTCAAAAGCTAACCCTCCTGACGGTCTACTCCTCCTCAATTTCTACCCTATGTAAATACGTCAAGACCCGCTCTCCTGACCAATGTGGTTAATCTGTGCTACCTAATACCTTAATAGTTTCAGTGTGTTGAAAGGTGTGGGGGCTGAGAGGTGAATGCTATTGGAGTTTACAGGCTACCTGATCCTCATTGTTAATATTGCCTACTTGGTGTTTGGAGTTGCTATGGGTCTTCTAAGTTTAAGGCTTTTGGTAAACATTGTTTCTGGGAGGAGTGTTATCCTCAAAACCTTAGAGGTTAGATTGCCTAGGAGCGTATACCTTATCTTCAAGATTTTAATCCTGCTCTGTCTCCTCATAGCGTTACTCATTAACACCAGTATAGCTTATCTTGGTTTAACAGGTTACTATGGCTACCAGGCCTACACGCAATCTACTTTGATCCTATATGCTACAATTTCAATCCTAGCATTGCCTATTAGCTCAGCGATCTTACTTATAACCATACGGAGCCTAGTTAGAGAGATACCCTTCAAAGTACGTAGGGTTAGGGATTGTTTGGTTTAGTTGAGCTCTCAGGATCCTAAGGAGCGAGCTTTACTAAACCTGCTTTTAATTACTTACTATGATACCCTTGTTATCCTAGCTCTTGCCTTTGTAGGTCTTCCCATGCTCATCAGCATCCTTGTATTTGATGTTTACAGTATAATCTCACAATTCGCTCCAATTCCAGTCAGATACTTAGATGTGTTGGTATTGTTTCTAATAGTAATTCCCATATTTTCTACGGGTTATTTTGAAAGAGCTCTCCTCCAATGTGATAGGCTTGATTGCTTTTTAGTTGGGAAACCTCTCTACTACATAATAATTTTAAATGATGTGTTGATGGGTCTAGTTAATGCTCTCATAATAGCTATTATTGCTTACCTAATCTTAGCCTTCATGTTTGGATTTGAGATCCACGCCTTAACACTAATATCGTTGATGTTAGCTATCTCCACGTTTGACCTAGTTGTAGTAGTCTACTTTAGAAGACCATGGTACATGATGCTGCTTCTACTACCTCTAGCTACGATCGTCTATGTTAGAACAGGTGTCATCAATCTATTCCCTATTCCAATGGTATCTTAGGGAGCGTGATGGAGCTCCTAGCTGAGGGGGCATGCTTAGCGAAGCCCTAGCAGGAGGATGTTTGTAGAGCTCCCGGCAAGCCTCTCTGTGAAGCCTTATACGTCATTGCCGTGATTCCCACTATCTTCCCTGTTATCTCTAGAGCGTGTTGATAGCATGTAGAGGAGTTTTAGGAGCTCTTAAGCGGTTGTAGGGATTCTAGGAGTCAACTTCATATCCAGGAGCTCCAGATGACATGTCATGTATCCTCTAAACCATGGAGAGTTTAGGCGTTTGGAGCTCTAAGGACTTCGCCTTCCTACCCCTATGGGCTTTAACCTTAGGTCTTGCTCATTGAATATCGACTATCACAAGGTGCTCTCTCCAATTTAGGGTTGGAAGCACTCATACCCAAGCATTAGCCTCAGGAGCTCTCTGCTAAAGCTCTGGAAGGTTGCAAGGATGTAGGCCGTCCTTCTAGTGGGATCAGCGTCCAATTGACTTCCTGCGAGCTCCGGGGTTACCCTGTGTTAGGTGCCAGGTGGTAGGCTATAGTCCTAAAGGTTACCTTGAGAGTGTGTTGTGGGGATCACATCGTGTAGGGGTTACTTTAAATCGTGGTATGCTGGGCTATTGTGGAAGTGGGGCCTCTAGACTGCTGGGTGTGAGAGCAGGCTTGGAGCTCTTGTAGGCTGATGATAGAATGTACTCTATGCTGGTATACAGGGTTGAGGTTTAGGGGGAGGTGCTGGGAGCTCTAGGGTTAAGGTAACCTCCTCCCTTAGCGTGCTAGGCTTACCATGCTATGCTGTACGTGCGGTTTTAACTCTAAATGTTAAACCGTCCCGGTGCTCAGTTAATGTTTAGCTCTCCTTTGCTTTCTCAGCTGAGAGCCTCTCCTCGTAGTATCTCTTGAGCTCTTCATCGCCCATCCTGTTGTAGGGTTCTGCTAGAACATCTCTAAACTGTGGGTTTTTGAGGAAGTAGTAGACTGAGTAGGAGCATATGGGTACTATCTTCAAACCCTTCTCCTTTGCAACCTCGACAGCCTTATCGACCATGGCCTTAGCAACCCCCTTACCTCTATGCTGTGGCGGTGTATAAGTCTCTATGAGGTTTATTCTGTCACCTTCAATGCTATACCTTAGGTATGCTTTGGAGCCGTCCTCGAACTTAACGTAGAAGACCTGAGATGTGTATTTAACCTCTAAGCTCTCCGCCAAGCCGTATCACCAACTGATCTTGGGTGCTTCAGGCTATTAAAGCTATGTATGTACCTATAACCGGAGCTCCTCGGAGGAGCTCTAACACTTATAGGGTGTAAGCTTACTAGGTAACCGGGTTGAACGCCATGCTCTTAGTTGAGAGTGCAAGGTCTAGGATTGTATTCTGAGGAGGTACGTTTACCTTGATAACGCCAGTTCAGGCCCTCTACCCGATCCCGTTGCTTATGCTGTTAAGAGTTTTGTAGAAGAGTGGGCTTCTGAGGGTGAGCCTTGGGAGGAGGGTGTAATAGCTGGGGTTGAGTGTAGGAGGCTGTTCTCGCAGCTTATCAACGCCTCCCCCGAGGAGGTTGCCCTACTACCAGGTGTGACCTACGGGCTCGCAGTCATACTATCATCCCTTGGGCTTAGGGGGGACTCTAACATTGTCGTGAGCTCTCTAAACTTCCCAACTAGCATCCTTATAGCCAGGTCTATGGCCTCTAGGGGGCTTGTGAGGGAGGTTAGGGTTGCTGAAGCCCGTAACGGCTCTCTTGACGTGGGGGTCTACGAGAGGCTTATCGACGATAATACGATTGTTGTGATGGTAGACTACGTGGGCTGGCTATCAGGCCACGTTGAGAACCTCGGGGAGATAGCTAGGATAGCTCACGAGCACGGGGCCATCCTGGTGTCAGATGCGTTCCACGCTGTAGGAGTCCTCCCAGTCGATATCAAGAGCCTGGATGTAGACTTATTGATAACGGGGTCCTACAAGTGGCTTATGAGCATCCACGGTGTAGCCCTAGCGTACATTAAAGGTGAGTTGCTGGAGGAGCTCCAACCACCTTATGCTGGCTGGATGGCGGTGGAGGACTCTGTAGCACAAAGGCTTACACGGAGGGAGCCTGTCTTCGAGAGGCCGATAGAAACCGGTAGACTCAACCTAGCACGGGGGGCTTTGAAGCTAGAGTGGGGCACGCTACCCCTCATAGCAGTCGTAGCTCTAAGGGAGTCACTTAAATTCATAATAGAGCATGAGGCGCCAGAGCTCCACCACAACCACACGTGGAGGGTAGCTGATAGGATTGCGGAGGGCCCGGAGGATCTAGGCTACAAGCTGTACACACCAAGGGAAAACCACTCAGCCATAGTAACCTTCAGGCATGAGAGGCCCCTAAAGCTAGCAGAGGATCTTGAGAAGAAGGGCATCAAGGTATCAGCAAGACCTAAACTTGTCAGAGTATCACCACACTTCTACAACACGATAGAGGATGCAGAGAAGCTGCTAGAATCCCTCAAGGAGCTTAAGTTAATGATTTAGCACGAGAGTCCTACTCCATCCCCTACCTTGAAAGCTAGCAGAGCATAAGAGTGCCGGATCCCAGAGTAGGGCTATCTCTAGCTCAGCGAGGTTAACGTGGTATTAGGTGGCCTAGTAGTGGTACTGGGGCTCTCTGGTGTTGCTCTCGCTACTAGTTGAGGTGGTGGAAGTGATTACCCATGGTAAACACAGCTTACATGAGGGGCATCTCGTTTATCCCACAGCCTACAGTCAACGTTTATACCTATGGGTTTAAACTCTACTCCTTAGAAGGGTTTAATGGGGTGTTCTCGTGTCTCTGGGCTGCGCTAGGCCTAATAGGCTTGCAGGCTCTAGGAGCCCGTATCTCCTCCAGCATGCGTGTAACCCTGTTGATTGGAGGCCTTGGAGTGCTGAGGTTTTAGAGGAGGCTAGGGCTCTTGGTAAGCCTTTGTTCATATCGATAGGCTACTCTACATGCCACTGGTGTCATGTTATGGCTCGCGAGTCGTTCGAGGATCCTGATGTGGCTGCTGTGCTTAACGAGTACTATGTTCCAGTCAAGGTTGATAGGGAGGAGATGCCTGATGTTGATAGCTTCTACATGGCATATTGTATGGCGGCTCTAGGCTCCTGCGGTTGGCCTCTTAATGTCATAGCTACACCTGATGGTAAGCCGTTCTACGTTAGAACGTATGTTAGGAGGGAGGAGCTCCTATGGCTACTACTCCAGATCGCCAAGGTCTGGTATAGTGGTGATAGGGGGTTAGCTGAGGGTGCTGGTGTGGAGGCTCTAAAAGCTCTACAAAACCTCTGGGCCCCCAGGCCTGGTGATGCTAGCCTAGGAGACCTCATATCAAGGGCTTATAGGGAGCTCCTGGACAGCTACGACCCAGTCTACGGTGGCTTCGGTAGGGGGCCTAAGTTCCCCGTGCCACACAACATAATGTTCCTCCTCAGATACTGGGCTAGGAGTGGTGATAGGGATGCTGTTGAGATGGCTCTTAGAACATTAGACTACATGGTTGCTGGTGGTATACACGATATAGTGGGAGGGGGGTTTCATAGGTATACTGTGGACTCCAAATGGCTCCAGCCACACTTTGAGAAGATGCTCTACGATCAAGCTCTAATTCTAACGGCTCTCGTGGAATCATACCAGGTTACAGGTGATTTAACGTATAGGTGGGCCTCAGAGAAGATAGTGAGGTTCCTAGAGGAGTCTATGCTAAACCCTGAAGGAGGCCTATACACAGCTTTGAGTGCGGAAAGCAGTGGTGTTGAGGGCTACTTCTACACATGGGGTTACGATGAGGTTAGAAGCGTCTTAGACGAGGACGAATTTAGGATTGCTACGAGGCTCTTCAACGTAACGGAGAGGGGTAACTATAGGGATGAAGCTAGTGGGAGGCTTACAGGGAGGAACATACTCTACATCGGGTTACCCCTAAGGGATGCCGCTAGACTGAATAACATAAGCTTAGCTGAGCTACTGGAGCTCGTGGATAGGCTGACTTCGAAGCTAGGTCGAGCTAGGATGCGTAGAGAGCCTCCTCCAGTAGATGATAAGGTGTTAACAGACTGGAATGGACTGGCTCTAGCGGCCCTAGCTAAGACTTATAGAGCTCTAGGCTCTGAGAAAGCACTGGTTATGGCTGAGAGGGTTGCATCGTTCCTCGTAGATAGGGTTTTAGATGGTGATAAAATCTACCACTGCTATAAACTAGGTGAAGCCTATATAGACGGGATGCTAGCTGACTACGCTAGCCTAACGTGGGGCTTGATGGAGCTCTACGAGACCACGTTTAAGGAGAGATGGTTTGAGCTCTCACTAGACCTAGCAAACTCCATAGTTAAAAGATTCTGGGATGAAGAAAGAGGAGTGTTAAAGTTCAAGGAGGGGAGGGGTGTAGCAGAGGATCTCATAGACCCATATGACACATCAATGCCATCAGGCTACTCCTTAGCACTACATGTACTGATAAGAGCATCAAGGTACACAGGAGACCCCAGGTTCGAGAATACAGCCCTAAGAGCTTTCAAAAACGTCAGTGGGCTGGTAGAGCTAAACCCATCAGCATTCACATACATGCTATCAACAGCCCTAGACTACTGGGTTGACGTGAGCTACGAGATAGTAGTAGCCTCAAGAGAAGGCGATAGAGAAGTTTTAGATATGATAGGAGAGATCTGGAGGAGGTTCATGCCAAACAAAGTACTACTACACATAACGGAGGCTAGCAGGAGAGTGAGAGAGCTAGCACCCTACACCAAGAACATGATAGCAGTAGAGGGGAAGCCAACAGCATACATATGCAGAAATAGAGTATGCGATCTCCCTATAACGGGGGTAGAGAGGCTCTCAAAGGTATTAGGAAGACCACTACGTTATGAGAGACGGTGACGACTAGTCGAGGAACCCCGTGGAGTCCATTGGGTGTGCTAAGTGGATAATGTGATATGGCATGATCATCGGCTTAAATAACCGCCTTCGCACACCCTGTACTCTATAAGCAGAGATCTCTAGTTTACATTAACGCACTTCATATCACTATTCAATGCTCCCTCTCAACAACCCTCTTGGCATCGATTTAGAGATGTTCTAGGCTTATATCACCTTCTCTCCCCCATCCTATTACTAGGTCTGCCCACTCCCTCGCCTCATTGAAGTTTTGGAAGTTGCTTCTCTCAGGTATTTCTGGATCATAAGCCTTAACATGGAATCCTCTCGTTTCAAGCTCCCTCATAAGCCTCCATACAGTGTTTATATCCTCTGATACGAAGAACGGTGATCCCGGCTTGTAGCCTAGGCCGTGGAATAGTATCTTTCTAGCCCTTCTATCCCTGGCTACCTCCTCCACCCTTGATGCTAGGTGTTCTAGGTAGAGCTCGTTCAACACTATAGCCTGTTTTAGGAGCTCCTTGAATGGGCTCCTCGGAGCTTTATCCCTCACCCACAGGTATAGCATCAACGTGTCTTTCACCAAGCAGGGTCCTCCAGCGTACCCTGGCCTATACCTCTGGAATCCGAAGGGCTTCGTTGAAGCCCCCTCTAGGGCTTCATTGAAGTCGACCTTAGAGGTGTCTGATACGACTTTTATAGATGATACCAGGGTTATGTTAGCTAGTCTCTGGGCGTTCTCTACGAGCTTTGAGAGCTCAGCCTCCATTAACCCGGTTACCCTGGCTACTGGTATGCCTAGTACCTCCTTGTAGAAGTTAATCCCGGCCTCGACACTAGCCTTACCCAGGCCCCCTAGGACTCTTGGTATATTTGATATGTTCCAAACCCTATCCCCAGGGTTTATCCTCTCAGGTGAGTGCACCAATCGCAACGTCTCCCCAACCTTGTGCTTTGAGGAGCTCTCAATGCTAAAACCTAGCCTCTCAACGGTGCCCCCAGGGTATATTGTTACCTCTGATGAGACTAGAGTGTTAGACTCAAGAACCTCTCCAAGCCTCCTACCAGCCACCTCCACAGGCTTGAAGTCAATGTAGTCATCCGTAGACCCCTTATCTGATTCAAGCATCTTCACAAGACTTCTACCATAGACCTTCATTGGCGTGTTAACAGCTACTACAACCCACTGGGCGTTACTAACCTCAGAGTACTCTGTTGAAGCCCTTATACGATATCTCGATTGAGGCCAGTTCTCAACAACATAAACATCCCTAACACTTGGAACACCACTATTGATTAAGTCGACAACCCCCCTACTAATATCAACTACGATTACATCCAACCCTCTAAGAGCTCCGTGAACAGCGACATTTAAACCTACAAAACCACCCCCTATAACGGCTAGCCTCCCACTCAACCCCTTCAACCTTAGAGCATAGGAGAATCTAATCCCTTTAAAGGGTTATCTTCCTATGTTGAGCCGCCCATTCACAGCTTTGTTTGAGTATTTAAGGTTCTCCTTGGCCTTAGCAACCCTAGGGTTTAAGAGTGTTAAGAAGAGCCTTAATGGTCTTCCTTCTCCTAAGCTTCGTATCGCTCTTCGCTGATATAACCTATGAGGGTGCTAGGAGCATCTCAGGCCCCTATCTGGAGCTTCTAGGAGCAACCCTCATTGTGGCTGGAGGTGTGAGTGTTGGGGAGCTCGTATCATATGTTGCTCGCTTCGCCGGAGGCCTTGTAGTCTTTTGGCTTGCGTCTAGCACAGCTTACTGGGCTCTACTGATACTAGGCTACCTAATCAACCTTGTAGCTGTACCCCTACTAGCACTAGCTGGGAGCTGGGAGTTAGCTTTCACACTCTACATTGTGGAGAGAGTTGGTAAAGGCTTCAGGGTCCCAATAAGGGATACCATACTAGCCGAGGTTTCAAGAGGGGTTGGTAGTGGTAAGGTTTTCGCTGTCCACGAGCTCCTAGATCAAATAGGTGGTGTAGCTGGACCCCTCATAGTTGCCTATGTTATAGCTAGCACTGGATCCTACAAGCCAGCATTCCTGGTGCTAGCAGCACCAGCCATCATATCCATAGCGTTACTGCTTACAGCATCAGCAACATACCCTCGTCTCAGATCCGCTACTAAACCCACCATAGGGATCTCCAAGGGGCTACCATGGCAGTTCTACGTCTACACCCTAGCTGTAGCCTTAGCTATGGCAAGTTACATACACTGGGGTCAAGCATCATACATGCTATCACAGCTAGGCAGCTATAATGTAGCTGTCCTCTACGCCATAGCAATGGCTGTAGACGGGCTGGCGGCCCTACCACTAGGCCTAGCCCTCGATAGGTGGGGTTTAAGGGTTACAGTAGTGCTACCACTCCTAGCTCTCACATCAACACTATCGCTAGTAGAACTATCAAACCCCCTGGTATTCGCGATACTATGGGGTGTAACCATGGGGGCCGTGGAGGTTCTAACTAAGGCAACCATACCGTTAATGGTGAAGGAGGAGTTTAGAAGTGTAGCTTACTCAATACTATTCATAGCTATGGGTGCAGGCTGGACCATAGGCAACATGGCCGTAGCGTACTTGGATCCACAAAGCCTGAAAGCTGTAATATTGGTTGTAGCCTCGGCTGCAGCCTCTACATTGATACTATTAAAGTTAGGGGAGGATCGAGGGTATACGGGTTCACCGGTTAAGCCTTCTTCCTTCTGACCAGTAGATCTACAACTGGTTTTACCTCAGGCGTTTTAACCCCTACTCTCTTATGCTCGCTCCTCCTATACATCTCAAGGACCCTCCTTACCACCGCCTCCGGCACCCCTGTAGCCTCAGGTATCTCCTCCTCTGCGTAGCCTAGGTCTAGTTTTGAGTGTAGCACTAGGTCTACCTGCTCATAGCTTATCCCAAGCTCCTTCTCAGCCTCATGCCCTCTCCACAGTCTTGGGGAGCTAGGCTTCAACGCTATCCTCTCCGGTAGTCCTAGGTGTAAAGCTAGCTTCCTAACCTGGCTCTTGTATAGTACTGCTAGTGGTGCTATATCCACACCTGCATCCCCATATTTCGTGTAGTAGCCTATGAGTATCTCACTTCTATCACCTGTACCTAGTACTAGGTAGTCTAGCTTGTTAGCGTAGTAGTAGAGGAGGGTCATCCTAATTCTAGCTCTAAGATTACCCAGAGGCACCTTATCCTTCTCCTCTGACTCATATACTGGTATAGCCCCCCTGTAAGCATCAACTATAGGTGCTATGTTTATAACATTGTATCTAACGTTCAACGCCCTAGCTAGGCTCACAGCGTCTTCAACGTCAGCTTCAGGTGTAACCTCGGGATCGGGCATTACGAGTGCTAAGACCTTCTCCCTACCAATACTTCTTACAGCTAGAGCAAGTGTTGTTGAGGAGTCAAGCCCACCGCTTAGGCCTATAACGTAACCCCCTCTACTAGACTCTCTAAGCTCGCTTTCTATAAACCTCCTCAGATAACCCTCAATCCACCCGTAGTCTATATCCACCACATCCTCTATGGTAACCCTTCTAACCATTATACCAACCTCATAGGCTTAGGTACATGTAGAACTCGTAGGGGTGAGGTCTCATATTAACCTCTCTAGACTCGGTCCTCTTCAACTCTATGTAGATTTCAAGTAGGTCTTTGGGGAAGACGGGTTTAAGGTATTCCATATCACTTTCAAGCTCTTCTAAAGCCTCATCTAGGCTTGATGGTAGTGTCTTGATATTAAGTCTCCTCAGATCATCCCTCGACAGCTTATAAGTATTACCTTCGAAGGGGTCGCCTGGATCCAGTCTCCTCTTGATACCGTCAAGCCCAGCCATTATGGTTGCTGTTATAGCAAGGTACGGGTTTGCCGTGGGATCTGGAGCTCTAAATTCAACCCTAAACCTCCTAGGGTCGCTAGCAGCAGGTATTCTTATTATAGCACTCCTATTATAGTAACCCCATACACAGTAGACCGGAGCCTCATAGCCTGGAACCAGCCTCTTATAACTATTAGTTGTGGGGGCTACGATTGCCGAGAGGCTCCTAGCATGCTCCAGTATGCCTGCTATAAAGTTTCTAGCTATCTCGCTTAGGCCAACACCATCGCTAACGAAAAGGTTGCTTTTCATACCAGTATCCCAGAGGCTCACGTGTAGATGCAGTCCACTACCATTATCTCCGAAAACGGGTTTAGGCATAAAGACGGCTATGAGACCATGGGATTTAGCTATATTCCTTGCAACCCATTTAGCGGTTACAATCTCGTCTCCAACGTATACAGGGCTACCCGCTCTAAGAGAAGCTTCCATCTGAGATACTGCAACCTCGTGGTGGAACACATCGCTCCCATAGCCTAGAGCTGAGAGGGCTCTTGAGAACTCTATCCTGAAGCTAGCTAACGTATCCATAGGCTCAACAGTATGGTACGCTCTTTTAACAGGGTTAAAGTAACCACTAGAGTATAATGGATACTCTAGGGATCTAAGCTTGTAGCCTAACCCTGTGTGCGGGTTGGAAGACTTAATCTTAACAGATTCGAATAGGAAGAACTCTAGCTCAGCCCCTGTAATAGCGGTGAAACCTAGCTCAGCTAGATAGCCTACTAGGGTTTCAGCTACAAACCTTGGATCCCTAGTGAATCTTAAACCCTCTGGTGTATAGATCCTGCCTATAACCCTCCATAAGCCCTCCCTCCACGGTACCTGTTTAAGCGTCTCCATAACAGGCTCTAGGAGTAGATCGCTCCTCTCAATTTCGAGGAAGCCATAAACACTACTACCATCTAGAGCTCCCGGGAACCTGGTCTTCTCAAGGGACTCGTAGGGTACCTCGACTCCCCTAAGAAAGCCTACTAGATCCGTATACTGAATCTGAACTAAACCAGGCCCGCCCATATTCCAGTCACGGGCAAGTTATATACTGTTAACCGGGGTTAATAAGCTTATACTATGGTGGGATTAGGTTCTAGCTTAAATACCCTCCAGGTAATTGAAATTCTACATATAACCTCCTGTAATACCTTTCAAAATCCTCTCTAAAAGCCCATCTCTCCACAGCCTCTCTAAGCCTTTCTACGTTAAGCTCCACCGTTGAGGCTGATGGCTGATCGTGTAGTGATAGCAGCATTTTACCCCAGGGGCTGTAGGCAACACTACCACCCATGGTAACCCTACCATCGGGGTACACGTTGCCGGTAGCGTTAACACCTATAGAGTAGACAACGTTCTCCACACCCCTAATCCTAACAGCAGACCTCCATAGCTCAACACGGTTACCAGGTATACTAGCTGGATTGTATATAACTTGGGCTCCGCGAGCTACAAGAGCTCTTGAAACCTCAGGGTAGAATATGTCTACACATGCAACGCAACCCACAACCCAACCTTTAACACTAAAAGGCTCAACAAGCCTACCAGGCTTAACCCTACCCCTCTCACCAGTAGCCTTCGAGGGATACAACTTCTCGCAGACCCTGACAAGAGAGCCTTCTATAACAGCTAAACCAACACTCCTAACAACACCATCAACATCAACAACATGCTGAAGACCACCAGCAACACTAGAGCCGAGGAGCTCGTAGAGCTCAAAAACAACCTTCTCGAAAACACTAATATCAACAGGTCTACCAGACATCCAGTTCTCAGGCAAAAACACTATATCCCCAACACCAGCCTCCCTAGCAAGCCTCACCACAAGCTCCTTAACAGAATCAAAGCTACCATCGCCAAGACGGCCCACCTGAACAACAGTAACCCTCAAGGACTCCAGGGAAAACCCCTAGACTACAGATCTTAAAGCTAAAGTTCTTAAGCAAAGATCCCCGATAGGAGCTCCACTGTTAGCTCAGCTTTGGTCTCAACAACCTCAGCTCCACAACCTACATCTAGCATGGCTTTAAACATGTTGTTCCGATCCAGCTAACCGCAAATGTATACATAACTATATATAATTTGGAATATGTATGTGGGATTTATTACAATATTTTTAAGCCCACGATAGTTTTCCTACTAAGATGAGAGGTGGGGGTTATAGTGGAGGCCACAATTCTAGGAGAACCTCTCCCATACGAGGATAGGATTAGAGGTGTTGGATCCTTTAAATATGTGGATGTCGAGGAGTACTTCAACCTACACAGGAAGACCCTTGAGGATTTTGAGGGCTTCTGGGCCTCTATAGCTAGAGAGCTTGAATGGTTTAAGCCGTTCGAAAGGGTCGTAGAGCCCGGTGATCACCCTTATGTGTATAAGTGGTTTTCAGGTGGTTTAATTAACATATCCTATCTTGCTCTCGATAGGAATGTGAGAGGTGGTAGGAAGAATAAAGTGGCTTACATATGGGAGGGCGAGCCTGTTGACGAGGGAGGCGTTCCTAGGGAGGTTAGAAAGCTGACCTACTATGACCTCTATAGGGAGGTTAATAGGGTTGCATACATGTTAAGGAATAGTTTTGGACTGAGGAAGGGTGATAGGGTAGCAATATACCTACCCATGATACCGGAGCTCCCGATATTCATGCTGGCAGCGGCCCGCCTAGGTGTTATCTTCACCGTTGTCTTCGCCGGGTTTACTGCTGAGAACCTCGCTGTGAGGATCAACGATCTAGGCGCTACTCTACTCATAACAGCTGATGGCTTCTACAGGAGAGGTAGGATTATTAGACTTAAGGATGTTGCTGATAAAGCTCTCGAAACGACCCCAACTGTTAAAAGTGTTATTGTTGTTAGGAGGCTGGGCCTTAAGGATGTTAACGTGGTCGAGGGTAGGGATTACTGGTTTGACGAGCTCATGAAGGGAGTGCCCTCAAATGTTTATGTAGAGCCTGAGCCTATGGAGAGTAACGAGACCCTCTACGTACTCTACACTTCAGGGACTACTGGAAGGCCTAAAGGTATAATGCATGATCATGGGGGATACGCTGTACTACTACATGCTACCATGAAGTGGGTTTTCGATATTAGAGACGATGATGTATATTACTGCACAGCAGATATAGGCTGGGTTACAGGTCATAGCTACATAGTCTTCGGGCCTCTAATGGAGGGGGCCACAATTGTCATGTACGAGGGGGCTCCTGACTACCCAGCACCTGATAGGGTATGGTCTATTGTTGAAAGGTACGGTGTAACAATATTATACACCACCCCAACCCTGGTTAGAATGCTTATGAGGTTTGGCGATGAGTGGGTCAAAAGACATGATAGATCAACCCTAAGGCTAATACATAGCGTGGGGGAGCCCATAAACCCTGCGGCCTGGAGGTGGCTCTACGAGGTTGTAGGAGAGCGTAGGTGCCCTGTTGGGTCGACGTGGTGGATGACGGAGACGGGAGGCATACTAATCAGCCATGCTCCAGGACTAGCTCTAGCCCCCCTGAAACCAGGTGCCAATGGCCCACCACTACCAGGTGTAGATGCAGATGTTGTAGATGAGGAGGGTGAACCAATAGAGCCTGGTAGGAAGGGGTTCCTAGTAATTAAGAGGCCTTGGCCTGGGATGCCAGCAGCACCCACAGGCATGTGGGGGGATCCTGGGAGGTATAGGCAGGTGTACTGGGAGAAGATACCGGGTAAAGGGTTATTCTTTACAGGAGACTGGGCCATCAAGGATGTGGATGGCTACATATGGGTTCTAGGGAGAGCTGATGAGGTTCTAAAGGTTGCAGGCCACAGGATTGGAACTTACGAGCTAGAATCCATACTCGTATCACATAAAGCTGTAGCGGAGGCCGCAGTAGTAGGAGCCCCTGATCCAGTAAAGGGGGAGGTCCCGGTAGCCTTTGTAACCTTAAGAGAGGGTTTCACTAGAACAAAGGAGCTTGAGGAGGAGTTAAAGCAGTGGGTTAGAGATAAGTATGGATCTATAGCAGTACCAACACATGTGTTCTTTGTATCAAAGCTTCCTAAAACAAGAAGTGGTAAGATCATGAGAAGACTCCTCATAGCAATACTAACGAATAAACCCCTAGGTGACATAACAACCTTAGAGGATGAAGCTGCAGTAGAGGAGGCTAGAAAAGCCTATGAGGAGCTATCCAGAGAGTTAAAGGAGGTTACCTACAGGTAGCCTCTATCCGAGGAGATTCAAGTTAGTTTCCAAACTTTTACTTTGTATAATATTTTCTTTTCCTCAATACACATCCTTTAAGCCGCCCCCTAACATGGTTAGGATGGTGTGTTCTGTTTGAAGCTGTTTGTGGATCCGCTGGAGCTCAGGGATATGATGCGTGAAGGGTCTGCTTTTGCACTTGATGTTAGGCGTTTCGATGAGTACGTTAGGGGCCATGTTCCTGGATCTTCCTGGCTCTACTTCTGGGATTTAACCTTGTATGAGAGGGGCTTACCATCTACTCCCAAGCCTAGGGATGAGGTTGCAAGTGTTTTCGGGAGAGCGGGTGTCGGGGATGGCGATTTCATTGTCATAGTCTACGATAGGGGTAGTCTTCCATATGCAACATATACTGCGTGGTTTCTAGAGTATGTAGGGCATCACATGTACTCCTTGTTGAAAGGTGGTTTTGAGGCTTGGGTTTCAGCTGGGTTACCTGTTGAGAGGGGTGTTTTCAAGGTTAAACCTAAGAGTTTTACTGTTAAAGGGTCACCTCAGGTTAGAGCCACTTTAGACGAAGTTATCGAAGTCGTCCGCGGTAGAGTAGGCCACATACTACTCGATATTAGGAGTAGGGCTGAATATGTGGGTGAGATTGCTACAACTTATAAGGCTGGGAGGATACCGGGATCCACCCTCCTAGAGCCGGAGCTCTTCCACAAAGCACTTGAGGGGAGTATGGAGGCTGTTGAGAGTATTAGAGCTCTCCTGGGGAATACAGGTTCAAAGGATATCATACTGTACTGTACCTCCGGTGAGAGAGCTTCAATAGCATGGTTTGTCTTAGGGAGGCTGTTAGGCATACCCAGAGTTAAACTATTCCCTGAAGGTTTCCTAGAGTACTCTAGGAGAGATCTACCAGTAGATACGGGAGAGCCTAAGGCTAAGGTCTCTGAGGGGGTTAGAGTGGTTAGAGTTGATAAGAATAAGCTTTGCGAGCAAGGGCTAGCTAACCCTATGAAGTCAATCTTAGAGTCCATAGATAAGCTCGGAGGAGGGGATAGGCTTGTAGTAGAGTTGAATGATGCAGATTGGATCCTAACGCTAAAGATGGTGGCTGAGAGAAAAGGGTTTAAGGTGGAAGATCTAGGGCCGGTGGGAGAAGGGTTTACGAGGATAGTTATAGAAAAACAATAAATGTTTTAAACCCAGACGGTCTTATAGGTTACCTCTCTACGGGCGCCCTAACTAGGTTACCCCACTCGGCCCAGGAGCCATCGTATACCCTTACAGCAGGGTACTTCAGTATATGCTTTAACACGAACCATGTGTGTGCAGCTCTCTCACCAATCCTGCAATACGTTATAACCTCCTTATCACCTGTAACCCCCTGGTTTTCATAGATTCTCCTTAGCTCCTCAACACTCTTAAACTCCCCAGTTTCAGGGTTAACAGCTGTACCCCAAGGAATGTTTACAGCACCCGGTATATGGCCTCCCACCTGGGCTTGCTCAGTGGGGTACTCAGGTGGAGCTGTTATCTCACCTGTGTACTCTTTAGGTGATCTCACATCGAGTAGTGCTACCCTACCCCTGCGCACGTCACCTCCGATTACCAAGTTCAAAACCTCCCATAGGAATGCTCTACGAGAACCCCAATCAACCCTTCTAACCTTGTAAGTAGTCTTGGGATAGCTTGGAACCTCAGTTGTAGTCGGATAGCCCTCCTTAGCCCACTTAGTCCTCCCACCGTTTAGTAGTCTAAGCTTCTCATGTCCATAGGCTTCGAAGAGCCAGAAGGCGTATGTTGCAAACCAGTTATTGTAATCACCGTAGAGTACTACGGTGTGATCGTTTGAGACGCCCAGCTCTCCTAGCAACCTTTCGAAATCCTCAGGTGGTATGAAATCTCTAATCTGGGGGTGCCTTAAAGACTTCCATGGTATGAGGATCGCTCCAGGTATATGCCATACATTGTAGGCGGTTGCTGGATCATAGTCAACCTCTATAACCCTGATGTCAGGACTCCCTAAACGCTCGTAGAGCCACCTAGCATCAACTAGAACCTCGCCCAAACCCACCACCTCTACCTTAAACTAGGTGTTAGAAGAAGGTTTTAAACGTAAATATTTCTTTTACAGAATAAAATTACACATGGTAGAATTTCTACCGCTACGACAGAAACTTAACCTTATAAACCTTAGACTTAGAGATACCATTTATAGGGTGGGCCGGTAGCTCAGCCTGGAAGAGCGCTCGGTTGGCATCCGAGAGGTCCCGGGTTCAAATCCCGGCCGGTCCACCAAACCACCTCTCTTCTAAGATTTAGGATTGGGAGTTGAGGGAGTTAGTGGTAAAGAAAATTGTGGGGTGCTAGGGTTTTAACGTTACCCATATCATCCTATGAGGCTTCTTAGGAAGAGCACGAAGAATGTTAGCCGGAAGAGGCAACCCAATAGTAGTGTTACTGTTATTAAAGGCGATGGCCTTATCTCCTTCGGTAAGTACTTGTTATTCAAGTATATGTTCGCTAATACTGTTAGCGGGTAGACTATGTTACTCATATTAGCTACTAGAGCTGATGCTAGTACAGGGTTTACCTTAAACTTATAGAATTAGTATGAAGGATAGAGCAACCCAGAGCGCCATGAAGGCTAGGATAGGGTAGTATGCTAGCCTCACATCGCCTCTAGCGAGCTCCCTCAGTCTAGGGCTCATAGTCCATAGTATGTCTGTAGCTGTTCTAGCCACAAGCTCCATCAAGCCCATCTGTGTACTGTAGAGGATCCAGAATCCTAGTGTTAGGACTAGGGCCCAGCCAGCGAACCCCATAAGCTTCCTCAACTCCCCAGCCTGGTATGCTGCTGCAGCCCAACCCGATATATCACTACCCTGTGGTATCAGCGTTACTGCTAACGCTACAGGAAGTAGTATCCCGAGGAAGGAGCCTAGAGTGAATATCCCAACTATGTCCAGTATAGCAATCCTCATCCAACCCCTCCACCTCCTAAGGCTCTCCTCTGAAACCTGGAAGACAGCTCCGCTAGATGCTAGCGTTATACTGGCACCTCCCACTATAGTGGTTATAGCTCCCGAGTATCTACCCATAGCGAAGCCTTTATCCCTATAGTAACTCGATAGAACAATATTAGCGAAAGATCCTGCCCCAGCGTAGCCTGCAACAGCTCCTAATAGCACTGCTGCACTGAGCATATCAACGCTTGGTAGGCTTCCGAAGCTGGCGAATCCTCCCACTACATCAATGAGTTTCTATCCTGGAACCACTAGGGCTACTAGAACAATCAAGGTTGCTAGGACGAAGAACATCATGATCCACTCGGCCAATTCGAGAACCTTCACAACAACCCCTCCGAAGGCCAGCATGGCTAGGACGATCATAGCCAGTAGGAAGCCGACGACAACCACGAGGTTAACATCATCAGCACCGCTAAGCCTACTAAGATATGCTGATGCCACAGCTGTGGCAGCTTCAAAAGCCCACACAGGCCATCCTAGGCTAAGGACTAGAAGTGCTAGAGGTAGGGGTCCCCAGAATAGAGGGCCTGGTTTCAACCTCATAATCCCCTTTGTTAGAGGCTCCCCAGTGTACATCGTGTACCTTACAGCCTCCATGAAAGCTAGAGTTTGCAGAACTATAGCTATGGTGGCAATCCATAGTATTGAGGTTCCGAATTTAACGGCAGCTACAGGGGCTAGAAGCCATTCCCCAGCTCCAATACCCATGCTCAGGACTATAGCACTAGGCCCTATTATCCTAGCAATCTCCACCCAACCGCTAGGAGGTCTCGGGAGATCTGCAACTTTTAGGGGAGGCCCTCTACCTATAACAATTTGAGGTCGGGGGTCTTCCTGGTTTCTATCCATTGATATTGGTGTTCCCTCACCTTCACCACCCTATCGTCGGTTTAACAATAGATTTAATGTTGACCCCTATTCAAGCTTTAGTATATATTGTTTATAATTAAGCTCTGCTCGCATCACGGAGAGTAGGATGCTACTGAGAGCTCCGATAGCAAGGAGCTCTGAGAAGGTCTAGTTATCCTATCTACTGGGATACGTTAATCTGAGTTTCATTCCTCGTAGGGTTACCTTTGAGCACGTAGTTTGGGAAGAATGCTATGAGTAGTACGAATGCTAGCGTATATAGACCTGTTGTAACAGCTATGGGTGCGTCCACGTTTACATCCATTAGAGCCCCTCCAACGCTCCTACCTAGCCCTGCTGGGATCTGCCATGCAAGGCTTAGTATTGAAGCTCCTCTTCCTCTAAACCTTCTGGGTATGAGGCTCATTTCGAAAGCTTGGTATAGCGGGTTGGCTACGTTCATGAGTGTCGACCTGACAACATATATGCTGGCTGCTATTACGAAGCTCTGCGCTGGTATTAGTAGGGCTAGGAGTAGTACGCTTGGGGAGGCGACTATTATGTATGCTCTTAGAGCTCCTCCAACCATACTACTGAGTCTTGGCATTTGGAGCATTAGGATGCCCATAACCAGGTTTTGTACACTCCATAGTGTTCCTAGCTCCCCACTGCTAACACCGAATTTGAGGACGAAGTAGTAGTCTATAAGGTGTATTGATGCCCCGGCTCCAAGGCTTATGATTATGTTGACGAGTATTAGCCTACCCAGAACCCCCCAGTCAACCCTATCATTCTCTGTAGCTTCCACAGTAGAACCCGTTATAACCTCCCTAATCCTAGGCACTATCACCACAACGGGTAGGAGTGATAGGAGTGCTACTGAGAGTATAGTGAACCTATATGCTGTAACAATGTCTACGCCGTAAGCGCTCACAACAACGGGGATCCAGCCTCCAAGAGCTCCAACCCCAACGCCTATCGTTGAGGCCGCGGCGGTATACGATAGAACCCTCTCCAACCCACCTGAAACTGGTATCCTAGTGGCGAGAACCAAGCCTGAAACGCTCTCCAGACCTCCACTGAAACCCAAGAGTGCTACTGCAACATATGCTATGTTCTTAGACCCTGTGGATAGTAGTATGAGGCCTACACTAGCAATAATGGATGAGATTACGACGACTGCTCTAGCTCCAACCCTATCGCATAGAAACCCTGCTATGATAGAAGCTAGGAGTGATAGTATTAGAGAGAGCCCTCCGAGAACCCCGTACTCGGTAGCTGTGAACCCGAGCCCTCTAAGATATGGTGCGTAGACGCTAAACAGGATGCCGAAGAAGGGGGATGTTGTAAGCGAGAGGGCTACTAGGAGGAAGAGATCCCTATTACCGTTTAGCCTTAGCATACCTCCCTGCAGAGATTTCGCCTTCTCCAATCTACGGTTTACACCTTCTGCTTCTAGGATTACTTAAAAGTTTTAAATCTGTGCTTTAACTGTTTTCCTCTTCTAGTATTCTTTAAGCGATTCTAATAGCTTCCCTAGAGAGATCTCAGCTACAGCTACTGGGTACTCTAGTTTAAGTTTCTCTAAAACCTCCGGCTTCACCTCACCTAGGATTCCTAGCTTCACCCCACCTACCACCACCTCTCCTGTCCTACCATTGATAGTATACGGTGTTGTTGCAGGTCTTACAGTAAAGTTCACGCCTAGAGCTCTAAGCATATAGTATACAGGGGCCTGTATATCCTCGTAGCTAACCTCGTCATCCATCACCGCTAACCCCAGCCTCTCATCCTCAACTACTCCGCCCTCCACCCTAGCTACTATAGGGCCTATCTCGAAGACTTTAACAGGCTTAGGGGAGTGCTTGTTCCCCGTTAGTAGATCTAGGAGTGAAGCTACTATAGCTGGTCTAAGAACACTGTACTCTACCTGAACGGGATTTAGAACCTCTAAAGCCTCCCCCCTCAATCCTAGGGTTTCTAGTAACTGGGGGCTTGTAAGAGACAATCTCATAACCTCCGTGAACCCCAGGCCTACGAGTATTAATCTTATACTCCTAGACAACCTCGTCAGCCCATGATACTCTCCTCTCATCCCAGGTTGCCAGAGGGTGGGGTTAAGCCTCTCATACCCTACGGCAATCGCTATATCCTCAGCTACATCTACAACCCCCTCAACATCAACCCTGTAAGGTGGAACCTCGATCTCCAAGATCTCCCCTTCAATCCTAACATTATACCCCATGCGTTTAAGGAGCTCCTCCACCTCAACATCGCTGAGAGAGGATCCTAGAACCCTATTTACATCCACGGACCTCAACCTTACAATCTTAGGTTTAAGCCTCGGATAAGGCCCGCCCCAGGGAGCTATAACATCCACAATGCCCACGTAGGCTCCGGGCCTTTCGACCAGGTTGGATACTATTATGTTTAACGTAGCCTCCGCCACCTGTAGATCTGTGGATGTAACATCTATGAATATACTCCTAGTCCCAACCTCAAGCTTGGTTATATCAGAGTTAAGCACGGGGGGCATCGTTATTATCTCGTTATCCGAGAATATGAATGGATGTAAATCCCCCGACCTGGATATCCAGCCGTACTCCACACCCTTCTCATCGCGCTCCAAAACCTCCCGGGCCTTCACAGGCTTAGTGTACCCCAGAGGCTTGAACATTACATCGATGGGCGCCATAGCGTACCTTAGCGTCCTCCCCGGCATCTTATCAGCATCGTGGAGGCCTATGGCGGCCTTCCCCCCCCTCCCACCAAGCCCTTCGGGGGGCCTCTCCTGGGATT
>Ga0081478_135330_pt1 | contig 21367 bp, 18 predicted proteins | sample OctSprmetagenome_FD_70983 | JGI IMG/M metagenome (GOLD analysis project Ga0081478, IMG submission 70983) | Hot spring and microbial mat streamer communities from Octopus Spring Streamers, Yellowstone National Park, USA - T=80-84 v2 (version 2) | ecosystem: Environmental > Aquatic > Thermal... | reverse complement strand
CGCAAGACAATTCGTCCATCGCTGCCGTTTTGTTGCACGACCGACTGCGAGGCATCCGATGGCGCATGGACGGGAGCGTTTTCATTGACGCCACTTACGAGGGCGACTTGGCGGCGTTGGCAGGTGTGCCTTACCGCATCGGGCGAGAAGGACGCCACGAGTTCGGCGAGGAGTTTGCGGGCGAAGTGTTTTGGGACAGCCGAACCCGTCAAATCACTTTCGGCAAACCCGACGGCGACAAAAAGGTGCAGGCTTACAACTACCGCCTGACGCTGACGAGGCGCGCCGACAACCGACGCTTGATTGCCGCCCCACCCGATTACGACCCGAACCGTTACGCCGAAATCGCAGAGCGGGTGAAGGAAGGCGTTTTGTGGCATCCGATGGAAGTCGTCAGTTTGCGGGCGCTGCCGCAGCGCAAGTTTGACGCCAACAACACGCCGGGACCGTTCCCGTCCACCGACTTCATCGGCGCCAACTACGACTATCCCGACGCCGATTGGCATCGGCGGGAAGTTATCGCCGAAGCGCATCGCCGTTACATCTTGGGCTTGCTTTACTTTCTTCAGACCGACCCGCGCTTGCCCGACGAATTTCGGGTGGCGGCACAGCATTGGGGTTTGGCAGCAGATGAGTTCACCGAAAGCGACAACTTCCCGCCCCAACTTTATGTCCGCGAGGCGCGCCGCATTGTCGGGGCGTATGTCTTCACGGAGCACGATGCCCGCCCTGCGACGGCGGGAAAAAGAGCGCCCGTCCACGAAGACAGCATCGCCGTCGCCGAGTATCCCATTGACAGTCACGCCACAACGCCTCGCAACCCGAAAGAGCCTTACCTGCACGAAGGCTTCTTCTACTTGCCCCAAATCACCGTCCCATCTTGCGTGCCTTACCGCATCATGCTAACGGCGGGACGAGGGACGAGGGGCGAGGGACGAGAGGCAGGGGTTGACAATTTGCTCGTTTGCGGGGCGGTGTCGGCGACGCACATCGGTTTTGGGACGCTCCGATTAGAACCTGTCTGGATGGCATTGGGGCAAGCCGCTGGCGTTGCCGCCCATTTGGCGCTCGCTTCGTCTCCCCGTCCCCCGTCCCACGCCACCCGTCCCGCTTCTGTTCGTTCCGTGCCCGTTGACCAGTTGCAACGGTTGCTTTTGCAACAAGGGCAAGTCATCGCTTTCTTCACCGACCTGCCGTCGCCCGAAAGCGAGGAATTTGCGGCGGTGCAGTTTTTCGCCGCACGGGGCTTCTTTGACACCTATGAAGTGCGGGCGAATGAACGGGTGGACGAAGGCGCTGCCCGCAAGATGCTCCATCGCTTCGCCGAATTGAAACGGTTGCCCTTGCCCCACGCCTTCGGGACGGCGAACGAAACGCCGACGCAAGGCGACATCGTGCGTTGGCTTTCGGCGTTACTCAACTTGTCACCCGAAGCCGTTCGGCAGCGCTGCGGCATTTCGGCGTTTCATCCCGATGAGCCCGTCACACGCGGGCAACTATGCGTTTGGCTTTATCGGCTTTGGTGGCAAGATTGAAGGGCAAAATTTTGTGACGGAGGTGAGCGACGATGCGTTGGCGTTGGGCAATGCCCTTGGCGGTGTTCGTGCTTGCCGCTTCGCAAGGGATGGGACAAGAGGGCATTAAGTTGACGCTGAACTTGATGCCAGGCGGGGCGGCTTCGCGGGTCATCACGGGGACGGTCAAAGGCGAATGGCAAGCGCCTGAGCCGATTCCCGTCAACTTGGAGGTGCGGGTCAGCCACTACATCGTCGTCTCGCAATCGTTGCCTAACGGCGATGCCGTCATCACGGTGCAACCGCAGGGATTTCAACTGAAGGGCAAAGTCGGCGATATCCCGTTGGAGTGGATGGTCAGCGCCGACGGGCACTTGCAAGCGCAATGGGGCGACCAAACTTTTGACAGCCGCAAGTTGCCCGAAGAGCAACAAAAGCAACTCCGCCAAGCCCTGACGGCATCTTACGAAGTCACCATCTCGCCGCAAGGCGCCATCAAAGGCGTGAAAGCGCCCGCAAGCGTGAAGGCGGAAGTTTGGCGGGATGTCCCGTCGGAGCCGAAAATCGCCCAGCAAATCGTGGCGGCGTTGCTGCAAGCCCTTTGGACACCGTTGTTGCCCGACAAACCTGTCAAGGTGGGCGACCGTTGGGCGGCGCAAGTGCCCCTCGCCGTCTTTGAAGGCGCCGAAACTTTCCCGCTGCCATTGACTTGCACGCTGGACAAAACGGAAGGCGACGAAGCCCACATCGCCGTGCGGGGCGAGTTGAAGGGCGAAGGGGCGACGCTGACTTTGAAGCGCCTTTCGGAACGCGACCCGCAAGTGACGGTGGAACGGGGACAATTGCAAATCAACGGCAAAGTCGTGTTTTTGCTGAGTTTGAGCGTGCCCCAGCGGGCGCAGTGGCAACTGAGTGGGGAAATAGCGGGGCAATACAAGATTCCCGATAGCAGCCTTAACGCCTTCACCTTCCGCTTCAGCGCCGACTTGAAAGACGAACTGGTGTTTTGAGGCGAGCGACGGCGAAGCGCCTTACAATTGTCGGCGGTGATCTTTCATGGACTGGCAGGAACTGACGCCCCGCCAGATCGTCGCCGAACTGGACAAATACATCGTCGGACAGGAGCGGGCGAAACGCATCGTCGCCATCGCCTTGCGCAACCGCTATCGGCGCAAACAACTCCCCGACAATTTGCGGGACGAAGTGGCGCCCAAAAACATCCTGATGATCGGACCGACGGGCGTCGGCAAGACGGAAATCGCCCGCCGACTGGCGAAACTCGTCAAAGCCCCCTTCGTCAAGGTGGAAGCGACCAAGTTCACCGAAGTCGGCTATGTCGGGCGCGATGTGGACGGGATGGTGCGCGACTTGGTGGACGCAGCGGTGCGGATGGTGGAGCAAGAGAAGATGGCGGAAGTGGAAGCGCAAGCGGAAGAGTTGGCAAATTTGCGGCTCATAGAAGCGTTGGGCTTGGTGCCGCCGACCCGCCGTCGCCGCCGAACTTCTATTCCCTTCCCCTTTGCCCTGCGCGAGGCGGATGAACCCAGCGAGCCTGAGGAAGCGAACGAAGACCGCGAGCGGATAGAGCGCCTTCGTCGCTATTACCTGTTCCGCCTGAAAGCGGGCGAGTTTGACGACGAGGAAGTGGAAATTGAAGTGGAAGACCAGCAACCGCCCTTCTTCATCAATGTCCTCGGACCGCAAGGGATGGAACAAGTCGGGTTTGACCCCGCCGATTTGCTTGGCTCACTCCTTCCCAAACGCAAACGCAAACGGCGGATGAAGGTCAAGGATGCCCGACGGGTGTTGATGCAGGAAGAGGCACAAAAGTTGATTGACCGCGATGAAGTGGTGCGGGAAGCCATCCGACGCGCCGAAGAGGACGGCATCATCTTCATTGACGAGATGGACAAAATCGCAGGGCGAGAAAGGGGCTTCGGTCCCGATGTCTCCCGCGAGGGCGTCCAACGGGATTTGCTGCCCATCGTGGAAGGGACGACAGTGCTGACCCGCTACGGACCCGTCCGAACCGACCACATCCTCTTCATCGGAGCGGGCGCCTTCCATGTCACCAAGCCCTCCGACCTGATTCCCGAATTGCAAGGGCGTTTCCCGTTGCGAGTGGAGTTGGACCCGCTGACGAAAGACGACTTCAAGCGCATCTTGACCGAACCCGAAAACGCCTTAGTCAAGCAATACACGGCGCTGCTGGCGACAGAAGGCGTCACCCTGCACTTCACCGAGGACGCCATTGACGCCATCGCCTTTTATGCCCAGAAAGTCAACGAGGAGACGGAGAACATCGGCGCCCGACGGCTGCACACCATCATGGAGAAAGTGTTGGAAGACATCAGTTTCCGTGCCCCTGAACTTGCGGGCGAAACCATCGTCATTGACGCCGAGTATGTGCGCAAGCAATTGGAGGGCGTCATCAAAGACCGCGACTTGAGCCGATACATCCTGTGACGGGCGGTGTCGCCCTCAACGGATGGACGCAGGACAAAAGCGACGACAAGCACCACGAATTTACGCCCCACCTTGACTTTGGGGAAATCGTCACGGCGTTCCCGATTAGCCCGAAGAGGTGAGGCGAATTAGTTCTTCGGCGGTCTGGCGGTCGGCGATGAGGCAATTGACCAAACCGCTGCGGCAAGCGACAAGGGCTGATAATGCCCGCTGTGGGTTCGCAACCAACCCGACGACGGAATCATCGCCCCCTTTCCGTTTGTCTGATTTGAAAGGAGGTCGGCTGAGATGAAACGCCCCTTCATCGTCTTTCTCTCCGCCGTCACAACGGTGGTGATTTTTGGGCGATGGTGTTGGGCATGGACGAGGGCTCACGACCAAGCGTCCCGCATGGCGGCGACCATTGCCCCTAAACCTTTCAGCGACTATCCCGACCATTGCGCTTTCGGCGTTTACCCAGATAGCATGAACGATTGGGACATCGCGCAAGGTGAGAATGGGCGATGGGCGGTTTGGCTCTTGGTCAAAGGTGCAGTTGAGGCGTTGAAAAGCGGTGACGCTGCTCAGGCTTGTTTCCTCGCTTCTGTCGCCAGCCATTACCCGCAAGATGCCCTTTGCATGAGCCACAGCCAAGTTCTCAAGATGGGTCGCTCCGACGCCAACCCCGATTTGCTGCCATCGCCGTTACGCCCCTTGTTGGCTAAATTGCCCGTTGAACGCAAAACCGTCACCCTGCGCAGATATGGCAGAAGCAACTCGCAAACCATCAGCAATGCGGGTTTCTTTGTCACCGATGAACCTCCCCGTTTGCTGCGACCTTTGTTTGAGGCTGTTCAAGGTTATGTCCACGATTGGCTGGAAGACACCGCAGCGGCTTTGTCGCTGCCCGAAGACCAGCGACGATACATCGTCGGCGCCGAGACCTTACAAGGGCATCGGGAATGGACATGGGAGGAAGTGGATGGTCTCAAGTTGAGGGCATTGGCGGGAACAGCGCTGGAGGGTTTAACTGCCTACAAAGAATGCGACGGTTTTGCGGGTTGGAGTTTCTACCACCGTTGGCTGACGGCTCACTATCAGGGTCAATGGTTGTTGCCCTTCGCACTTTTTGAGGGTTGGGACGGTAAACCGAAGTTCCGCGATGTTGAAGGGCTGAAAGCCGTTTTCGCTGAAGAGTTCCGCATCGCCGTCCAAACGACCGCTGCCCTTTACCGCTATGTCGCCGTCGCTTCTCAAACGCAAATCCAAGCCGATTGGGGTCAGTGGGGCGAGCAAGATGCCAAGTTGGATGCGATGGCGGAAAAAGGCGTGGCAATTGTCGTCACGGAAAAACGCAACGATTGGCGACGGGCTGCAGAGTTTCTGCGACAAGAGTTCGTCTTCAGCGCCCGAAGGCGAGGCATCAAGCAGGCAAAGGTGACTTTATCGGAGAAACCTGAGGATGCGAGGGATGCGTTAGACGGAAAGCGCTGGCAAGATCGGCATCTGGTCGTGTTGGAGAAAAGCAACGCTTACCGACTGCAAATTCGTCCAGAGGGCGAAAGGCTTATCGTAAGGTTGCAAGTGCCTGAAAACGATTTGGAGGCGATGGGCAACATGGTGGACTTGCTTTTGGACGAGGGGAAAGCGCCCCTTTGGAGTGTGAGCCCGCCAAGCGCTGTCTTGAACGCACTGCAGCAAATTTGGGCTGGGTCGAAATTGATGGAGGAACTGAAACGACAACGCTTCAATCCCGAAGCGTTGCTGGAATTCGTTAGACCGAAGGGCAAACCCATTCCCTTCCGCAACAACGACGAAGACAAGAAAAAGTTTGCCGAATTGGTCGCCAATGTCCAAAGGACACCAGGGCTTGGTCAATGGGTGGGTTGGTGGGCAGGAATGTTGGAGGCGCAATGACAGCGCAATGACAGCGCAACTCAGCGAAAGGAAAGAACATCGCCAGCGAGGTGACAAAACCGATGGCATGTGCTCAAGAGCATTTGTTCGTGCTGGATTACGCCATTCGCCATTGTTCGTGGTTGCCCCACGACCGATTTGGCTATCAAGGATGGCAAGCAGGCAAAGAAGATGTGTTCAACCGATTGACCTTGCTACCCGACATGGTTCACGATTGGCTTTGGCAGAAGTTCCCTTACGCACCTTCGGTTATCGCTTACGGGTTGAAGTGTATCAGGCGCGACCTTGAAGCGGGGCAAAAGAGGGCGGCAGCGTTGAAGTTAGCGTTGCTTAGCCACTACTGGCACGACATCATCGCTGTCAGCCACACTTGGCTTGACTTTTTCGGCGACGAAGTGGATTTCGTTCGCGGCGCTTTTAGCCACTTCCATGACACTGTGGAAAATCGTGTAGCCCAATTGCTTCAAACCCTAACCGTTCCGCCACCCGACAGCGGCGGAGATTTCGCTTCCACATTCACGACGGCAGTGAGGAGGGCTTACGAGTTGGGCAAGCAAGTGTTTGATGCCTACTTCGCCAGCCTTAACCAAGTTGCCCCTGAACCGACCGATGAAGCCATAATGCCGCCCTTAGACGCTTTGGATCGGTGGCAAAAGTTGGGTGTCATCAACGCTTGCCAAGCGGTGTGGGCGATGTGGGAATTGGGGGCATTAAGCCACGACGATTTGCCCTTTGACGAAGCCGATTTTGAAAGGTGGACATTGCGACCTTTAATTGAGGGTGATGCCGAAACCATTGAGGCATCTATCGGCGATGAAGTTTTAGCCCATCAAATCGCTGAGTGGCAACGGCGACAAGGTTGGCGGGGAAGCGACATCTTTCGGGCGCACGAAAAATGCAGCGAAGAGGCGTTGCGAGAGTATAGGCGTTGGCAAGCGAAAAGAGACCTTTGGCGACAAGAGACGATGGCAGGCACCTTGCCACCACGCCCTAAAACGCCCATCACTGCTAACTGGCGACCCGATGAACGGAGGGGATGAGGGCGGATGGCAAAGGTGAAATTGTTCGGCATCGTTTTTGGCTGCGTTCTTTTCACCTTTGCAGTTTGCGGTCAACCCCAAACAGAACTGCCCGTTGAGGATACAACATTGGGACGCTGCTTTGTCGCTATCGGCTCACGATGGCGGACTTTGTGGTATGGTCTGGAAGCGAAAGATTAAGGGCAGGCGGCGAATAGCCATTGCTGAGCGAAAAACACTTTTTGTTCCAGTTACCGCAACCGTCGTTTGGAATACAATGGCAGCGTGCAAGCGAAAACCCGTCGGACGGCGGTGAAAAAGAGGGATGTAATCAAGGTTGTCACCCTTTAGTGGGTTCACGGGCTATCCCCTCCCTTTGATGGCAAAACTTTCTGGCGATATCATGGTCTGAAAGGCAGAATTTTGCGGTCAACCGCTTAGCGGTGAGGATGCACTCAGAGGAGTTGGAACAAAGATGGATGCGAGCCGATGTTGGGTGAGCCACCCTGACGAGTGGCAACCAATGGTGCGACGGTGGGCGCAAAAGGATTTGAGGGTGAAACTGAGGGAGTGGAGACAATGGACGGGTCATCAAGTTTTGGCAATCAGTGTCGGCAATCCCGATGCTGACACGAGGTTGCTCGTTACCGTCCCCCACGCTCATGAACCTGCTGGGACGGCTGCTTGCGTTGATGTCCTTTGCCAACTCATCACAGGCACTCACCTTGACGGAACGAAGGCGGATTTGCCTGTGGAGACAATTAACCAGCGTCTTTTCATAACCTTCGTCCCTGACAGCAACCCTCAAGGTCGGTCACGAAGCCCGGAACGGGTTTGGGACGGAATTCGATACGACAACGAAACTTTCCTGAAAATTGCCTTTGGCATCGCAACTGATGGCAGTCGCTTCGGTCGCTACCCAGAATGGCAGTTCTCCGAGCACAAACCCAAACAAGTTGGCATCATTTACGAGCAGGTTGATGACGACTTATGGGTTGAGCCGAACACGAGTCGGAAGAGCACTCACTCCAAAGTGCTTGACGATTTGCTGGCGAGCGACAAATACACCCACTACCTTGAATTGCACCAACACGAAACCGACGAAGCCGTCCTGTTGCCTGCGTGGTTTGATGACTTGTCGGAAAGAGAGCGGGCGAAACTGGATGAATGGGCAAAGGCGATTTTGTCGGAATGGCGCCAGCGAGGCTTTAAGGTTCACGAACAACCCTACATTCCCTATCGCGGTCAACAACGGCAGCAATTCTTTCGGGAGTTTTGGTGCGGTCGTTGGGAGGAAGGCGGTTGGATTACCGTTGAGGTCAGGAACAACCGACACGCCAAAACTGGCGAGCCGACGCCCCTTGAGCACCAAATGAAAGCAATGCTGGCAGCCCTTTCGGCAACTTTCAAATGGCTACTGAGTTTGTCCATCACAGGCTAAATGAAAAAGTTGCGAGTTACGGGTTGCGCGTTCGGAGAAAAATCCTGCCCCATAACCCTCAACGCTCAACCCGCAACTCTATTTGCAGCCAACCAATTTGGATGGACAGTCAAAATCGTTTACTGTTCGCCACTCACTGCTCGCCATTCGCTGCCGTTTCACCAATCGCTTTTGCTGTTCACTATTCGCTATTCGCCATTCGCTACTCGCTGCCGTTTTGGCTCGGCAGGAGCCTCGCCCTCCCATTTTTCTCGTCCCTCGTCCCAAGCCCCTCGTCTCGTTCTAAATCGGCGCTCATGTTTCCCTGCCATCAACTGCGGACTGAAGTCTGTTTTGGGTGCAAGCGTGCAGGCGTGCAAAGGTATGAGGGTGCTATCCGCCAAGCCATACTCCATGCCACTGGCTTCAGCCAGTGGTTGGTGACGGGATTTAATGAGCGCCGAATTCATTCGGCGATAATTCTGGAGGGCGCATCTCTTGATGAGCCGAAAATTTTTTGGCAGTGCGGGAGCACTGCCCTCCAGAAAAACTGTTCGCCACTCGCTACTCGCCATTCGCTGCGCTTACAAAGTCGCCAAAATTTCCTTTGCATTCACAGGCTTTTCAACCTTTTCATCGCCCACAACTTTCCCGTCGCGGAAGCGAACGATGCGTTGGCAGTGCCTTGCGATGTCTGGTTCGTGGGTGACGATGATGATGGTTCGCCCTTCAGCGTGCAAATCTTGAAACAGCGCCATGATTTCCTCGCCAGTTCTTGTGTCAAGGTTTCCCGTCGGCTCGTCGCCCAAAATGAGCAACGGGTCATTGGCAAGTGCTCTGGCAATTGCGACTCTTTGCTGCTCACCACCTGACATTTGCGTTGGGTAGTGGTGCATCCTATCAGCCAAACCGACCCGCTCAAGCAGATACCTTGCGCGTTCTTCCCGTTCCTTTCTTGGAACGCCAGCATAAACCATCGGCAGCATGACATTCTGGAGCGCGGTCATCCGAGGCAGAAGGTTGAACTGCTGAAAGACGAAGCCGACTTTTCGGTTGCGAATTTCCGCCAGTTCGTCTTCGTCAAGTTTTGTGACATCAAGCCCGTCCATCCGGTAAATGCCTTTTGTCGGCTTATCGAGACAACCGATGATGTGCATGAAGGTGCTCTTGCCTGACCCTGACGGACCCATGATGGCGACAAACTCGCCCCGCTGAATTTGCAAAGTCACGCCCCTCAAGGCAGGGATGACAACTTCGCCCATGCGATATTCCTTGTGCAAGTCAATGACTTCAATCACCTGACCTCACCCCTTTCGTGCGTAGTGCGATGTGCGGGGTGCTGGGTTGAAGAAGGTAACTGATAAGCCGCCACAATTTTCGCGAAACTTGCTCACACTGCCCGTAGAGTTCGCTAAAAACTTCGTTGGTGATGTAGTTTTGGTCAAGGGCAATGTAGAGGTGCGATTGCAACTCTGCTACTGAACCGCGAGCGTTATTGAGAAAATGCGCGAACTCCTTGTGAGTGCGTCGACCAAAACCTTCAGCGATATTCGCCATCACAGAAATTGCAGCCCTTTGCATCTGCTCACGCAAAACTCGGTCTTGTAAGAGGGGGCGGGTTTTCGTGACGGTGTAAATCAATCGCACCAACTTGCGTGCGTCTTGCCAAACCTCCAAATCCTCAAAGCGTTCCGCTCTTTTCGCCACTCTGGGTTCACCTTTCATCTAAGTCTCTTCGCACTCCGCACCCCGCACTTCGCACTACCTTCTCATAAGCCCCCTCATCCCTCCCATGGGTGTGCCCATCATGCCGCGCATGCCGAAGCCTCCTGCCATTTGAGGCTGGAGTTGTTGTGGGGTTGCGAAGACAGTGACGACGAGTTCGCCCTCTTTCAATCCCTTGACAATTTCCGTCATCGTTGTCCCTTGCAGCCCAATCTCAACATACTTGCGCTCAATTTCGGGGTGCGGGTTCAGTCGCTTGGCAACTTCAACATAAGTGCGACCGTTCTCGTCTTCTTTGATGGCTTCGTTGGGGACGGCGAGGACATTTTCTTTGCGCTCAACTTGGAACTCACATGTCGCGCTCATGCCCGGCTTAAGCCTTTCGTCGGGCATGTCAAGTTCAACGAGGACATGGACATAGACGACATTTTGCTCAACGGTCGTCCTTGGGTCAATCCTGACGACCTTGCCCTCAAAAATTTCGCCGGGGAACGCATCAACGGTGACATCAACTTTTTGCCCGACCCAAACGGAAGCGATATCGGCTTCGGCAACTTCAGCGTCAACGAAAACCCTGCTCATATCCGCCAATCGGACGATTGTCGTCCCTTGCGCGAAAGCGGACATGCCCGAACTAATGACCGTCCCTTCCTCAACCAACTTTTCAATGATGACGCCATCGCGGGGTGCTACGATGACAGTATCAGCCAATTGAGTTCGTGCGTTTCTGAGTTGGGCGATTGCCCTTTGAACTTGCGCCTTTGCTGTCTTGATGTCAGCCTCCCTGAGTTGGACTTGTTGGGCATTTGTCAGTGCTTGCCTGTATGCTGCTTCCGCTTGAGCCAATGCGGCGCGGGCTGCAGCGACTTCCGCTCTCCTTTGCTCGACAATCGCCTCGCTTGCTTTCGCTGCCTCAAGTTGAGCCTCAGCCTGCTTCAGTGCTGCCAAAGCCGCTTCCAAATCCTGTTTTCGCAACTCGTCCTGAATTGCGTTAGCCTTTGCCGCCTCAAGTTGAGCCTTTGCCTGAGCCACTCTCGCCTCGGCTTCCTTCAATGCCGCTTGATGCTCGGCGTCCAAAGTCCGCATCCTTTCACGAGCGCTTTCAAGTTGAGCCTTTGCCTCAGCGACGCGAGCCTTAGCAGCCCTCAAGGTTGCGGAAAGTTCTTGTTCAATCGTCCTCGACTTCTCTGCGGCTGCATCGAATTGAGCCTTTGCGGCAGTATATTGGGCTTCTGCGGCATCAAGTTGGCTTTTCGCCACGAAACCTTGGTCAAACAACTCTCGCTGCCGTTTCAGGTTCTTCTCTGCGTTTTCAAGTTGAGCCTTTGCCTGTTCGTAGTTGGCTTGAGCCTGAGCCTTCTGCTGCGGGATTGTCGCTTCCTTCAACTGCCGCAAGTTTTCAAGGGCACTTTGATATGCCGATTCCGCTTGCTGGAGCGCTGCTTGAGCCTGAGCCTTTTGTTGCGGGATAGTTGCTTCCTTCAACTGCCGCAGACTTTCAAGGGCGCTTTGATACGCCGCTTCAGCCTGCTGGATTGATGCTCGTGTCAGTTCGGGTTGAGTTTCCGCTTGCTTCTTAGCCTGCTCGTATCTCGCCTTCGCAGCGTTAACGGCTTCCTCCGCTTGTTTCAGTTGGGCTTTGGTTTGCAACTCTTGCGCCCTCAAACTGCTTTCAGCCTGAAGCAATCTCGCCCTTGCTGCTTCAAGGGATTGGCGCGCTTCCTCAAGTTGAGACGGCGTGATTTGCCTTTGCATTTGCCAAGTCAGCATCGCTTGCTGAACTCGCGCTAAGGCGGCATCCAAATCGGCTCTCGCTTGCTCAACGGCGGTTTGAGTGTCCGTCGGGTCAATCCTCGCTATGAGTTGCCCCTTCTTGACGAAATCGCCGACTTCAACCGCCATCTGGATGACTTTGCCTGCCGCTTTTGACTTGACCTCAACGATTTTGTATGGCTGAATTGTCCCCGAAGCCGAAACGGTTAAGGTCACAGTCGTCCGCTCAACTTTCGCGGTCTGGATGAAAGGTTGGGTTTGCTGGGCTGCTCTGACGCGCCAGTAACCGAAAGCCCCGACAGCGACCAAAATCAAGGCGAAAACCCAAAGCCAGCGCCTACGAAACCATCGCCGCATTTTTCGTCCCCTCCGAAAGCGCCAAGTTTATCATTTGCCTGACGGGTTAGACGCATTCTCAGCGCCTGCGTCACAAAGTTTAGCGGTTGTTTGCACTTATCGTTCGCAAGGGTTTCGCGCCATGATGGCAACGCAAAGCAAACTTCGGAGGTGGAGCAAATGAGATGGGCAGTTTTATCGCTTGCGGCAGTTGCGATTGTCGCATCGGTCGCCGCTTCCCAGCAACCCATCTTGACTTTGGAAGATTGCGTCCGCATCGCTTGGGGCGAACAGCCCCAAGTCGCTATTGCCGAGAAGAGTTGGAAGTTGGCGGAAGAGAGGCTCAAAAGCATCCGAGCGAACTTGTTCCCGCAAATCTCTGCAGGCTACCAGTTCCGTCGCTACCTTTCAACCCGCATCGGATTTCAAGTGGGTGTCCCGCAAGTCGTTGAAGAGCCAGTAGAGTTCAAAGAGACTTCGCTTTCCATATCGCAGTTGATTTTTGACTCTTTCCAGACCCCGCTGCAAATTCGGCAGGCGAAATCGCAAGCCAACGCCTCCTTCCATACTTACGAGAGAAGCAGAGCCGACATTGCCCTGCAAGTCGCCCAGCAGTATCTTGAAGTTTTGAGGGCAAGGGCTTTGGTCAAGTTGCAGGAACGGGTTTTGGAGCGAGCGAAAAGGTTGCTGGAGGCGGCAGAAGCAGGCTACAAAGCAGGAACGGCTGCGAAACTTGATGTCCTCAGGGCGCAAGTTCAAGTCCGAAACGCCGAAGTTGATTTGTTGGCGGCAAAAAATCAGGAACGAATCGCTATGCTGACCTTGCGGAATTTGATGGGAGTTAGCGACGATTTCGTTTTTGAAATCGCCGAACCCGCTGAAGAGCCTTATGAGCCACCATCGTTGACCGAATGCCTCGCTCAGGCTTTGAGGCAGCGACCTGAGGTGAAAGAAGCGGAATATCAGCGAGAAAGCGCCAACATAGCGAAACAACTGGCTCGCATTAACACCTTGCCACTCGTCAATGTCAGTGGCTCTTACAACCGCTATCCCAGCACCACGCGAATCACCGACAAGGAATGGGCACTCAACCTCATCGTCAGTTACCCGATTTTTGACGGCGGGCGAGTTAGGGCTGAACTGGAGCAAGCGAAGTTGCAAGTTGAACAGGCTGACCTGAACATGAAGCGAACTCTTGACAACATCAGGCTGCAAGTCCAGCAAGCATACAGCAACTGGCAAAACGCAAAGGAGCGGCTCAGCGCCGCTCAGGAAGCGGTCAAGGAAGCGAGCGAAACGGCGAGGTTGACCGAAGAGGCATACAAAGCGGGCGCTGTCAGTTTGATTGATGTCATCAACGCTCAAGTTGCGTTGGCACAAGCGGAGACACAGGAAATCCAAGCCCGCTACGACCTTCTCCGAGCCGTTTACGCTGTGCGTCACGCTGTTGGCGAAATTAACCGCTATTTTGCCCAAAGAACTGATTCCCAAGTTCGCCGCAAATGAGTGGGGCGAAGACCGGTGGAGAAAGAAGTGTCGAGGTTTGTTCCCTGCCGGCAGTTAAACTCCGCTCTCGGGCACCCTCGTCAGCAAAGCGACTTCAGTCGGCAGGTTTTTTGCTTTCCTCAATCAACTGGTGAAACCTTGCGAGCCAGTAAGGGAGAAGGAAAAAGGTTGCGTCCTCTTCAACTAAGCCGTTGGCGCCGCCGTCAAGTCGATATGGGTTGCCGTTCCATTTATGCATCGGTCGCTCGGTGAAGGGAAGCGGCTCAACACTTTGCAGTTCCCCAAACCTTCCGAGCGACTCGTCTATTTGCACATCGGCACGATGGCTGTTGCGGACATTCCAGTGGACCAAGTCCAGCGGAATTTCCTGCAAAGTTTTGACGGCAGCCTCGGCATCGCACGGTTTTCCTGTCAAGGCTCCGTAAATGAAGTTCCAAAGCGGGCACCGTTCCTTCCGCTCCATCTTCCATGTTCGCTCCAAACTCGCCAACAAAATCCGCCTCAAATCTGGGTTGGTTTCGTAGCGAAGCAGCGTGTAGTAACTCAGGAACGCAAGTTCGTCGTCGCTGTGGTTGGTGATGCCGTTGATGACGATTTTTTGGCGGACAGTGTTCAACGCAAAACGGTGCCGCTCAATCAGTTCGCGGTAAATTTGCTGGTAACGCTCATCGCCAGTCATGTGATAGGTTGCCTTCAAAATCGCCAACAACTCCAACGAGTTCAAACCTCGGTCAGCCCACCAAGTTTCGTCGTGGTTGAGTTTCTCTGGCGACCAGACGCCCCAAGTCGTCGGTTGCCCATCAACATCAACCAAGTGAAAACCGTGAGCGATGATGTGGTCAGCGATGCGCTTCGCTGTCTCGGCAATTTGGCGCTTCATTTCTTCGTCAGGTAGCAGGTCGTAAGCGATGGGGTAAGCGAAGAAGTGACCGACAATTTCGTCCGATGAGGTGTCGCCTTTCCATTCCCACTCACCATCTTCTGTTCTGTGCCACTCTGGGTGTGGCGTTCCGAATTCAGGTTCACTTTTGTGCCTGACAGCGCGAGCGGGGAAGCCCCTGATGCCGGTCACTTGCTCCAAAAACAGCAAGGCTCTCAAACTTTCCGTCGCGTTCTGAAGGGCTTCTTTGGCTTCATCTTCTCTACCCTCTCGTTTTGCGACCGCATACCTGAAACATTCCGCAGCGACATAAAGAGCCGTCCACAAGCCATCGTTGTCGGAAATCTCCACTCGCCCGCTGTTGACATCGCCGGGTCGCTCAAGCCACCTGACAGTCACATAACCCAAGCGTTTGTGTCGTTCGTTCACCTGCCGCTCAAAAATTGCTGCTTTCTCCGCAAGGGTCATCGTTTGTTGCCAAATTTTGGCGATGCCGTCGGGGGTCGCTATGAAAGCAACTCCGTCATCGCTTATGGCTATGTCTCGGACATCATCGGAAGGTAGCCAACGCTTTGAAGCGAAGTAGTGCCATTCTCCCGATTTCAAGCAGATTGCCCCGCAGGTTGAAGCGAGCCAAACGCTCCCATCGCTGCCCAATTTGACCTTTCGCAAATCTTCAATGGGCAGACCGTCTTTGCCCGTCAAGTGCAGCCAACCGTCGCCGCCGGCGAAAATGACGAGACCTTTGTCCGTTGCCAACCACCAATGACCGAAGTTGTCAACGGCTAAATCGCGGACATCGTTGGTGGGCATGGGTGAGAAACCCTTCAGCAACTCCTTGAAGTGAAAGCGCTTGCCTTGGAGAAACCAGAACCCAAAAGATGTCGCCAAAGCGACTTGACTGCGCCAGCAAGCGATGGCTCTGACTTCTGCGTTGAAGGGAATTCGGGTCACCCGCTCCCATTCGCCAGAATACCGCCACAACGCACCGTCAGCCACAAGCCAAACAGTCCCGTCTTCCGCTTCCGTCCATGCAGAAACCTTGAAGGGCTTGTCCAAAGTTCGCCAACTCGTTCCGTTCCAAAGGAAAATTTGCTCGCCTGCGTTCACCCAGATTGTCCCGTTACGGGATGCGAGCAAAAGCGAAGGTTGTTCGGTCCAGTCAGCGTTAGCGGTGCACCACGATTTGCCGTCAAATTTTACAACACCTGCACAGGTTATCGCCCAAAGGGAATTAGCGGCGCTGGCAATCTGTTTTGCCCCTCTCAAATCAACCCCGTTCGTTTCGACGAATGCTTCCTTCACCCACTGCCCAAATTCGCCCACCTTGACCTTCATCCTTCCTGACCTCCTCAACAAGTTTTGTCAAGCCAAAGTCGTCCCGCAAGCAAATGGCTTCTTTCAGAAGTGCCAACAAGTTTGGATGGCGTTTTGCGAGCAACGCCTCAAACTCGGCTTTAGTGTAGCCGATGGGTTCAACGCTGGGCGGTGCTAATTTGAGCAGCAAGCCCAACCGCTCTAAAGGGTGCTTCGGCAAGTCTTCAGCGACGAGCAAAACATCCACATCGCTCCAAAAATTGAAATCGCCCCGGGCAACGGAACCGTAAAGCCAGACAGAAACTTTCCCGAAGGCTTCCTTCGCTTTTTCTGCAAATTGGTTTGCTAACGCCCTCAACTCTGCCCACTGCCTTCTACGCTCCTGCAGCCATTTGGGCATCGTGGAAGACTTGTCTTGCAAAGTCTATCACCTGCCGAGCATCTGATAGGGCTTGTTGGGCGTCTGCTTCGTTGTAAAACTCAAAAGGGCTTCCTGTTGGGTGAGCATCGGGATAGCGTGTTGGGATGTAGAGCCTGTCCAACCGTTGAGCACTTTCAAGGAGTGGCTGCGGGACATCAATTTGCAAGTCAGAAACTTGCCGCAGTAGTGCCAAAACGCTATGACCTCGTGCAGGTTGCCCTAAGCCCAAAAGTAATGCTTTCACTGCCAACTCGGCTGCTTGCTGTGCCTTAAAACATGCCCACGCAAAATCTCCGTCTTCAGCATCTCGCTCAGCCGATTCAAGGTTGTGCTCCGCTTGCCCCATCCACCGCGCAAACTCATTTTCGTCAAGCAAAATCAATCACCCCAACGAGCGCACTCACTGAGAGCCTTTTTGCTCTTCGGGTTGGGTTGGCTGTTGTTGAATTCCGGGCAAACGAGAAACTAAGTCGCGGACATTGATGCCTGTCAGCGATTCAAGGACTGGCGGAATTTGAGCCATCATGTTAACGATGTCTTGGGTCAATCGTGAAGCGCCAATACCAGCACCGTCTCCAGAAGTGTTGCTTATGATGACGATGCGTTCAACTTTGCTGAGGGGCTCGGCAAGGGCTTTGGTGATTTCTGGCAACCGTTCAATGAACATCTCGGTGATGGCTGCTTGGTTGTATGCACGCCACGCTTCCGCTTTCCTCATCATCGCTTCCGCTTCGGCTAATCCTTTCGCTCGGATGACCTCCGCCTCAGCGAGACCGCGAGCCTTTTCTGCTTCCGCTTCGGCGAGACCTTTTGCCTTGATGACTTCCGCCTCAGCGAGTCCTCGCATTTGCACAACTTGCGCCTCGGCTTCACCCGTCCTCCGCTTGGATTCAGCCTCCGCTTCCGCTTGTGCGACGGTGCGATACCTTTCTGCGTCGGCAATCATGCGAATTCGGTCCGCTTCCGCCTGAGCGGGCTTGCGGACGGTTGCGTCAAGTTCCTTCTCCTTGCGGATGATTTCTTTCTCCTGCACCTCAATGAGTGCCTCTTTCTCAACGAGTTGAACCTTAACTTGCTCGCGCTTGAGTTCCTGCTCCAGTTGATACTTGCGCAAGTCGTATGCAAGGTCCGCTTCGGCTTTCTTCTGGTTGACTTGCGCCTGATACTCTGCCTGCCGCATCTCGAAATCTCGTTTTGCCTCAGCGATTTTCGTTTGAGCCTCAAACTCAGCGGACTGGGCTTCCTGCTTCGCTTGTGCTGCTCGGATGGTGGCATCCCTTTCCGCTTCCGCTTCGGCAATTCGTGCGTCCCGCTTCACTTGAGCGATTCTGGGTCTGCCGAGGGCATCAAGGTAGCCTTGCTTGTCTCGGATATCGCGGATGGTGAAGGAAACGATTGTCAAGCCCATGTTGGCAAGGTCACTTTCAGCGACTTCGGCAACCCTTTGGGCAAAAGCGTCGCGGTTTCGGTAAAGTTCTTCAACAGTCATCGTCCCGACAATGGCTCGCAAGTGACCTTCAAGGGTCTGACGAGCGATTTCGCGAATTTGTTCGGGCGTCTTGCCCAAGAATTGCTCTGCGGCGGTAGCAATGGCACTTTCGTCGCCGCGAACTTTGACTTGAGCGACGCCGTCAACAGTTACGGGAACGCCTTGAGCAGTGTAGACATCGACAACATTGACATCAAGCGTCATGACCTCAAGGGAGAGTTTTTGCACTTGTTCAAGGACTGGCCAGACGAAAGTTCCGCCACCTTGGACGATGCGGAAACCCCGCCGCTTTCCGATGCCCGAAATTATCAGAGCCTCGTTCGGACCGACCTTCCGCCATCGGGAAAGGATGAACATCAGCACCACGACAATTACAACCGCAATGCCCAAGCCGATCAACGCTGAAGATTGGAATTGAGCGGTTGGCATGGACTTTCACCCTCCTTCAAGCCTCAAATTTGCTCCCAAACCTTCATCCGCTCCTCTGCGCTTTCAACCAAAAGCAGATTACCCGCAACGCCGATGATTCGCACAGGCGTGCCGCGAGGGATTGGCTTGTCGGATTGGTTGCGGGCAGGAGCAGTGTGTCGGATGTCGTTGAAGACATAAGCGATTGAGCCAATCCCATTGGGCGGAATCGGTGACAAACTCTCGCCAATCAAACCAACAAGGTCGTGAGTGGTCGGGTGGCTTGAACTCTCCATCCGCTGAAGCCATCTCCGGAAGGGCAACAGCAACCCAAAGACAGCAAACAAACCCGCAGCAGCCGCAAGGGGAATGTTGATGACGGGAGAGTTGAGAACGGGAGTTTGACAAGCCAAGTAACCGACGCCACCGAAAACTGTAAGGAAAACGGAAAGCATCAGCGGGCTGAAGAGGGTGCTGAGCCAGTGGAGGAAGTTGAAATGTCCACCTTCATGCCCAGCAGCATCGTGGTCAGCAGAAGCATCGTGGTCAACTCCTACATCATGCTCGCCAGATAAATCGCGATCGCCGAAATCAAAGTGACCGAGGAACTCATGCCCTAACCCCAGCACCAACATCAAGGCTGTGATGCCCAAACCGGCAAAGAACATCGTCAAGTAAAGGTTCGGCAAAGTGAACCATCCCATCGTCAATCACCGGCAGCACAACGCTGCCGATACAATTATGCAACGGGCTTGAGCGCAGATGTCAAGAGGTGAAGGGAAATGTCAGACCAACGAAAGGTCCAGACATGGGTGATTGTCGGAGCAGTGCTTGGCGCTACTTTGTTCGGATGCTTTGTCTTCGGAGTTATCACGGCGGCTATCATGCTCCCTGTCTTCACTCAAGCGAGGGAAAAAGCAAAGACAGTGTCATGTATGAGCAATCAGAGCCAAATTGCGCGTGCGCTGCAAATGTATGCCGCTGATAACGATGTCCTGCCTGCAGCGTCTCAGTGGGCTGACAAGGTTAAGCCTTATCTTCGCAACGATTACCTTTTCGTCTGCCCTTCGGCAAAGCAACTCAGATGCGGCTACGCTTTCTATCGCCCGCTGAGCAACCGTAAGGTCTCCAGCATTTCAAATCCCGCTGCTGTGCCGATGATTTTTGACTCGTCGCATGGTCAGTTCAACTATGCCGACGAAGGTCAAAGCCTTGACCTGCGTCACTTGAATGGCGCTGTCATTTCGTTTGTTGATGGGCATCTCAAGTGGTTCAAAGAGAGCGATGCGAAGGCATTTTTCCGAAAGCGACCTTAAGACCGATGAGGCGTTGAAGTAAGCGGGCGGGTAGTGACCGGTTTCCCCCAACTTAGCCTAATGGTCAACTTTTTGAACGGCTTAGACTTTGAAGCCACGCTTCTTTGATGACCAGCCACAAAAGTTTCGGGATGGCTTTCAAGCGAGGCAGCCTTTTCGGGTCTTTGATGGTTCGGTAGAGCCATTCAAGGCAAAGCCGCTGAACCCACTCAGGGGCTCGTTTGACCACTCCAGCGTAAACATCAAAACTCCCGCCAACGCCAATGCAAATTGGGACTTGCAATTCGTCGGCATGTCTGGCAATCCACTTCTCCTGCTTCGGGATGCCGAAGGCGACGAAAAGGATGTCGGGTTGGGCTTCCTTGATCTTTGCAATCACCAGCGGCTCTTCTTCGGGCGAAAAATATCCGTGATGCGTTCCGACAACCTGCAATCCTGGGAAACGAGATTTCAGGTTTTCTGCAGCCTTCTCGGCGACACCGGGTTTCGCTCCCAGCAGAAAGACCCGCCAACCTTTCTGTGCTGCCCTCTCGCACAACTTCGCCATCAACTCAACTCCCGGAACTCGTTGGTAAACGGGCAAGCCTAACAACCTTGCTCCCCAAACAACCCCAATCCCGTCGGGAGTCACCAAATCGGCATTTTGGACTATGCGCCGAAATTCCTCGTCCTCTTGAGCGCGAACGATGGCGGAAGCGTCCGATGTGACCACTAAGTGGGTTCGGCGCTCGGAAAGGAAGTGCTCCAAAATGTCAAGGGCTTCATCCATCGTGACCGCAGCGACGGGAACGCCGAGCAAGTTGACAATCCCTCTCCCTTCTTTTCTGGCGCTGAACCGCATCGCTACCCAGAAAGCAAAAACTCCGACCACCAACCAAATTGCCATCAAAAGCAACTTGACCGCAAAGTGAATTTCAACGAACCAGACGAGCAAAACTGCGAGAAGGCACAGGTAAGCGTGGCTGATGGTCAATAGCCAAAATGACCTTTGCTCGTCAACACCTTCGGCAGTGAGCAATTCAAAAACACTGCGGACTTGCGTCGGCAAAGCCAACCCTCTCGCCCTGAGCCTGTAAGTGACTTCCATCATCGGCACACCTAAAACCAATGCAGGTGCGATGAAGATGAGAAAGGCAGTGTTTTTCAGCGCCCCAGCTACGCTCGCCATCGCGAGCAGCGAGCCAACTGAAGCAGCACCCCCTGCTTCTGCCGGCAAGTTCCAAAGGGCAAGTCCAAACCCGACAGCGATGAAAGCCAAACTCAAAGCTAGTTCGTAGCGGGTGATGAATGGCGAGCGGGTTTGCATGATAGCGACGATCGAAGCGAAGGTCAAACCGCTCAAGACCGCCGCGCTCCAAGTCAAACCTTTGAGCAGAGATGTCGGGCGGAACAAGGCTGCGAAGAGCCAAAGCCACAAAACTGTCAATGGAACAGCGAAAAGACCCAACGAGACGAAATGCGTTGTGAAGGGAACTTTGACGCTATCAACCCTCAAGCCGGACAAAACCGCGATGAGCGCTCCGAGCATCGTCCCAATCTCCCTAACCAGCCTCTTCGGGTGTCTGGAAGATAGTCCCGAAAGAAGCGCAAATGCAGCCATCCCAGTTGCCAAAGGGAATACAGCAGCAATTGGCGGATGAGAAGGCATGGAATGAACCACGAACGGAATGAGCAGACAAGCGAAAGCGGCAAAGAAGGGTAGCCACCAACAGGCTACCGACTTTCGCCACCAGCGCAATGCGAGACCCAAAGCCAGTGCAGCAATTCCTGCCACCATATCTGACTTCACCCGCTCACCGAAAAACATTCGCTACTCGCCACCGGCTTCCCGTTCCAATTTTGCGGCGTAGAAGTTGCGATGGCAAAATAGAGGCGACAGTA
>Ga0081478_132878_pt1 | contig 21375 bp, 22 predicted proteins | sample OctSprmetagenome_FD_70983 | JGI IMG/M metagenome (GOLD analysis project Ga0081478, IMG submission 70983) | Hot spring and microbial mat streamer communities from Octopus Spring Streamers, Yellowstone National Park, USA - T=80-84 v2 (version 2) | ecosystem: Environmental > Aquatic > Thermal... | reverse complement strand
GCCGGGATGGATATTTTGAAGAACTTCTTAACTATAGCCCAAGGCTATCGTCTATCCATCTAAGGTAATCTTCGTTTCCTCCCAGAATGGGGAGGGCTATGATCTCGGGAACCGTGTAGGGGTGAACACTCTTTACTTCTTTTATAAGCTCTTCCAACTTCTGGACAGAAGTTTTTATCACCAGCAGGCTCTCTTTGTCCCTTTCAATGTTTCCCTTCCACCAGTAGAAGGAATTTACCTCCGGCACCACATTTACGCAGGCACCCAGCTTATTCTTCACAATGTAGTCTGCGATTTCTAAACCCTTATCGGTAGGAACAGTTATTAAAACAACTACATATTTCCAATCCATGGTTCTATAATTATAACCTCATGAAAAGAGTGCTTATTTTCAACCCAGAGGGAGACAGAGAACCCAGCAAGAGAAAGATAATCTTTGGTAATTCCACCAACATTATGGAACTTAACAACGTCAAATATCAGTGGGCTTTTGACCTATACAAAACCATGGGCTTTACCAACTTTTGGATCCCGGAAGAAATTCCCATGTTAGAAGACAAAAAGCAGTATGAGAGGCTTTTGTCCGAGCACGAGCGGAGGGCTTATGAGCTGGTGTTGAGCTTTTTGATAGCTTTGGATTCCTATCAGGTTAATATGCTAAAGGAGTTTGCCCGGTATTTGACCGCACCGGAGTTGGTTATGGCGATCACCTCTCAGGAGTTTCAAGAAGCACTGCACTCTTACTCTTATCAGTTTATCCTTGAGAGCGTCGTGGAGCCTACCAAGGCGGACGAGATCTACAACTACTGGCGTCAGGACCAAAAGCTTATGGAAAGAAACAAGGTAGTAGCCGAAGTTTACAACGAGTTTATAAAAAATCCCACCGAGGAGAACTTTATAAAGGCCGTCTTTGGAAACTATGTCTTGGAGAGCCTGTACTTTTATTCGGGCTTTGCCTTCTTTTATACCCTTGGTAGGCAGGGGAAGATGCTAAACACCGTCCAACAGATCAAATACATCAACAGGGATGAGCTGACCCACGTGACGCTCTTTAGGAACATAATAAATACCCTCAAGGAGGAACAGCCTGACCTATTCACACCCGAGATCAACAAGTGGGTCTATGAGTTTTTCAAGTTTGCCACCGAAAAGGAAATAGAATGGGGCAAGTATGTTACCAACAACCAAATCCTTGGGCTAAACGACAAGCTCATTGAAAGGTATATAAAGTATCTTGCTAACCTCAGGCTCACTCAGATAGGCTACGAGCCCATTTACCCGGAGATTACAGAAAACCCCATGAAGTGGATAGACCAGTTTAGGACCATAAACGATACAAAAACAGACTTCTTCCAAGCAAAGCCTCAAACCTACGCCAAAAGAAGCGAACTAAAGTGGTAAATCACTCTGCCAAGCTCATTGCCAGCTACTCTTATAGAAAGCTAAGATACACTCCCAACCATCCACTAAGGATTCCAAGGGTGAGCCTCCTTTTGGAGTTTTTGAGGGCTATGGAACTTTTGGGAGATGAGGAATGGGTGGAAAGTAGACCCGCCCAGTGGGAGGAGCTCACCCTCTTTCACGAGGAGGAGTATCTTATAGCCCTCCAGAGGGCAGACCAGGAGGGTAGGGTGGGTAAAGAAGTAAGGGAAAGATTCCATATTGGAACCATTGAAAACCCAGTCTCTCCTGCCATGTGGAAGGGTTCTCTGCTTGCCACTGGTTCCTCGGTGCAGGCGGTCCAGCTCTTTTTGGAGGGCAATTTAGCTTTCAACCCGGCGGGTGGTATGCATCACGCCTACCCAAGCAGGGCTAACGGTTTTTGCTTTATCAACGACCCAGCGGTGGCAATAAACTACCTAAAGCAGAAGGGCTACCACAAAATCCTTTACATAGACTTAGATGCCCATCACTGCGACGGCGTGCAGGATGGCTTTTACGAGGATGACAAGGTTTTTGTCCTTTCCCTTCATCAGTCTCCTGAGTATGCCTTTCCTTTCAACAGGGGTTTTTTGGAGGAGAGGGGCAGAGGCAAAGGAAAGGGCTACAATCTGAACATTCCACTGCCCAAGGGCATCAATGACAGTGAGTTTTTGTACGCTTTAGAGAGAACCCTTGAGATGGTGAAGGATGTCTTTGAGCCAGAGGTTTATGTGCTCCAACTGGGGACAGATACCCTCAAAGAAGACTACCTTTCAAAGTTTGAGCTTTCCAACTGGGGGTTTTTGAGAGCTTTTAGGTTGGTAAAGGATGCTTTTGGAGAGGGCATTTATTTAGGTGGAGGGGGCTATCATCCCATAGCCTTGGCGAGGGCTTGGGCACTGATCTGGTGTGAGCTCTCCCAAAGGGAAATTCCAAAGTTTTTAACTCCAAGGGCAAAGGAGGTGCTTTTAAAGGTGGATTTTGAAGAGTTTGAAGAGGAGGACAGAAGCTACATGTTTGAAAGGCTCTTGGATGAGCCAAGGGAAGGGGAAGTGAGGCAGGAAGTAAAAGATATTCTTGAGAAGGCAAAGGCTTTAGTTTATTCTTAGTCTGTGTTCCCGGGCACGCAGGAGGTATTCCATGAGTTCTTCCTTCTTTTCCTCCCCTATAAGCCCTTTTAGTTTTTCCAGGGACTGGATAAACTCCTCTATTGCCCAAAGCAGGTTCTCTCTGTTTTCCAAAAATATATCCCTCCACATTACAGGGTCCGACGCGGCAATGCGTGTAAAGTCCTTAAAGCCACCGCCGGGGTATAGGAAAAGGTCTGTGTTTGTTTTTTTGCTTAGCTTTTCCATGGCATCCATAAGGGCAAAGGCTACCGCATGGGGGAGATGAGAAACCGCACCAAAAACCACATCATGAACAAAAGGGTCCATGAATTCTACAAAGGCGTCAAGCTTTTCCCACATGAACTTAACCTTTTGGAGGGCTAACCGGTCCGTTCTCTGTGTGGGTGTTAAAACCACCCTTTTGTTTTTAAAGAGCTCTGGGTTGCTGTATTGAACGCCAGACTTTTCTGTGCCTGCTATAGGATGCCCTCCCACAAAATACCCACCAAAGAAATCCTCCATCATATAAACAAGCCTGCCCTTCACACTACCAAGGTCTGTGATTAGGACTTTCTCATCAAGCACCTCTTTTAGCCCTCTGGCAACCTGTTCAAAGGCTCCCACGGGCACCGCCAGCACCACAAGCTCCGGCTCAAAGTCTTTTAGGTCTAACATTTGAGTGGAACCCTCATCTATCACTCCAAGCTCTTTTCCCTTTTTTATTGCCTCGGGGTTTATGTCTATGCCAAAGGTTGAACAGCCAAGGCGAGATTTTACCGCAAGGGAAAGGGAACCTCCCATAAAGCCTACACCCACGATGGCAACTCTCTTAAACATTCTCCTTTACCGGTTCTATGGAGGTTTCCTTTTTTCTCCTCCCCAGCTTCCCAAAAATGAGAGAAATTTCATAAAGCAATACGAGTGGTATAGCCATAAGCACTTGGGTGGTGGCATCTGGAGCTATAAAGGCGCCCACCACAAAGGCTAAGACTATAAAGTATTTTCTGAAGGCTTTTAGTTGCTGTTCGGAAACTATGCCCGCCCTCTGCAAAAGGTATAGAATAATCGGCAACTGAAAAGCCAAACCAAAGCCCACGATCATCTTTAGCAAGAAGGAAACATAGAGGTTTACCGAAAGGTAGGGAGTAGCCTGCAATTGGGAAAAGCCTATGCCTATTAAAAACTTTAGGGCTATGGGCATTACTAAAAAGTAGGCAAAGCTTACACCCAAAAGGAAGAGTATGATGGAAAAGAGGGTTATAGGGATCACCAATCTTTTCTCATGAGGATAAAGGGCTGGCTCCACAAACTTCCAAAGCTGATAGAGGATAACAGGAGAGGAGAAAATAAAGCCAAAAACCACCGAAATCTTTATGAGTATGAAGAGAGGCTCTGTGGGAGAAAGGGTTATGAGCTGGACCTGAGGGTAGGCCCTCTTTACAGGCTCCTTTAGCACTTCAAAAATATACTGGGCTAAGTAGAAGGCTACGCCAGTGGCAACCAAAAAGGCTACCGTGGATTTAATCAGCCTTTGTCTTAGTTCCCTCAGATGTTCCGTCAGTGGCATCTTGGGAAGTTCTTGGCTCATCCTCTAACACCTCTTCAGTTTTAGTCTTCTCCTCCAAGCTATTGGATTCTTCTGTAAGCTTTGTGGTTTCCTCTAACATTTCTTCAGTTTTAGCCTCCTCTTCTAAGTTCTTGGATTCTTCCATAATCTTTCTATTTATCTCTTCCAAATACATCTGATATCTGAGTTCATCCCATGTTTCCCTTACCTTTCTGAGAAGTTCTCCTAGCTTTCCCGCCAGTTCTATGGTCTTTTCTGGTCCCAAGACGATCAAAGCCACCAAAAGGATGAGGATCAGCTCAGGAAAATCCATTTGGGATTATTATAAGCCCAGGCTTCTTCTGATGCTCTTCTCAAAAAAGGAGACCATATACATAAACTTCCTGTCCTCCCTGCATCTTTGCTCCACCTTTTTTACCGCGTACATAACTGCAGTGTGATCCTTTTTGCCAAAGAACTCACCAATCTGAGAGTAGGGTAGGTTTAGAGTGGTTTTACACAGAAACATGGCTATGTGTCTTGCGTTTATCACCTTCCTCTCTTTGGTATCCTTTTTTAATAGCTCTGGGTTTAGCTTAAAGCCCTTTGCCACCGTGTTGAGTATCAACTGAACCTTTTTTTCTTTGTCTAACTCCTCAGACTTTGGAAGCCTTTTTATACCACTTACCTTTAGGGTTTTCACAAAGCCCTCTATCTCCCTAACATTGTAGCCGGTGTTTTCAAAGACATAGTCTATGGTCTCTTGGTCTAAGGGCAGTCCGTAAAGGATCAGTTTTTGTTTTATGATGCGCCTTTTGGTTTCTTCGTCCAAACCGATCTCTATGATCAAACCGCTTTCGAACCGGCTGATGAGCCTCTCTGAAACATCCTTCAGGTCTCTGGGATGCCTGTCGCTAACCAAAACGATCTGCTTTTCTTCCGCCTGAAGCTTTTCGTAAATTCTAAAGAGCTCAATTTGGGTTCTCTCTTTGCCTACCAAAAATTGCACATCGTCCAAGAGTAAAACATCCAAATTAAAGAACCTCTCCCTGAACTCTTCCACCCTGTTTTCTTTGAAAGCCTTGACCATACTGTCCGAGAAGTCCATGAGGGGGATGTAAAGCACCCTATACCGGGCTTTGAGCTGGTTGCCAATGGCGTGCAAAAGGTGGGTTTTTCCAAGACCGGACCTACCGTATATGAAGAGAGGGTTAAAAAGCTTGCCGGGGTTTTTTCCCACCTCAAGGCACACCTTATAAGCGAGTTCGTTGGATGGTCCTACCACAAAGTTTTCAAAGGTATATTTATCCAAAATGTTGTCCTTTGGACCTTCTATCTCCTTTTGTTCTTTTCTTTCTCCTTCGCACTCTACCACTATGCTTTTGCCAAAACCCTTAAGTCGGGTGCTAAGGTAGGCAATAGCCCACTTTTTATATTCTTCGTTGGGGGTCAGGATCAGCACTTTATCCGCCTCCTCCCTTATTAGAAACTGTCTGAAGATCCCAACTGCGAACTTGTCTATGCTCTCTATGAGGTTTAGGAAGCTACCCCCTTCCATGGTTTGCAATAGCATAAGGGAATGGCAGGAGGTTTTGTTAAGAAATTGTTAAGAAATTTCCATATCTTGAAAAGACCTTTATAAGTGCGTGACTTTCCATCAAATTTAATTAAAAAGGCTTAGGAACTTGCTTTCCTCCAATTTGGGTTTTTCAAAGAGCTCAAGGTTTTCCTCAAGGTGTTTTAGCTTGCTCATTCCCACTAAGGCAGTGCCAACTCCGGGCGTGCTTCTTACAAACTGCAGGGCGGTATGCACATCCTTTTCCAACCCAAAGAAGTCCTTTAGTTTTTGTGGAACTTTACCGATCACCTTTCCCTGATAGATGGATGCACTTATGTAGGTGTATATCCCAAGCCTTTGGCAGGCGGAAAGGGTGGAGAGCTTTTCTCCTTTTACCTCTTGATTTTTGAGGGTAAAGGCCTCTGCCATTCCCAGGTTGTAGGGTAGTTGAATAAAGCGCATGTGATGGTCCTTTCCTCCTACCCTTTGGGCTATGTCTAAAATCTCTCGTAGGTTTAAATACTGCCTTGAGGTGGGCGAGACCCTAAAGCCACTCCAAGTGGCAAGCCCATAAAACTTGAGCTTTCCTACCTTTACCATCTCCTCCAAAAAGTAAAAGCACTCTTCAAGCTTTCTCAAAAAGCTATCCCTCGGGAAGAAGTTTAGCTGTTCCTCTGGATTGTGAAGAAAGTATATGTCTATGTAATGGGTTTGTAGGTTCTCCAAGCTCTTGTTAAAGCACCATTCTATGAACCTTGCACCCAAGTAGTGCCCCTGTGGCGTCATCTCCTGTAGGTTGATTATTCCTGTGTTTATAAAGTTTTCATAAAAGTAATCCTTTGGGTCTGCCCCAAGGTCAATGTCGTAGGGCACATAACCCCCTTTGGTGGATATGATAAGGTTTTCTCTGCCAAGCTCCTTGGCTACAGCCCCCACATCTCTCTCGCTCTTCATATACCTATACACTATGGCGGTATCCACCACATTGACGCCCCTTTTGTAGGCGGTCCTTATTACCTGTTTGTAGCCTTCGGATGTGGCTTGGTCAAAGTCTCCCAGATAGGTGCCCACACCCAACTCTGATATAGAGAGCCCGAGAAAAATTTTTCTTTCCATCAGTTAAAAGATAACACATTTTGACATTTAGGCACGATCCTGGAAAGGTTATAGGTGGAACTTCCCTCAAAGAAGGGAAGGGTCTCCTTTATGCCCTCTGGTGGGCAGAGTGGGCACAATACAAAAGTCTTGCCCCCAATTTCTTAAGCCTTTCTGTCTCGGGTCTTATGGTGTAGTTTTTAGAACTCGCCAAGCATTTGGAGGTAGCTGTATCAGTTTGTCTGGTCAGCAATTCAGAGAGCAATGGTTAGATTTTAGCTTTTAGCTTTAAAATTTTAGTGTGTGAATGGGTTTGTATTTTTAGAACACCCCCTTTCATCCGTTACCAAACTGGGTTATAATTTAAACCCAAATGCTACCGCCAGAACTGGAGCAGAAGCTTGTAGAGTATGCCAACTATTTCCCTAAAAGGGAGCAGGCAATACTTCTGTGCTTACATGAGGTCCAGGACTACTATGGCAACATCCCTCCCTTTGCTTTGGAAAAGGTTGCCCAGATACTGGGTCTGCCCCTTAATCATGTGGAGAATGTGGTTTCCTTCTATGATATGTTTGATAGGGGAGAGCCTGCCAAACACCGTATAAGGGTGTGCGTAAGCATTGTGTGTAATCTGATGAACAAACAGAGACTTTTGGACGCCATAAGAAAACATCTTAGCATTGGGGTGGGGGAAGTCACAAAAGATGGACGGTTTAAGCTTATAGCGGTGCAATGCCTTGGTGCGTGCTCGGAGGCACCAGTTTTTATGGTAGATAATGATACCTATAAATTTGAAAGCGAGGAGAAGCTCCATGAGGTCCTATCCAAATATACCTAACATTTACGCGGAGACCACTTTGAACCTCTTGCTAAAGAGGGCAAAAAAACCCAAAGTCCATAACATAGAGGAATACCTTAAGGATGGTGGCTATCAAGCCCTAGAAAAAGCCCTCAACATGAGCCCAGAGGAGATCATTGACTGGGTGGATAAGAGCCAGCTCAGAGGCAGGGGCGGTGCGGGCTTTCCCACCGGCAAAAAGTGGAGGTTTGCAGTCCAAAATCCGGCACCTCGTTATTTGATTTGCAACGCAGACGAATCAGAGCCCGGCACCTTCAAGGACCGAATACTAATAGAAAGGGACCCCCACCTTCTTATAGAGGGTATGATCATATCCGCCTATGCCATAGGGGCAAACCAAGCCTTCATATACATAAGGGGCGAATACCCAGCGGGATACTACATACTTCGGGATGCAATAGAGGAGGCAAAGGCTAAGGGCTTTTTGGGTAAAAATATCCTTGGCTCTGGCTTTGACTTGGAGATCTATGTTGCCAGAGGGGCGGGTGCATACATATGCGGAGAAGAAAGCGCCCTAATAGAATCCCTGGAGGGCAAAAGGGGATTTCCAAGAATAAAGCCTCCTTACCCAGTGCAGTATGGTCTCTTTGGAAGACCTACGGTGGTTAACAATGTGGAAACCCTCTGCAACATCCCCCTTATAGTGGATATGGGCTGGGAAGAATACAGATACATCGGACCCAGCGACTATCCGGGACCCAAGCTCTTTCCGGTCAGTGGCAAGATAAAAAAGCCCGGAGTTTATGAGCTTCCCATGAATACCACCCTAAGGGAGGTTATATACAAGTATGCGGGTGGAACCTTAGGGAACAAAAAGGTAAAGGCGGTGTTTTCTGGTGCCTTAGACTGCTTTTCTGCGGAGGAGCTGGACACGCCCATGGACTACTCTCCCTTTGGTTTTGGAGGAACAGGAACGGTCATAGTGCTAACGGAGGAGGACGACATAGTTAAGGCATGCTTGGATATAGCAGAGTTTTACGCCCATGAAAGTTGTGGGCAGTGCACTCCATGCCGGGTGGGCACCCACGAGCAGGCGCACCTTCTGGAAAAGCTCATAGAGGGCAATGCTACGCTGGAGGATTGGGAGGGCTTTCAGTTTGTTAATAAATACATACAGCCTACATCCATATGCGGTTTGGGTGCGGTGGCAGGCAGGCTCATAAGACAGACCATGCAAAAGTTCCCGGAGGAGTGGGAGCGGTATGTGGGTAAAATTAAGGAGGTAGCCTATGGAGCATCTTAAGAGGACAGACCCAGAGATTTACCAAGTGGTGGTCAAAGAGTATGAGAGGCAGTTTTACCATCTTGAGATGATCGCCTCTGAGAACTTTACCTCCCTTGCAGTTATGGAGGTGCAGGGTTCTGTGCTTACTAACAAATATGCAGAAGGGTTGCCCGGCAAAAGATACTATGGCGGTTGTGAGTGGGTGGATGTGGCGGAAAGGTTAGCCATAGAGAGGGTAAAAGCCCTGTATGGTGCGGAGCATGCCAATGTGCAACCCCATTCTGGCAGTCAGGCAAACATGGCGGTATATATGGCGGTGCTTCAACCGGGAGACGCAATCCTTGGCATGGACTTGTCCCACGGCGGACACCTAACCCACGGTGCAAAGGTCAATTTTTCAGGAAAGGTCTACAGAGCGTTTTATTATGGGCTAAACCCAGAGACGGAGCTTATAGACTACGACCAAATATACAGGCTTGCGAAAGAGCACAAGCCCAAGATGATCGTGGGTGGAGCTTCTGCTTACCCAAGGGTCATAGATTGGGCAAAGCTGAGGGAGATAGCGGACGAGGTGGGAGCCTACCTGATGGTGGATATGGCACACTACTCAGGTTTGATAGCGGGAGGTGTTTATCCTAACCCTGTACCCTATGCCCACTTTGTTACATCCACTACACACAAAACCCTAAGAGGTCCAAGGGGTGGCTTTATCCTCTGCAAGGCGGAGTTTGCAAAAGATATTGACAAGGCTGTTTTCCCAGGCACACAGGGAGGACCATTAATGCACGTGATCGCCGCAAAGGCTGTGGCTTTTAAAGAAGCCATGTCTGAAGATTTCAAAGCGTACGCAAGGCAAGTAGTACAGAACGCAAGGGCTTTAGCGGAAGAACTACAAAAAGAGGGCTTTAAGGTGGTTTCTGGTGGAACAGATAGCCACATCGTCCTTTTGGACCTGAGAAACACAGGGCTAACGGGCAAACAAGTGGAGGACGCCCTCGGAAGGGCTAACATCACCGTAAATAAAAATGCAGTGCCCTTTGACCCTCTGCCACCCACAAAGACCAGCGGTATAAGGCTTGGCACACCAGCCCTTACCACAAGAGGCATGAAAGAAGATGAAATGAGGCTCATAGCCAGGCTTATCTCTCAGGTTATTAAAAACATAGAGGACAGCCACACAATAGAAAAGGTAAAAGAACAGGTCCTTGAACTTTGCGAGCAATTTCCGTTATATCCAGAATTAAGGGAGAGCCACAATGAGCTTCTTGATAGCAAAACAGCCCATTTTTGAGGCTGTCTAAAAAATTCTTCATCGGGAGGTTCCACCATTGGATAGAGGGACTAACTGTTTCCTGATCATATATACACTCCTTCCACCAATAAAGTATTCGGAAATACTGAGTTCGGTGGATGCATACAACGATCCCTTCCTTATCAACATAGAGGAGCTTACAGGTATCCACAGATTTGATCTGTCCCTAATGCTAAAGGATGCTTATGAAAAGGCAGATTACATTTTCGACCTGTGAGTTAAATTAATACCTATGAAGACAATTTTTGACAAGTCTCTTATAGAGAAATACGATAAGCCGGGTCCCAGATACACCAGCTACCCTCCCGCCACGGAGTTTAACGAAAGCGTAGGAAAGGAAGACTACAAGAAAAAACTATTAGAGAGTAATCAGGGCAAAAGACCTCTTTCTCTGTATCTTCACATTCCCTTCTGTGAGAGCGCCTGCTGGTTCTGTGGGTGCAATGTGATCATATCCCACAGAAAGGATGTGAGCAGAAGATACTTAGACTACCTATACAGAGAAATGGAACTTTTGGGTAGATACTTGGACAAATCAAGGAAGGTGGTGCAGATCCATTGGGGCGGTGGAACTCCCAACTTTCTTACTGTGGAAGAAATGAGGGAGCTTTTCTCAAAGATGAAGGAAAACTTTTCTGTGGATGAGGAGGCGGAAATAAGCGTAGAAATAGACCCAAGATATTTGTCTGAGGGACAGTTGGAAACCCTAAGAGAACTTGGCTTTAACAGGGTCAGCATGGGTCTGCAGGATTTAGATGAGGAGGTTCAAAGGGCAATAAACCGTATCCAGCCAGAATCCCTGATGAGGGATGTTATGAAACAACTGAGGGACTTGGGCTTTAAAAGTATAAACATAGACCTAGTATATGGACTTCCCTATCAAACGCCGGAGAAGTTCAGAAGAACCATAGAAAAAACCATAGGGCTTGATCCAGACCGGGTTGCGGTTTATAACTTTGCCTATGTGCCCTGGCTAAAGCCCCTTCAAAGGAGAATAGACCCAAATACCCTTCCACCGCCGGAGGACAAACTGACGATCCTCGAGATGACCATTGAAATGTTCCAGTCTGCGGGCTATCTTTACATTGGCATGGACCACTTTGCCAAGCCAGAGGACGAGCTGGCAATAGCCCAAAGGGAAGGAAGCCTTTGGAGGAACTTTCAGGGCTACACCACCAAAAAGGGTGTGGATCTAATAGGCATAGGTGCCACATCCATCGGTATGTTCTATGATGCATACTTTCAAAATTACAAGACCCTGAGGGAGTATTATTTGGCTTTGGACAGTGGAGATTTTGCCACCATGAGGGGCTTTTTGCTGGGGCAGGAGGACCTTCTCAGGAGGGAGGTGATCATGGATTTGATGTGCAACTTTAGGTGTGATTTTGACCGTATAGAGAAGGCTTTTGGTATAAACTTTGAAGAGCACTTTGAGGAGGAGCTTGAGAAACTCAAGGACATGGAAAAGGACGGATTGGTGGAGGTCAAAGACAGGGCTATAAGGGTTTTGCCTGTGGGCAGGTTGCTCGTTAGAAATGTGGCTATGACCTTTGACCAGTATTTACCAAAGAAAAAGGAGATGCGCTTTTCAAGAACCATATGAGCCTTCTGAGCTTAGAGCGGGTTAGCAAAGCATACAAGGTGGGTGCGGGGCTTTTTAAAACAAAGAGCTTTTTGGCTTTGAGGGATGTTAGCCTGCGGGTGGAAAGGGGAGAGCTTTTGGCTTTGGTGGGAGAATCGGGCTCCGGAAAAACCACCCTTGGCAAACTAATTTTAAGGTTGGAAAAGCCCACCGAGGGAAGAGTTTTTTTTGAAGGCAAGGACATCTGGAACTACCGCAGGGAATACACACGCCTGGTCTCTGCGGTCTTTCAGGACCCTTCCTCTTCTTTGAACCCTAGGATGACCGTTAGGGAGATCCTTGAAGAGCCTTTGCGGGTGCATGGTGTTAAAAACAGAGAAGAAAAAGTTCTGTCTGCCCTTAAGGAGGCGGGCTTGGGAGAGGAGTTTTTGGAAAAAAGACCTCTTCAGCTCTCAGGGGGGCAAAAGCAGAGGGTTGCCATAGCAAGGGCTATGCTTCTGGAGCCCAAGCTTTTGGTGGCGGACGAACCCACCGCTTCCTTGGACGCAAGCCTCAGAAGGGGCATCCTTGACCTTTTTTTAAAAATGAAGGCAAAGGGTGTGTCTGTTATACTCATAACCCACGATGTTAGGTCGGTGCAATACTGCGCAGACAGGGTGGCAGTTCTCTACAGGGGAAGGCTCTTAGAGTGGGGCACAAAGGAGCAGGTTTTGAAAAACCCCCTTCATCCATACACCAGGTATCTGATCCAGAACGTGCCCGTAGATCATCCCTCTCAAAGAAAAAGCCCAGAAATCACAGATACACCCTTTTATTCGGAGGCGGTGTGTCCCTTTTTTCATCTATGCCAAGAGAGAAGGGAGGAGTGCCTGTCCCAGCTTAGGGAGGTTTATGTAGATGGAAGGCTCGTCAGTTGTAATATATACTGAACTGCTTTTATTTCTTTTCCTTTTGTTCCTTTCGGGCTTTTTTAGCTCCTCGGAGGTAGTTTTCTTCGGCACCAACAGATTTTTACTAAAAAAATACTCCCAAAGAAGGTTTTACAGTTTGGTTAATAGGCTCCTTTCAAAGCCAAAAGAGATTTTAGTTTCTATCCTTATTGGCAATGAGATCGTCAATGTGCTGATCTCCGCCTACGGCACCAAGCTCTTTATTTCCCACCTTGGGGAAAAGGGTGCCACCATCTCTGCCCCTATTCTAAGCATGCTGATCTTTCTCTTTGGAGAGGTTATTCCTAAAAATGTAGCCTTTCCCTTTGCCATTGTTCTATCCTTCATCTACGCACTGCCTTTTTATATTGCCCATACACTTCTTATACCCTTCAGATTTTTGTTCAAAAAATCGGTGGATGCCCTTATGCACTTTGATAAGGAAGACAAGAAGCCAGAGGAGGTTTTTTGGGAGGTCTTTGATCTTGGCTATGGCAAGGGACTCTTTAGCGAAGAGGAAAAGAAGATGGTAGAAAGGTCCCTTTCAATAAGGGAAACAACGGTCAAAGAGGTAATGACACCAAGACCAGACCTGTTTATATTAGACGAGGACAGCAAAGTGGGAGAAGTCTATCCGGAAATTTTAAGAAGAAAGCACAGCAAGATACCCCTCTATTCAAAAGAGCCAGATAACATAACAGGTGTGCTCTTTGTAAAGGACATTGTGCCCTTTAGCGAAAACGCCCAAAGGCCCCTGAAAGAGTTTAAAAGGGATATCCTGATCGTCCCAGAGGTGATGTCTCTGAAAAACCTGCTAATGGAGATGCGAAGGAGCAATTCCCAGATAGCGGTGGTGGTGGATGAGCACGGTCAATTAACTGGTCTTATAACCCTTGGGAACATCCTCAGGTTTCTTTTTGAAAGCTTTCCTGAAAGCTGGGAGGAGGATGTTTTGCAGGTGGGGAAGAATGTTTATAAAACCTACGGTTGGGTGCCAGTGGAAAACCTTTCAAAAAAGCTTGGCTTTGAACTGCCAGAGGACCATGAATACGACACCATAGGAGGCTTTGCCATGAAGCATTTATCTAAGGTGCCAGAGGAGGGAGATGAGTTTGAATACGGCGGATACAAGTTTGTTGTTGATAAAATGGAGGGAAACAGAATAATAAGCCTTTTGGTGGTTGCCTTACAAAAGCAAGAGGTTTAATCCACAAAACCCACCTTTTCCCAATCTATTGGGACAAAGCCCTTTTCAACGCTCCACTTTTTTGCCTTTGTGTAGTTGATCAGTTTGGCATACTTTACCTTCAAAAGCAGGTTCCTCTCGGATTCCTTTTTTAGCTCCATGGTCTTTTGCACATATTCCCTTGAGAACTTTATAGTGTAGGCGGAGTAGATAAGGTTAAAGGCTATGAGAAAAACAGACAGAACTATATACCTCATAGCTTTTCTCCTGCCCTAAGTTTGGCACTTCTGCTGGCTGGGTTTCTCGTCACCTCTTCTCTCCTTGGAGTAATCGGCTTCTTAGTTAGAATTTTAAACTGAGAGGCATGCTCCTTGAAGAAATTTTTAACGACCCTATCCTCCAAGGAGTGGAAGGATATTACCACCAGCCTTCCACCCTTTCTGAGAAAACGGGGAACCTTCCAGAGGGCAACCTTTAAATGCTCCAACTCTTTGTTTACCTCTATCCTTATTGCCTGAAAGACCTTTGTGGCTGGATGGATTCTTCCAGTTCTTTTTACCACAGATAGCACTACATCCACGAGCTCGCCAGTGGTCTCTATGGGCTTTTTGCTCCTTTGCAAAACTATCGCCTTTGCTATCGCCCTTGCCCTTCTCTCCTCTCCGTATTCTCTAAGTATTCTTTCCAAATCCTTCTCCGAGTATTTATTGACCACATCAAAGGCGGTTAGCTTCTCTTCTGGGTCCATTCTCATGTCCAAGGGCTCATCCCTCTGGAAGGAAAAACCTCGTGGGCTCCTTAGCTGTAGCATAGACATGCCAAGGTCAAAGAGAAAGCCATCCACCGCCTCTACGCCCTCCTCCTTTAAAACCAAGTCAAGGTCCGAATAGTTTGCTTTGTATAGGCTGAACCTTCCCTCAAACTCTCTCAGGTTTTCCTCCGCTTTCTCCAGGGCAAAGGGATCTCTGTCTATGCCTATAACAAAGGCTTGCGGATTCTTTTCTAAAATTCTCTTTGTGTGTCCCCCAAGTCCTACCGTGCAATCTACAAAGAGCCTTCTCCCGCTTCCCAGAAGTAGGTCTACCGCTTCCTCAAGCAGAACGGGAATATGCATAAAGCTCCCGCTGTCTTAAAGGTGAAAAGCTTTTTCTGTGTATTGGAGTAGGTTTTAACTCCCTCAGGGCCCTCAGGTGGTCCGGCGTAGGATAGCCCTTGTTTTTATGAAAGTTAAAGCTTGGGAAATGGCTATGGTAGTGTTCCATAATTCTGTCCCTTAACACCTTTGCCACCACAGAGGCACAAGCACAGCTTAAGCTCCTTTCGTCTCCTTTAACCAAGGGAATGCAGTTAAACTTTTCCAATTTCACATAGTCTGAGATCACCACATCAAACCTTGTTTTTAGATCCTCCAAAGCCCTCTCCATCGCTAACTTGGTGGCGTTTAGGATGTTTAGCCTGTCTATTACCGTGCTATCAACCACTGCGGTGCCTATGGCTATGGCTATTTTTTTAATATGTTCGTAGGCTTCTTCTCTCTCTTTTTGGGAGAGTTTTTTAGAGTCGCCCTTTAAAAAGGGTTCTGTGAAGGGTGGGAGGATCACCACGCAGGCAACCACGGGACCCGCCAAGGGACCACGTCCTGCCTCATCTACACCCGCCACCACAAGTCCCTTCTCCCAGAGGGACCTTTCAAAGTCAAGCATTACTTTTTCTTGAGTTCCCAGGGTTTGATTTCCCTTATCTTGCTTAGGGCTTCTTTACCCTTGTACTTTCTCAGGAAGTAGAGCCTTGCCCTACGCACCTTTCCATACTTCACAAGCTCTATCTTTTCAATGTTAGGACTGTAGTAGGGAAAGGTCCTCTCTATGCCCACTCCGTAGGACTCCTTGCGGACTGTGAAGGTTTTATCTAGCCCTGAGCCCCTTATTCTTATAACTACACCCTCAAAGGGCTGAACCCTTTCCTTTTCACCTTCCACTATCTTGTAATAAACCCTAACTGTGTTCCCCACCTTCAGCTCGGGAAATTCCCTTTGGGGGATATAAACCTTTTGGACCTCTTGCAGCAAACCACCCATGGCTTTACCTCCGCTTTTCAAAAGACCTAATATTATATTACAAGCTCGTTACAGGTTTGAAATCGGCGGGCTTAACACTGTAGCACTCTTTAAAGACTGCGTAGGGGCAAACCTTGGCACAGTATTCATGGTCTATCCTCTTAAACAACCCGGTTATGGACTGACCCTTTGAGTCAAAGACAAGGTCCTCTCTAACCTTTTTGTCAAAGCCAAGCCTGTCCAATATGGGGAAGACATCACAGCCAATGTTTGCAAGGGCAGGCTCTAAGCCCGTCCTTTTTAGTTCATCAAAGAGCCTCATAAGGGTCTGTCCACCGGTGGCATCAATGTAATTGACCGCCTCAAGATCTATCAGCACATACTTTAATGGTCTGTCCTTTTGTCTTTCCCGTGCCTTTTGGAGAATGTATTCGTAAACATACTCTGCGTTGGCGTAGTATATAGACATGTTGGGTCTTATGTATAGTATCTGAGGACATTCGGGCAATCTTTCTCTTTCTGCGTTTACAAAGGTATAAGACTGGGGATTTCTTGTTAGCACCACAATACGTGGATACATGGTTTTATAGACAAAAGAGCCGAGCGATATTACAATGCCGAGAGTAAGGGCAACCCACAGGTCCATAAAGAAAACACTGACGAAGGTTATGCCCGCAATGATCCCATCCGTTTTATTGATTTTATAAAGCTTAAAAATCTCCTGAGGTTTTATGAGGCTTATGACCGCAGAGAGCACTATGGCGGATAGGGTTGCTTTGGGAAGGTAATAAAAAGCGGGAGCTAAAAATAAAAGGGTAAGACCAATAACCGAAGCGGTTATTACGCCTACCAGAGGGCTTTGGCCACTTAGTTGAAAGTTCAGGGCAGACCTTGAAAAAGAGCCTCCCACCGGAAAGCCTCTAAATATTCCTGCCACGATGTTGGCTAGCCCTTGACCTATCAGCTCTTGGTTTACGTCCCATTTGTCCCCCGCCTGAAGGGCTAAACGTTTAGCTATAGACATAGCCTCCATCAAGCCAATGGCAGCTACCACCAAGGCACCACCCCAGAGGGATGCCAAAGTTTCATAATCTACTGATGGAATGTATGGACCTGGTATACCCTGAGGCACATCCCCCACAATGGAAACGCCAAAGTTTTTAAGCTGAAAGTAGTAAGATAGAAGGGAGGTTATTATAACCGCTATCAGCGCTCCCGGCACAAGGGGATGAATCTTTCTTGAGAGCCAAATGATGGCATAGGCTAAGACCCCTATTGCCAGTGTGTATGGGTTAGCTTGCTCTATCTTTTGGATTATATCCGCAATCACGGTGTATATATGAGTAGTTTTAGCCACGCTAAAACCCAAGAAGTGCCCCACCTGAGATAGGGCTATAACCAATGCACCCGCACTTATAAAACCCGTTATTACACTGGTGGATATGAGTTCTACAACAAAACCCAACTTAAAAAGTCCTACAAAAAGCGTTATAAAGCCCACCATGAGGGCTAAGATTGCCATCAGCTCTACCCATCTTTGGGAGCCTGGTTCTGCAAGCCCTTGCACCGCAGAGGCAGAAAGAAGGGCAATTATTGCCACTGGACCCGTTGCCATAAACCTTGAACTGCCAAAGAGGGCAGCCACAGCTACCGGTAAAAAGGATGCGTAGAGCCCATAGATGGGTGGCATGCCCGCCAGGAGGGCGTAAGCCATACTCTGGGGCACCAGAACTGCTGCTATAGTGAGCCCAGCTATAAGATCCTTAATAAACTTATCTCTGTTGTAGTCCTTGAACCAAACAAGAAAGGGTGCAGGATTGAAGTTAACGCCGACCTTCATTTTTTTCTATTTTAACACCAAACTTTTCATAGACTGAGGGCAGAATGAGCAGTGTAAGCGAAGTGAATATGCACCTTTTGGTAAGCTCTAAAAGTTAGCTCAACTTCCTCCACCTGCACTTGTTGATATACCACCAAACTTTTCTACTCTGCTCACCATAACACTGCTTACGAACACAACTCCAGAATGCTTGTTTAGAAAAGGAGTTATGCCCTCAAGCACCGCTTCAACAAGGCTCTCTGGCATTACCGAAATAACCATCACAAGTGTATCCTCTTCGTTGAATAGGAGATGTCCTTCGTGGAAACCGTGGCTACCCTTTCCGGAAAGGTTGTGTATTATAGTGTAGCCACTGACGCCTGCCCTCTCAAGCAGGTCAATCACAAAGTCTAAGTCTTCTCCTCTGACAACTATCTCTACTTTTTTCATCTCGTGAAGCTTTACACTCTTCATACCTTTACCTCCTCCTTTTTAAGATATTCAACCCAATTGCCTTCCAAGTATCTATAAAAGATTCCGCTTTCTGGGTCAAGGATGATCACGTTTATCCATTCGTTTTGCATAAGCTCCCTTATTTTCCTTATTTTGTTGATTGCTCCTTTTGCCAACTCAAAGGGAGCCTCTATAACAAGCGTGTATCTTACGGGTACATGGAAGGGCTTGCCCTCCTTTAGCACCGTTTGGGCGGGCAGACCTGTCCTTAAGTCGCTGTAATTACCGGTCATTACTCCTATTCTTCCCACTATATTGTGATAGACCTTGCTTCCGCTACCGTAAACTTCGTTGTCCACCGTTGAAAAGTAGTATTCAGAGTTTATCCATTGACCTACGATAGCTGGACCTGCGAGTATGTTTTCCAGCAAGAAACCTTTTTTATCTACGCGATAGTCGTAAGAGTGCAAGAATACTCTACCCATCAAGTTAGCAGAGCTCGTGAGGCTTCTCCTGCCTATAATAAAGGCGTAGTTGCCAGAAAGACCCCACTCGGGTCTAACTTCGGACCAATCGTAGGCTTTCCTGTAAACTTCCTCCGGCTTCTTTGCATCCAAAGACTGACCTCTTTCTCTGAGAGTGATTTCCTTAGCCCTTTGAAAGTCCTTCTTTATGTTTTCAAGTAGTGGAAGGTAGTTTGCGGGTAGAAACTCAAGGTCGTAAAGGAATATTTCATCAGTAGTGGTGTTATGGATGCCGGGGACAAATACAGTGCTTGATGGTATCTCTAATCCGTGCCTTTGAGCCATTATACGCCTTACCTCAGGGTCGTTAGCCATAATACAAAATGCCCTTGCGTTATAGATACCTGAAGCACCACCGCAGGCACCACAATCCAAGGCGGACTCGTAGGGATTGTTCTCAGACCTGCTCCCATGTCCAAGCACAAAAACTATTGGGGCAAAATCTTTGGTTAAACCAATGCTTTTTAGGGCTGTGGATATTAGAAATGCCTGTTCTTCCTTTGTAAAGCCTACGCTTTTAAGTCTCTCCTTGAAAAGCTCCACATAACCGCGATCCACTTTGTATTTGCTTTTCAAGACTTCAACTGCCTTTTTCAGATTTTCATCAAGCGTGTCCTCACCGTTTATGCATGCTTCATACACCCGGCTTACATCAACATCCTGCATTCCAAGATATTCTTGTAGGACTGACCTTATGAGCGTAAAGTAGTAAGAGCGCGTTATCTGTTCTATTTCTTCCTCCGATAGCTTATTTACCATTAAGGATGTCCTTGTATAGTCTTTGATGGCGCGTTCTTTAAGCTTTAGATACTTCTCCGGTAGGAAGGTCTTTCCCAAGAAGTCAAAACCAAAGGCAAGTCCTACCATCTCCACCGCCACAAAGGGTGCCAATATGTGGTCTTTTACACCGTGGATAATCTGGTGTATGGCTTTCTCCTTTCCTACTCCACTCTTTTTGTAGGGCATCTCAAAAACCACATTTCTTGGAATTACTATCACAGGACACAGAAACTCTTCGTGCCCTTTTTGAAGGTTTACTAAGGCAAAGGGAACACCAAAAAAGCCTGCTATACCGTAAGTTTGATACCTTCCTAAGCTCTCAAGGTTCCTCCTAAAACGCTCCGAACGTACATCTATGCAGAACAGAGCTTGAGCAATGGGCTTTTCTTGCGTCTCTTGGGATAACCTTAGGGACTCTATCAGGTTATCTATGTGTGTATCCTCAAGGGCTCTGAGGCATATATATCCTTCTTCCTCTTTGAACTTTTCATAAACTTTTACCAGTTCAAGGACATGCCCTGGGCTGATGCTGTTTATGTCTATACCTACCTTTTTTGTCCAGTTTGCCAGAAACTGATAATAGCTAAGCGTTAGAATTTCCGCCTTTGCTTTCGTGTATTCTTCCACTTTTTCATGAGGCTTTTTTAGATAATCCCTTATACGGTCCCAGAGTTGGGGTGGGCATCTCTTTGTGGCAAGCTCGTACTTGAGGTAGGCTTTGGCATAGTCCTTGCTCAAAAACTCTTCCAATGCCCTGTAGGTGGGTTCAAAGGGAAGGTCCTTTTTGTTGGCGTCTATTACCGCCTTGGCTATCAAAAGTCTTATGGCTGTGTAATCCACAACATCCACAGGATGAACCTTTTGCCAGTAGTAAAACTTGTTGTGAGAACGCCACTTTATAAAACCCACTATACCTTTTAGGCGTGCCAGTTCAAGGGTTATGTATCCTTCCCAAAGGGCTTGGGGGAGTTCAAAAGAAGTTAGCACATACTCTATGGCGGGCTCGGGTTCCTCAAAGGCTTCCACCATTTCCTTTAGACCTTTCCCTGCCCATAAGAAGAACCATAGGTTTCTCTTTGCGAGCTCTCTCCAAGCTTTGTAAAAACCCGCACTCCTACCGGGCATGTCTATAGTGGATTGTCCCTCGTCCAAAAAGTCAAAGACTGTCTTTATGGTGAGCTCGTCTATGGTTTGGGAGAGGTCCTTACCGGTTAGTAGTTTTATGATGTCCTGGATGGTGTGCTTTAGGCCTATGGATAGCAAAAGTTCCCTGCACACCTGGGCTGGGTCCTCTGTGAAGTGCTCTAAAAGGGCGTTCATTGTATCCTTGTTTATCTCCCCCTTGTATAGGTTGTTTAAAGTGGGCTCCTTTATGTCTTCAACCAAAAGGGTAAAAAGCAGTTCTTCGTAGGGAAGGTCCGCCTTAGGTTCCACAAAGGAAAGGAACCTTCTTATGCCTTCCCTTAGATATTGCTCCTTCATGTAGCCCTTAGAATAAAGTTCTCTGTAGTCCTCCCTTTTGAGATAGCCTCTAGCTCCAAACAAAAGCTCTCCGTCCTTTAGGGCGTCCTTAAAGGGTTTATTTTCAAACTCCCTTAGTGGATTCCGGGTTATGAAAGTTCTCATAGGCCAAAAGTATGCTATTGGCTCAGCGGATATATTTACAAGAGACCTTATGTATAGCTTTCTTCCCTTTTCCATGGGCTCACCTCCTCAAAAGGTCTGCATAATTTATATCCTTTCTTGGTTGTCCGTGCAGTGGTTTCCACACAGAAATTGCCATGGCTACACCAAGAAAGAACCATCCTGTTATTAGCAAGGTTGCCTGTAGGATATTGGCTTTCAAGAGTGCATCAAAGAATGGATAGAAGCTTGGCATAAGGGGTGTAAGGCATGCTTGCAAAGAGGCGATCACTAACA
>Ga0081478_150476_pt1 | contig 21390 bp, 17 predicted proteins | sample OctSprmetagenome_FD_70983 | JGI IMG/M metagenome (GOLD analysis project Ga0081478, IMG submission 70983) | Hot spring and microbial mat streamer communities from Octopus Spring Streamers, Yellowstone National Park, USA - T=80-84 v2 (version 2) | ecosystem: Environmental > Aquatic > Thermal... | reverse complement strand
GCCCTCCTCATTATTTACAGTAAAATAAATAGGGTGCTCTTCCACACTATAAGAGGCAAAACCTATGGGAACTTGGGAAATTTCAATTGTAGGATTTTCACTTCTTTCATATAATCTTCCTGCGTTAAATGCATTAACTCTAATAACTAAATTCATTGGGCCAATTTCAATTTTAACTTCATCATGTGGTCCTAATCTTACTCCTGTTAATCTATATACAAGATCCCGGTCATCAGGAAATTTTTGGCGAATTTCTAATGTTCTTCTCCTTTGTTCATAATATCCTACAATCATATTCTCTATGATCTGATTTTGTAAGCTATCAAATCCATAATTTTCAGAAAATTTCCTAAATATCTTCATAAGCTCTTCTTTAGAAATATCTGGGTTGAAAAATATTGTTCTTTCTAAAAATCTATGAAGTTTTGCCAATGCTTTACGTTGTCTGATTAGTTTATCTTTAAAGTCCTCAAGTGCTTTTTTCTTTTCTTCTCTATTTTCAATTTTTCTTATCCTCTTAAGTTCTTCTTGTGGAGAAAATACTCCTTCTATAGGTGGATTTTCTTTTAAAAATTTCTGAAACTCTAAATCTAAAAGTTCAAAAAATTCTTCTTGTGAAAGCTCCCCCTCTTCCCACTTCCTTTTAAGAATAATATACCTATCATCCGGTCTCTTTCTTGACCAAAATAGTGGTTGGCTTTCAAAACTTGGCATAATTTTGCTTATTTGTATTCTCGATAGTAAAAATTTATATAATTATAACGTAAGTTTATTTAACTCCATTTTCTTAAATCTCGAAAAGATTCTTTGAGGAATCAATCCTGATTCTAACACCAATCGGAAGAGTAATCATCGGATCACTATGACCTATATCAATATTGATAAGGATAGGGAAATCATAGTCAATCATTTTTTGTTTAATTATCTGTATCATTTCTTTTTCTTCTTGTTTAGAATACCCAAAGAATCTTCCAATAATCATTCCTTTAATTTTTTTAAAAACTCCTGAGAGTTCAAGATCTGTTAAATAAGAATCTATATTTTCTACTTTTTCACCTTTGGTAAAATCACAATCACTTTCAGGTATTTCCCAAAAGAAAATAGAATTAGAAAAATCTGGCCAATATTTTGTTCCTCTTAAATGCATCATTGAGGTAATACAGCCTCCTAATATCGGGCCTTCAGCTTTACCTTTTTTCAACCATTGCCAGCCTTTATTCTTTTTCATTTTCCTTGGTATTTTCAAGTCATCTTTTTTAAACCAATCAAGAATTTCATCTGTCCAATATAAAGATGGTTTAATTTTGCCAATAGGCTTTGTTACCATTAATGCTTTTTTAAAATATTCTTCAGTATAAGAAAGTATTCTTGGATTTCCTGCAAATTGCGTAAGAGCGGAGGGTCCATAAAATGTTACTAAATTGCATTGAGTATAAAATGCAAAATGTAAAATTGTAGCATCATAATAACCAACGAAAATTTTAGGATTTTTCTTAATTAACTGGAAATCTAAATATTTTAAAATTTGATTAGAATGATTTCCTCCCATAAAACAAATAATTGCTTTTATTTCTTTATCTTTAAAAAATGTATTAATATCTTCAGCTCTTTCTTTAGGCGAACCCGCTGTATGACCTGTAATTTTTAAAGCATTTCTTCCAACTTTGACCTTAAATCCTAATTCTTCTAACATCTTAATAGCCCTTTCAGATCTATGAGGCACTAAACCAGCCAGTGGAGCAGAGGATTTAATAAACCAATAGTATCTCCTTTTTCTAATTTTGGTGGTTTTATTAAAGGCATAATAATTATCTTCACAAATTTAAAGAAGTTAGGGTTTTTAATGCGCTAAATAGCTGTTTTTATTCATATTTTTCGGCGATAGCTCTTAAAATCCTTGAAGATAACTTTACTTTTGTTTGCTTTTCTGTCCTTTTCATTCTTTCCAATAATTCTTTATCTATTTCGCCGTTCAAAATAGCCTGAATAACATCTGCTTCAGTTTGATATCCTCTTTTCACCAGTTCTTCATAGATATCAATAACTTCTTCATATTCCGGATGAGCAGGGCTTCCCCTAAATATTCTAAGTCTAAGTTGATCTATTAGCGTGTCTAATCTTAATTGTTTTGCTTCTTCTATTTCTTCTTCGGCAAAAATTTTTTCTTCGCTTTTAGTTTCTTGCTTTCTCTCAATCTTTTCTTTGGTTGAATCTTGTATCATCTTAATAAAATCTTGTTTTGTTTCATTGACCCATTGATTAAATTCTTCATCTTCTATAGGTTCAAACACGTTGATTGTATTATATTGACTTATCATCTGTTTACATTGTTGTAGATCTTCTGATAAATCTTTAATATCTATTTCTTCAATAGTAACTTTTAAACCAGCTTTTCTAGCAAATTCTATCCAGTTTTCCATATCATATCTTTTATTGAATCTTCTTTCCCAAGAATTTATAAAAAAGAAATCAAATATATCGATAAAGGCGTGTGGGCCTCTCATTAAAAACAAACTTAAAAACTTATTGTATATTGCGCCTGCATTTTCTCTAGTTAGATTTCCGCATTCTTCAAGAGTTTGTAAATATACCGAGGGTTGTTCTGGTTTTTCTAGAATTATTTTATAAAAATTACCTAAAATAATTTCTTTTCTTCTTCTGTTATCTATACAGAAATTTAGAAAATCTGCATGAGAAGGCATATCAAAATGAGTTCTTTCTCGTAGACGTTTTTCCAATTCTTCTAATTTAATAGGGTGTGTATTAAATTTTACACTTCCTTCACCACCTCTTATTACTTGATATTCTTCTCCTAATGAAATGTTAGTTAACCTAATATATTTTCTTCCTTGATCGTCTTCATATTCTTCTATATCTCCTCCGATCTCCCTACCATATTTATCTGACAAATGTTTAATTTTTGACAGAGCTTCTGATAATTCTTCCTCTTGATAGTATTTTTCAATTATTGGGGCTAATTCTGCTCTTAGTTGTTTTAGTCTTTCTTCTTCCCCTGAAGATTTTTGCGGTCCTTTTTCGATATTCATGTTAAAGCATTAGTTTAATTGCAACTTTTATACCACTTTTTAAATTATAACTTAGATTCTAATTCCCTCTCTAATCTTTCGCTTATAATTTTTTTAAATTCTCCTATTACTATTTTTAAATGAGGTGGCAGTGTTCTACCAAGATATCCTAAAGCCTCAGAAACATTTTTGCCTATTAAAGATCTTAATCCTTCTTTTATATCATCAGGGAAATTAAGTTTAGCAAATATTTCTTCTATATCTTCTTCAGTTAATTTATATTCTTTTAAGGCTTGATCTAATTTTTCTTTCTTTTTAAATTCTTCTATTCTTTTTTCTAATTCTTCTGGTAATATATCGAGGTTCATTAAATTTCTTTTATTTTCATCAGCTAAACCTGAATTTTGAATCAATTCATAGTTCTTTTTAGCTATAACCATATTAGCAAATCCTTGAAAATTAGGTTTTTTATCATCACCTAAAGATGCAGCTATATCTATAAAGCAAGCAGTATAAAATAAGTTAATTTCATCTTCCTCAAATCTCGATTTAATATGAGCTTCATAGTTCTTAGCATAACGGGCGGTCGTAAAAACTTGAAAATGAACTTCATGATTTTCAATTAGCTTTAAAATAAGATCTAAAATTTTTTGCTCATCTTCGGACAGTTGTATTTGAGATTCTAATAAGGCTTTTCTAACTAAAATTACTGATTCTTCTCCATGATCTCTTTCTTCTTCAAAATATTCTTTTTCTTTTCTGGAGAAAGTTTTATCATAATGTCTTAGCAAAAATTGTAAAGCAGAGTCTATATCGTCTCCTAATTCTCTTAATATTTCTTCCCATTCCTCTAAAGATAGCAAATATACTGGAGGTAATTCAACTTGTTCCTTTAAAGATTGCTTAAGTAAATGTTGGCTCCTTATTTGTTTTAACTCTTCTCTTATTGCCTTTATTCTTCTTTCTCTTTCTTCTTTAGATAATCTTCGCAATTCATTTAATGATTTACTATTTTGTAAAACTAAACATTTAGTCTTGCCTAAATCATGTAAAAATGCAAATAATTTTAATTCTTCACTATATCTCTTTACTGTTTCTATTATCATATTTTTAGTTTCTTCTTTTAGGTTTGCTGGCAACTGCAATAGGTCAAAATTATATTTACCTTCTCTAACTTCTTCAATTGCTTTTAACATCTCTTCAATATGATAAGCTAAAATTAGTCCTTCTTGATGATAAGCACTTATCTGCGGAGTTTTTAAAGATTTTCCTATTAATTCCGCAAGGTTTTCTGGTAATGATACGATTTTCAAATCTTTTAATTTTCTTATTAAATTATTAATAATTTCATCAGGATTTCGTAAGGTTTCAGTAGAAAATTTTCTTTTAAAAATATCTTCTATTGATTCCATTTCTACGTTAATTTAAAAAATTGTTTTTTACAATAACTATTATTCCCTTTGTGAACTTTCTTTAATATTAGAAATCTCTTCTAAAACCTTATGTAGATCAATGAATATTCTTTTCATCTGAAAAGCGGTCTTAATATCTTCTACAAGTTTATCTATTTCAAAATCTTTTATTAATTCAGCCCTCTCATTTTCAGGATATTGCTTTAATATTCCCAAAGTAGATCTTAATAACTCAGCAATCCTTTGCGACTGAGGCCTAGCATCGCCACCTCTTTTAATAGAACTTTCTACATGTTGTAATATCGCTTTTATTGCTCCAAGGAAAGTTTTAATTTCTAATTCTCTTTTTAGCAATTCTTCAACCTTTTTTCTAAGACCCTCTGATCTTGTAAGAATTGCTAAATCTTCTACTTCTCCTGATCGTAGTTTTTGCATACGCTCTATTAGTTCTTCAGCAGAATAAAATGTACCATCAGAACCAGTAAGCCCTCCTTTTTCTCTTAAGAATATCAAAGAGCTCTTTAAAACTTCTAGCATCTTTTATTTCTTCAGGCCCTTGAGGTATTTCTTTTATTTTTTCTGGTTTATTTTCTCTTCTTAACCAAGAGGGAAAGAACCTTCCCATTTTGAAATTTTAACATTAATAAAATTTAATTACGACTGAATTTGTATAAGTATTTATTTTTATTAAATTTTATATGTACTGCTTTCATTATAAGTTTTTCTGTTTCCAATGTGCTTCCTTTTTAATTTTTTGAAAATTAAAATAAAATTAGTAAATTTTTGGTTAAATCCGACCTTTAATTTTTTAATTAAGTCATTATTAATATTATAAACGGTTATAAATAAAAAATACCATTCACTATGTAAATAATTGCATTACTTTATAGTTTGTTAGCCTATTTGCCTTATTTTCGAAAATTGACAAAATTTTAAATTTATTATAATAGAACACAGCTTAAAATTAAGTGTTATTTCTTAATAATTCTTGTTCTTCTTTTTCGATTTCAGGTAATAATTTTTACTAAATATTCTTTTGTTATTCCTCTTTTTCATATTTCCCAAGCATGATAACCGGGAGCGTTTGGCTCATCAGTCTACCTCCAAATTGATGGTATACTGTTAAACCTTCTTTTTCTAAAACCCTTCTTATAGCAGTATTGTAAGCTTCGCATTCTTTTTTGGTTATACAATTAATTCCTATAATAAACTTTTTATCTCCACGAGGTTCTATTATTTTCAACTCAACTTTCTTTGGTTTTTCTTCTTTCTTTGGTTTTTCTTTATTATTAAATTTTTCTGGCATTTGCTATAATAAATCTATCATATACCTTTTTCATAATGCTTGCTATAATTCATTTTTCCACAATTATATTTGGTTTGGCACTTTTTGAAGTTATTACAAGCATTGATAATGCTGTTGTTAATGCACATATTTTGAAAACGCTTCCTGAAAAATATAAAAAAATATTTTTACTTTGGGGAATATTATTTGTGGTCTTTGTGGTAAGAGGACTCTTACCATTTATTATTGTTAAAATTGCTAATCCATCTTTAAACCTTTTGCAGGTTTTTACTGCTGCTTTTTCGCCTAATAAAGAAATTATAGAATATGTTGAAAAAACTAAATCACTACTGCTTCTTGCTGGTGGTGTCTATCTATTTTTAGTATTTTTATGTTGGCTATTTTTAGAAGAGAAAAAATATGCTTTTCTGGTTGAACATTTTATTCATCGTCAAGGATTTTGGTTTTATACTATTTCATCAATATTTTTAACTATCATAATTTATTTTGCACTTAAAATAAATCCAATATTAGCTTTATCAGCCCCTATTGGAGCAACAGCATTTTTTATTACTGATGGCTTTAAAAAGAATGCTTAAGCTAAAGAAAAAGAACTTTTAGATCCACATTTAAGTGCTTGAGTAAAATTCTTTACCTGGAAGCTTTAGATGCCTCTTTTTCATTAGATGGAGTAATTGGTGCTTTTGCTTTTACTATTTCTGTACCTTTAATTTTGTTAGGCAATGGTATAGATGCTCTTGTAGTTAGAGAACTTACTGTTAGAGGTATTGATTTAATTTCCAAATTTGCTTATCTTAAAAATGGCGCTATCTACTCAATTGGTATGTTAGGAACTTTAACGATTTTAGAAAGTTTTGGCCAAGAACATCCTTCTGGTTAGCTCCTTTAAACACTTTTATTTTGTTTTCTGTTTTTCTCTACCTTTCTTATAGAGAAATCAAATATTATGAAAAAATATGAAATTTTTAGTTAAGACATTATCCTTCTTCAAGACATTATCCTTCTAAATGAGAAAATTATTTCTTACCGAACCTATGCTACCAAACCAAGTGATTTCCGGTAATCTTCTATTCTTTTCCTTATCTCTTCTGGATCTGGAACGACATTGTTTTCATAACATTCTAACAGATAATTTCCTATAATGCCACTAAGAACCCTATGATAACTATCTCCTCCTTTTCTATCTCTACCTATCCCCATCCCCTTAATTGGTTTACCATCTTGATCTACTAGAGGTATTGCTAATGGAAGTAATGCGTCATATAAGCTTTCTCTATATTTATCATTAATTTCTCGTAATATTTCAAACAATTTTTTTCTGTGTTCTACATTTAATCTTTCTGGAATATGTATTACCATATTATCTAATCTTGAAAGTGAGTGGATGTCTTCTTTTTTATAATGTTCTCTTTCCGAAAGATCAGCATATGGCATCCAAGGTTCTGACATAAAAATAGTTTTAACAAAACAAGGTATTCCTTCATCTATTATTCTTTTACATAAATATTCTAATACCTCTGGTATTCTATCTAATTTAACACTTAAGTAAATTTTATCGGAATAGAGGCTATTTTTATATTCATCAGTGTTACTCACATCGTAAAACTCAAATCCCGCAAAACCCCTAACTATCATACCTCGACATACCTTATCTACTTTTAAATTATTCTTCTGCGCCTTTTCTTCTGCGTATTGATATATTTCCTTTCTAGTCTTAATAATTATTTCATTGAATCTTCTTCTATAATTATTAAATTCCTCCTCATCTTCTATTTTAAGAGTGCCACCAGAAGTAATTGTTTCATAAATCAAATCACTTATTGATTTTCCTAGATCCCTTAATTGCTCTGGGCTTACAAAAGAATCTTTGCTAGCCTCTCCATATCTTTGTAAAGCCATTCTTAATTCCGAATTTGCATTATTATAATCCTTCCCTTCGAAATTTTTTCTAATAGAGATTTCTCGTCACGATGTTGTACTTCTAATGAAAATCCTTGAGGTAATAAACTTTCTGCTTCCGGAATTTTTAGCTCTGGAGCTCCTGAGAAGATAATCCCTCTGGTTGTTCTGGTTTCGCTTTTGGTCCATATTCTTGCTCAATTAGCTGGAGTCTTTTATCGTATTCGGTTTTATCTGGAACTAAGCCTAATTTATAACAAATCATTAAAAATCTTTTCCTATCTTCTAAGGATACTTCTTCTCCGTTTACCGTTCTATTTATAAAATCATTATAGAATTCCTCTTCTTCAGAGGTTAATAAATCTCTTATATATATAGACAAATCTACAGCGTGAGGCGGTGATTTTTTTAACAAGTTAACCAATTCTTGTCTTAATTGAAGCTGTTCTGGTGTTAATCCGACTAAAGGATCTTCTTTTGCCCTTCTTGTATCCTCTGGCCGAAAAATTTTTCCTTCAGGACCGATCATGTTTTATTAGATTCTTTATGAAAATTAATTATCGACGGTAAATTGAAAAAATCATAAGTTACTGGTTTCCTATGATTTTTAAGTAGTGTAAATATTTTAAAACTCATACTTTAATTTTAATCTAAATTTTTTATTAGAGCGACTCTTTCAACAGATATCTTCTGACTGTTGTAGGCCAATGTTGAATAGGAATATCGAATAAAAAGTGGTAGGCTTCTAAGGTCGAATCTAAGTTTCTTGCTAACTCAATGTAAGCGTCAAATGCACGTCTAACAATTTTTTATACTCTCTTATTAATTTATTAGCCATTATTTTATAAACTAAATATTTAAAATATAACGGTGATTTTTTATTTCTCCCCAAAAAATACCGCCTTCAACTATGTCAAAAATAAATTCATCAAGATGACCTTTTAGTTTTTTAAGTTTTTCCCTAGATAAGAAGCGGTATTCAGGTAATTCTGCCAATTGTGCCAAAATTTCGTCTGTTGTTTTACGTAATAGCTCTTGTTTAAAAAGAGTTAAATATTTTTTAATTTTAAAGTATCTTTATCGATCTCCTTTATGTAAATAAGATTGTAATGCGTCTTTAACCACAGTAACATAATCAAAGAATAAGCTACTAATGATTATTGCCAAGAAAATAACCAGAAAAATTTTTTGCCGTTTTAGCTCCAATTTTTCTATAAGTGATAAAGATTATTACTAGCCAGGTTAAAATTGAACCTATCCAGGACAGTATTTTACTCCATTGAAAATATCACTCAGGAGGATTTTGATAAAAAGAAAATAGATTTGTAATAGTTAGTCGGACATAAAAATCCAAACCAGACTGGACAAATAAACTAATAAGTGTACCCGCAATTATTGCCACAACTATTCATAAAAATTTCTTCAAAATTGTTTTTGTTTTATTTTCTTGCTTAAATACAGCTATATCTTCCTGATTATTCATTTTGTAGGGTAAAGTCTGATTTTTAGGATCCCAAATTATTAAAAATTAATGTAAATAAGCGATTTTTTGCTCTTTTAATATTAACTTTCTTATAATTATACCTCTTAATTTACCATCGGAGAATTTCTAAAATTTTTTATTTTTACACTTTGAATATTTGAAAATCATAACCTCATAGATTATAATTATTTTAAGTCGGGATTTTTAAACTTTACCCTTTAATATGCTATAAATTAAACTCATAAAAGCCTTTAAAATCTTAAAATTTTTATATAAAACTATGGATTTGAATGAGTTTTTAACAAAAGAAATTAAAGACAGATTCCAACTCTTTAAAGGATTGAGAAACGAAGATGAAGATAAAAAAATACTTGAAAAAGTCTATAAAATTTGCATTGAAGAGATTATTTCATTTATCCAAGAAAATTTGTCTGATGCGGAAATCAAAAAATTTTATGAAGCGGCAAAAGAAAATAACCTTAGTAAATTATTAAAGCTTTTAGAAACTTTTTTCTTAGACAGTTATAATTCGTGGCGCTTAAAAATTCGAATTTCCAAGTTTTTAGATAATCTTTTATTGAAATCTTTGGATAACATAAAAAACAATGAATAAAAGAGAATTATATAAAAGAGCAGAAACTAGATTAAATTTTGAGGATAGAAATACTTTCAAGAAAGTAGAAATAAACGGAAAAATCATTGCTGTTCCCGTGCCAGAATCTTTAGAACTTTTTGTCAAAGATAAAAAACTAACTGAAAAGGGGAGGTGGTGGACAAAGTATTTTTACGAAGAGGTCTTAAAAACTGTTCCAGAGGATTCTAATCTTGAACACATAGAAAGTAATTTAAAAAGCGCTTTGTCTGCATTAAAGGAAAGTTGCCCATCACAACTTTATGATTTACTCAATAAATCTATCAGGTTGAGAATAGAAAGATTAAAAAGTATCAAATATTACGAAGAAATAAAAGCTTCAAATTCTCCTTTTTTAGAACTTATAGATTTTCTAAAAAGTTATTATCAAAAATTGGATCCATTTTTTGTTGAAAATTTTTCTCTGCCAGTTATTTTAAAAGTTAAAAAAGGAATCTATAAAATAGCGGAGTCAATAAAAGCAAGCTACAAAGATATAATAGATGATGAGCAAAAATTTAATCTTCTTATTTCTTTTATTGAAAAGAAGTTTGTAGAAACAAGCAAGAGTCTGTTTGTAGAAAAAACTGAAGGTGAAGTTAAGTTAAAAGATGTTGCTGAAACTGTAATGAAAGAACTAAGGAATAAAGAAAAAGAATTAATTTGGGAATTTCGGGGATACTTACAAAAAATTCCTCAATTAACCACAGAAAATATAACCGAAATTTCTTCCAGTACAGTGACTCCAGATAGTACAACAAAAAGAAAAGGAGTATTATTTAGAAAAATAAGGGATAGATTAAGAAAGATTTTGGGGACCCTAGGCCTTGCAGCTATTATTTCTATTTCTTCTATATTCAGTAGTCCGATTGGAACTCGTCCACAACCAATTGAAACTTTACCCCCAAAAATTAAAATTGTCAGTGATAGAGAGATTGTGGATAAAACTTTTGAACCAGAAAATTATGATGTTGAAACTTTGTTAAGATCAATAAAAGAACCAATTACAGAAAAAATTGAAATTCCAAAAGAACTACTTTTAAGACATTCAAAGGAAAGATTTTTAAGGCTAGAGCCCGGTGAAACTTTTTATATAGAGGATTTATACCGATATATTCAAATATTAACAAAAGAAGTTTTCGAGAAAAAACCAGATATAAATGAATTAAAAAAATTTGTAACAACTGTAAGGTTTCTATTAAGCGCCAAAGCTTTAAATCCACAAGCTATAAAATTCAAATTAGTTGAAAATAATGGTTATTTATCATTAGAAGCTGTAGATTATTTAAAAAACATAGAAGTAAAAGAAACTATTAAAGGAGATGTAGTAATTATTGGTAACGAACTTGAATCAATAGTTGGAGCCATTTCTGCCGCGAAACAAGGTAAAGTTGTAATTTTAGTTTACGATGGTCCATTAGGAGGATTAAGTTCTGATAAGGGAGGGAATATGCGCTATTTCGATTTTGTATCAAGCGCGACAATAACTCCAGAAATGAGAGAGCTTTTTGAAGCCCTTGAAATGACTAAACCGGGTAAACAAAATGTGATTCCAAATGGAGTTGAAGAAAAATTATTGACACTTCTTCAAAAATACCCCAACATTAAATTAATTAAAACTAGAACTTTCAATAGTATTTTGGTGAGAGTAGAAAATAATAAAATACTTTCAATTAAAACGGAAGAGGGTAGAGAGATAGAAGCAGAAAAGTATATAGACTCAACTCCAGATGGTGTTTTGGCAATAAAAGCAGGTGTGCCTTTTACTATTGAAACTCTAAATCTCGCTTATGGAGCGGTTTTTGACTTAAAACATCTAACCAAAACCGATTTAGAAAAGTTAGGAAATATTGATATTGACGAAGTATTGCAGATATCTGGCGTAACTTTGGAAGAAGTAATAGCACATAAAGAATTAAAAACATTATACGAAGAATTAAAAAATACTCCTAGAGGAGCTAATGTGTATAAATTTTACACTCGTTGGGGATATCAATTTTTAGCTAAAGCTTTTAAGTTTTATCTGAAAGCTAAAGCTTTTAAAAATCCAAGTGATTTATTATTACAAAAAACAGCAGAGGAGACAATAGTCGATGGATTTAATGTGGCAATTAGAGATTCTGAAATAGGGTATGAAGCTACTTTTAACAGTCTGAGTTTTAATTCTGATAAGTCCTATCATCAAGGCGACCACAATGTTTTAACAGATAATGATTTTCTTTTCCAAATCGTTCGTCGTTCACTATTAGAATTTGAAGAATTTATTAAGAAACTTATAGGTAACCATATTGAAATTAGAATTCCTGAAGAACTTTATGTAAGAGGGCAAACAATCGCTTTTAATAACCTTCCCTTGAAAGGTATGTTAAATTCAGAAGGGAATGCGGTATTTGTATATGGTTGGGATGTAAGAGGTATAAGAGAAAGATATCCAGGAGATGAAACAATGGAATTGTATTACGATACATTAAAATATCTTGAAAATTTTTCCAATCGTCATCGTATAGAAGTGAAATGGAAGGTTTCAGCTTTTCACACGCAATTAATGGAAAACCTATTTGGGGTAGGAAAAAATTTTTGCAATCCTGATGCTGCTCCAGCTTATAGAATTATTCAAAATCTAATGCTAGTTATGGAAGAATTAGTAAGAAATTTAGATAATGAAGGATATTGGGGAGGTAGGAAAATTTTAGCCAGAAAAAGAACATTATCACCTAAAGTTATAATAACAATCTCATCTTCTCCAGAAGTTAAAGTAAAAATTGAAGGATCGCGAATTATGTTTGAAATTCCTTTTAAATTTGCTGTTTAGAACTGTTTAATAAAAATAATTGAAAATTATGTTCTTTTTTATTTCGTCACAAGCCTGGGTTACAGCTCGCCTATATCATTGATCTGCGAAGATTAGATAGTTATAGTATAAGTCAATTACTGAAGTTGGTTAAATAATTCCCCACCTCTGCTACTTTATATATTTTTATTTTCATCTTTTAGGATTAATAGACAAAATAAATACTGTTCTTTTTAGATATATTTTTAGATATAATTAAAGCATAACAATAAAGATATATCCTGAAAATGGCATTTTTTAATATAGATAAAAAAGTTAGTTGGAAAAAAGCAATTTTAATCTCTGTGGGCGTTTTTGTATTAAGTATAATTTTGATGTTATCTCCGTCTGACAAAACTTCAAGATTGACAATCTTTGGCGCCTCTTTGTTTATATTATCCTTTTTTATGCCATTCTTAATTCGTTTTTATCCTATTTTAGGAAAAATTAAAGAAAAAGGATATAAGTGGAAAGCTTATTCTTATATCTTAATGCTTATTTTCGCTTCTATAATTTTACTTTTAGGAATAATTGGTCCAAATTTAGAAACAACCGAAAATACAAAAGAAAGAATTTTATCACAAGAAAACAGAAATGTGATAAAAGGGAAAACTGATCCCAATACAAAAATTAAAATCCAAAATAATGAAGTCGAAGTTGGCAAAGATGGTATTTTTACATACACACTAGAACTATTAGAAGGGAAGAACATAATTAATATTATTGCTGATAACGGCCAAAAACAAAAGAAAATTACTCTAATAATTACAAGAAGGGGAAATGAAGCTGTTAGATTAAACCAAAATATTTCATTTCCTCGCTATATAGAAATTTTTCCTCCTGGTTTTGGAAAAGCAAACAAGGCTTTTTACGTTGAAGAACATCCTAGCCCAGAAATCTTTCCAGTATTTCTCGAATTTCTTGCAAAAAACCACTGCCCTCCTAAAAATAAATATCCAGTTTGCGTAATAAATGTTTTTAAACACCCAAACCCTTATGAAGTTTGTCTTAATCCAAATATCCCTTGGGAGGAATGTGAAAAAATTATTATTGGTCACTGGGATAATCTCCACTCTCCTCCAAAAAGATGGTTTAAAGATCCTTCGGGAAAACAGATTGATTTTTAATAAAGGATAGTAGTGACTTTAATAACTTTCAATAGATATTACTTATTTTAAGTTTTTAATCGACTTGAAAGTATTTAAAGACAAATGTTATTATTTTTATTGCTTTCTTACCATTTTTATTTGCTTTTTATTGGCTGATAGTTTTTTGATTTATGGCAATGATATTGACCATCTCGCAATCCCCATTTTTTACAATTTTTTCTACAGACATGACAACCATATTTATCAAGTTTACCTGGATGAGCAAAAGTAACACTAATGAAGCTACAGGCGATTAAGAATAAAATAAGAATTTTGACTATCTTATTCATATTTTGTGTTTTCATATTTTTAATGACTGTGCTCTTACTTAAATTATACAAAAATTTTCTTAAATAATGCCAGAGTTAAAAATAATAAAAACCATGAAGAACAGATAAAAATCTTTGTAAAAAATAATGATTTTGAAAAACAAAAATTCAAAAAAATCTGTTAAAATATAGTAAAAGTTATTAAAAACTATTGGGATTTTTAGCTTTTTATTCAAAAGAAAAAACCAGAAGGAGGAAAAGAAAAAGAAATTGTTGGAAGAACTGAATCTTTTTATAGAACAAATTAAAGAAAAAAAGAAAATAGAACCAATAAAAACCGATCTCTTGCTGAAAGAAGGAGAGGAGGCTTATCTTGAGGAAAAAACAACTTTATTAGAGACTCGATCAGTTAGATATCATAGCACAAAGGCTGTTGGATTTAGAGTTGCACGTGGAGTTTATGTTGGCATTGCTCCTGGAAAATCCGAAAGCCAAGAAGAATGGAGAGCTATCGATGAAGGTATTATTGCTCTTACAAACGAGAGGTTAATTTTCGATGGTAGCAAAGAAGAAAGAATTATTCCTTTAAGAAAAATCATTTCTGCCAGACCATTGTTAGATTCTATAGAAATATCAACAGAGAATAGAAGGAAAAGTATGCTATTTACTGTTAACAATCCTCTTATTTGGGTAACACTTATTCATATCTTAGTCAAAGGCGGTGATTTAGAAAAAATGGAAGATTTAAAGGTTGATATAGTGGATTATTGATGAAACTTAAACTCCCTACCCTTTAACTTTATTTATTTTTGTTTTCCTCTTACAAGGTGTATAATCAAAAATACAGGATAGAAACAGGAAACAGAGATGCTCAATTATAATCCATCACCAGCAACAAGGTTTAAGAAAGGACAATCAGGTAATCCTGCTGGAAGACCAAAAGGATCAAGGAATTATAAAACTTTGTTTAGAGAGGCTTATAAACATATAGCAAAGGATTTAAGATTAGGAAAAAATCCCGATGCTTTATTAGTTGAAATTTTGAAAAGAGGAATTAAAGAAGCTTTGAAGGGAAATTATAGTTTTTACAAAGATATAATGGACAGACTATATGGGAAACCAAAAAGTTCAATTAATAGAACCTGAGAGAAGAAAAATTAGTAGAATTAGAGGAAAAGTTGTTGGTATGGATTAACGAGGATAATAAATACAAAAATAAATTAGCAAACTATTAATGGCTTAAATTATTTTATTTTGCAAAATCTTTTCACTTATTACATAATACTTATGCTTCTTAAATAATAAAAATCCATAGGAATATCACTTGCTCCTAATCTTCTATAAAACACACCGTTAAATGAATAAAGAGCATCGTAAAATTCTCCTATTTTTAATTTAAAGATTACTTTATTATGGTTAAGATAAATATCTTCTATCTTTACCACAGGAACTGGTGTTATTGAATTTCTAATAAAATTAGTTAATTTGCTCTTTATTAAGTCTAATTCTTTATAATTCTCAAATTGGATCGGATCTAGTTCTCCGTTATCTTTAACACCAACAAAAATCACACCACCATTAGTATTAGCCATAGAAACTATTGACTTTAATAATGTTTCGGGAAATCTCAAAGAATCTTTTGATTTAAATTCTATAATTTCATTTTCACCTTTTTTCAGAGCTTCTTCTAGGGATATATCCGGTATGTTTTCTAAAATTAACCTTTTTATAAAGATTTTTTTAAAAAACAAATTAATTAAAAGAAACGCTAACATAAAAATAGTTATCATCGGTAATAAGTCAAAGAGACTAGCAAATTTTTCTCCGGAGATTGTATATAAATAAGAATTTTTATCAACCCTAAATAAATACAAATTTTTATCTATCCGTTCGATTTTAAAATTTTTGAAATTTAAATTCTCTATATTTTTAAAATATTCTTTTGGCAGAAAGGCTGGTATTCCCCAATTCCAATTCATTACTTTTCCATCTTCTCTTACAATTTGAAATGCGTCTGCTTTTGTGTTTAAATTTTTAAGAAAATCTAATTTTCTGTTCTTAGAGTATTGTATTTTAATCTCATTTTTTAGTCTTTCCATTTCATTTTTCAATAAATTACTCGCATCCTCTTTTAAACTATAAAGCCTCCAAGAAACATTTTTTGCTATACCAAGCATAATATAGTATTTTTTATTATCAAGAACTAAAGAATCAGTATATAAAAGCCATTCTTCAGAAGTAAGAGACTTATAAATTTTGGGATTTTTTTCGTATTCTTTCAAAAAGTTAATATCAGAATAATTAAACGAACTATCTATAAATTCGTTTGAAATATCTATAAAAAACCCGTTTTTATGAATTATAAAATTAGCAAATGAGCTTTCTTTATTAACATCATTAGCCCATTTCTCAATATTACATTTATATCCATCACACTCGATAATATTTAGTGTATACATATTCTTTTGTTTCAATTGGTTATTAATCTGATAAAATCTAAAAATCAATACAATAAGTAAAAAAATCACAGATAATGTAAAACTAAATATTAATGATCTAATAACAAATTTTTTATAAATTTTCTTTTTCATTTTCTTTTTCTAAAATATTTTCTTCTTTTTTGTGCTCTTTAACTATTCTTTCAATTTCTTCTATTAATTCATCTATGCAAGCATCTGGATTTTTCCAATATCTTGTTGATGGTATCCTTAATATTTTCCATCCAGCTCGTTCTAAAACTTCCTGCCTCTCAATGTCATCTATATTTAAATTACCATATTTATCATAATGTTGCCAACCATCACATTCTATTCCTATTCTCAAATTATCCAAAAATAAAGCCAAGTCTATTCTATAACCACAGGCAGGGTATTGTGGAAATAATTTATATCCTCTTTCTTTCATTCTTTCGTAAACATCTCTTTCAAAATCACTATCAAATTTTTCTTCAATAATTTCTAAAGTGGTAGATCCTTTAGCATACAACAAGAAATCTTTAAGGATATTTTCTGGAAATCGATCAATATCTGCTGATATAAAAAGAATCATTTTTTTTCTAGCTCTAGTTATAGCAACATTTAATCTGTAATGACCAAAATTATTTTCGCTTAAAATAGTGTTTAATGCGAGGGGATTTGAATTTGAAGCATGTCGAAAAGAATAAAGAATGATATCCCGCTCTTTACCCTGAAATGCATCTGCTGTTCCAATCATCACTATCTCATTATTTTTTTCTTTTTCTTTGCATATTTTCAAAAATTCTGAATCTTCTTCTTGCTTTTTTCTAAATAAATAATAAATATAATCTGCTTGAGGTCTAAATAAACTGATAACTCCGAAACTAAATCGTTTATACTTAGGATCTTTTAAAAGAGACACCAAGTAATTAACTAATATCTCAGCCTCTTTTTTGTTTATTTTATTTTCTTCTAGAACTATTCTTTCTGTATTTGTAACATCCATATTTTCTTCTTGAGCGCTTTCTACTTTAATAAATTCAAAAGGATCTCCTATTCTTTCCATTCCGTATGTCATTATTTTTAAACTGTTGTTATAAAATCTTTCATTGCTAAATCCTATAATCTCTGGCAAGCATCTAAAATGTTCCTTAAGTTGAATTAAATTTCCGCATAAAGTGCTTATCAATTCTAAGGAAGATGACTTTCGTGTAATTCTGAAATATTCTCCAATTTCATCTTTATTGAGATCTGCTTGTGAAAATAACAAATTTCCCTCTCCTTCCTTAAAAAATAAAAGTTCAGGACTCCTCAGCTGTTTATCATCGCCTATTACTACTAATTTTTTAGAAATATAAGCCAGAGGCGGGATATAGATAGGTAGAAGTTGAGAAGCTTCATCAATTATTACATAATCGAATAAAGCTGGTCTAAAGGGAAAAATCCTAAAAACATCCTCTATTTTAATTATCCAAATCTTGAAAATTTCTAAAATTCTTGGAAAATCTGGTTGATTTTTAATTTCTTCAATTCTTGCCACTCTCCTTCCTCTGAGTATTTCTCTTAAATTTCTAACTAACAACTTCATTCTTCTTTCTTTTAACGCTTCGTTTATATATTTATTTATCTGATTTGCAAGATTGTTTTTAGAACTTTCTCTTAATTTTTCTTTAACTTCTTTTAATTTATTTTGTAACTCGTCAATATTTTCTTGAATATCAACGTTTTCTAAGGCTTTTTTAATTAAAACACTTTCGAAAAATTTCTCAGTATTTATTATATTTTTATCAGCTATAAAAGAAGAAATTTTATAAATATTTTCATATTCTTTGAATTCTAAAATTTTTAATGGAAGATTATTCTCATCTATTTTTGAAATAGCATTTAATTTATTAATAAAAGAAAATCTTCCTCTTAAATCTTTAAAAATAAAATCTTTATCATAAATTTCGAATAAAGTTTTTATTACTAAATTTTCATTTTTAATCACTAAAATTTGAATAATATTCTCTAACGCTAGTAATGATTTAAATACATCTTGTATATTTTCTATTGAAAGCATATTCTTGTTGATTTCTTCTTTTATCAATACCACAATTTTATAAAAATCAGATGACACTGTTTCCTTGTAAATAAGATCTTCGTAATTTTTTGTTTTAGTATACAATTCATAAATAAAATTTAAAAAGTTCGTCTGCTTTAATTGATTGTATTGAACCAAGAAGTCATTGATTTTTAAAATTACATGTTTTTTGTGGTCCTCATCTTTCAACAATTTTTCTATATTATTAATTTCTAAAATTTTAGACAAATTTCTATTCACCTGAAAGAACTTATACAAATCTTCTTTTAGAGGATCTTTATTTTTATTCAAAATCTTTAATAATTGGAAATAAATCCTTTTTATAAAATTATGGGGCGATAATTTTCTCTTTAGTTCTTCTAAAGAATCACCCAAATTTTCAAAAGTTTTTTGAAAATTTTCTGCTTCTTCAATCTTAAACTGATTAATTTCTAATTTTTGTAATATACCTTTAAAGAAGTTGATATTATTTAATGAACTCTTAGATGTTAAACTACTCAGTATTTGATTAATTTCATTTATTAAACTCTGGAATAAAAGCAATTCATTTTCATTTTCTCTAAATTCTATTAGTTTTTCAAATATATCATCAAAAAAATTTAAATTTTTCAAACCAAAGAATAGCTCTCTAATAGATACCATTTTCTCTCTTAAGTAATTTATATCATCGCAAAATTTTTTTATTTCATCAGATTTCGATACGGACTGATCTTGATTATTTTCGTGCGTTTTATTATTTTTATTTTTTAAAAAAGCAAGACTTCTTATAAAAAATCTTATATCGTCATCTATTAATTTTTCATCAAAATAGTTTTCTTTTATTAATTTAACAAACAAATCTACGTAGGAAATAAAACCCTTAAAATCCAAGTTATTTATAACTATTGATTCTTTTAGTCTATCTAAAATATTTTCTATTTGCTGGTCTATTTCTTCTTTTAAATTTAAATTTTCTATTTCGTTTAAAAATATATTTTTAATTTCAAACATATTTACAATGTGAATTTCATTAATAAAATCCTCAATATCTTCATTTGCAAAGCCAAGATCTTTATAAACTTTTTCATATAAATAACCAAATTTCTTTTGTCTCTCAATATAATTGTTTATTTGTCTTTCTAATTCTTCTTTTTTACTAATCAACAAGTCAATTTTTTGTTCTTCTTTTTGTGTTTGGTAGTGTATATTATCTAATTTATTTATAATCTCTTTTTGGGCTTCCTTATCTCCTTTCAGCCATGATATATACAAATAGTCATGTATTTTTGCTTCTCTTTCAAAAATTTCAATTAAAGCTTGTAGTGCTTCCTCTTTATAACTTGTAATCAAAACACTTTTACCTTGTTTTAAAAGATAAAGAGCTAAATTTGCAATAGTGTGAGATTTACCTGTTCCGGGAGGCCCTTCTACCGCAACAATGTTATTTTTCAAAGCAGATTTAATAACCTGTTTTTGCTCTTCATTGGCTGGCAATATTAAATCATAAAGCTTATAACGATCTTGGCTTTCTGTTTCTGAATAATTATTTTCTTTCGGCACAAAAAGATGATAAAGGGCTGTATCTTTAAAATCTTTATTTTCGATTTTTAGTTCAGATAGGTTTTTTAAAACCTTTTCTACATGATAATCTTGTTTATTTAACAAACAAACAACTAAATTATTTGCTAAATATAAAGTTTTGTTTTGTAAAGAATTGATTTTGCTTTCATCAATTTTTTCTAACTTTAATAAATTTTTATTTATCGAATTCTCTTCTATTCTCAAATTTAGATCAACGTTAAAAATGCTTTTTATTATGTTTAAAATATCACTCACATTAGTTCCTGTTAGATTAAAAAGATCAATATCGCTAGCCTTAGAAATTATATTTTCTTTTTCTATTAATTTCTCTAAAAATTTAGAAAGGACATAATGATTAAATTCGGTTTCTCCAGTTCTTTCAATTTCTATAAAATCTTCATTATGGTTAAGCTTAACTTCAACTAACCAAATAGGTGTATAATATAGTTCTCTTTCATTTTTCTTAAAAACTATAAACGGGTAACAAAGATAAACCTGTTTTTTCCCTTCTTCAAGATATTGTTGAACTCTTTCGTGTAATTCATATAGCCTTAACCGTTCTGAATCTTCTTCAGAAGTTTTTGCGCTTTCGTTCTCAAAGTAATCTTGTTCAATCGAAATAGTTCTTTGTGGAATTTTTATAACTATTTTTTCTTCTTTTAAATCAAATAATGGATTTTTATCAGTAAAAATTTTCCCCAAATCTACTAATCTTCTTCTGTTCTTATCTTTTATAAGATTATCTCTTTCTGAAAGTTTTGATGATGATAATTTTTTAAAGATTTCAAAATAATATTTACTTACTCTTTGCAAACTTAGCAAAATATCATTTTCAATCTCTAATTGTTCTTTTTCTTTACTCATACTTATACTTTAAAATTAATACAAATTTAGCAAATATTAATTTTATTTTACCAAATTTTTTTATTTTACCAAATTTTAACAAGGTTTTGGAATTTTCTAAATTTTAGGGGTATACCAGAGTAATTATTATATAAAAGAAAGGTATTAGTTAATGAGCTTTTTCAAATTAATTTTAGTGTGCGCTTAGTTTTAGTAGTTTTTAAAATATTTCAACGTCTTTGATTATCTGTATTTGAGAGAAAATATTCACAAAAAAATCAATTTAAAAGATCTCCGTAGAGTATATAGCCGTGAACCGTACTTCGCTCTGGTTTGCTCCGGGGGCAGGATTCGAACCTGCGACATCCTGCTTAACAGGCAGGCGTTCTACCGCTGAACTACCCCGGAATATTATTATTTAATATTTTTATCCCTTAGTGTGCA
>Ga0081478_138640_pt1 | contig 21552 bp, 19 predicted proteins | sample OctSprmetagenome_FD_70983 | JGI IMG/M metagenome (GOLD analysis project Ga0081478, IMG submission 70983) | Hot spring and microbial mat streamer communities from Octopus Spring Streamers, Yellowstone National Park, USA - T=80-84 v2 (version 2) | ecosystem: Environmental > Aquatic > Thermal... | reverse complement strand
TTATATTCCTTTACAAAACTTCACAATCTAAGTTAGGTGGCCTTATTATATATTTCACTATACTTTTGGCATATTTACCATATACGAAAGATTTTGTTGAAATTTCAAGAAAAGGACTTCAATGGAAACTCAATTATCCTTCTCTTTCAAATCTTCATATTATAGAAGAAATAAGAAAATTGCCCCAAGACGCTTATATATACTCTAACGCTCCTGACCTTATATATTTACATACGAAAAGATTTAGCTCCAAAATTCCTGCAAAGTATCTTGACGGTAGAATTATATCTCCAAATTTTCAAGATAAATTAAAGGAAATGGCTACTAAATTAAAAGAAAAAGATGGTTTTTTGGTTCTGATATACCCATATTCACGGCACTATTTACCAGCCGAAGATGAATTAAACTCCTTACTTGATTTACAAGTTTATAAAAGAACACAAAATGGTGTTATCTACAAAATAAGACCGTAATTCTGTATAACCAGATAGTCTCTCCGAGAGCAAAATTTATGATTTTTTCAAAATGCTATAATCAGAAGATTAAATGGTAAGTATGGAATACAGAGAGTTTGTAGGACTTGATAGAAAGGTATCTGTAATAGGTTTTGGAGTGTGGACCGTTGCATCTGATTGGTGGGGTGTAAAAGATGATGAATTGAGAAAAAGACTCCTTATAAAAGCAGCAGATGAAGGAATAAACTTTTTTGACACAGCAGATGTATATGGAGATGGCTACGGAGAGGAAATTTTGAAGAAAGTCTTTGGCAAAAGACTTCAAGATTTTGTTATAGCAACAAAAGTAGGATACAATTTTTACGACTACAAGAGAGATGGACACAGGGAACATCCCCAAGATTTTTCCGAAAATTATATAAGAAAAGCTCTAGAAAACTCATTAAGAAGGCTCGGAGTAGAAACAATAGACCTTTACCAACTACACAACCCAAAACTCCACCACATAAAAGATGAAGTTATTGAACTACTTGAAAAATTGAAAGAGGAAGGAAAAATAAGAGCATACGGTGGAGCATTAGGACCAGACATAGGATGGGTTAAAGAAGGGAAAACCCTTATTGAAAAAGGAGTTCTTAACATACAAATAATTTATAGCATACTTGAACAAGAACCCGCAAACACTTTCTTTGAAATCGGGAGAGAAAAGGGAGCAAAATTTATTGTAAGAGTTCCTCATGCGAGCGGATTACTTGATGGAACAGCTGATGCAAACACAACTTTCTCCCCAGGTGATCACAGAAGTTTCAGAAAAAAAGATTGGATGGAAAGAGCATGGTCTGTGGTAAAAGATTTAAACCTTACGGAAAAAGTAAAAGGAATGACGATAGGACAGATAGCAATTGCTTTCTGCCTTTCTGAACCATCTGTTACGACTGTTCTCCCAAACTTTACAAAAGAAGAAGAAATAACAGAATGGACAAAAGCAGCAGACAAGAAACTAAGCGATGATATAATAAAAGAAGCAAAGAAAATATACTACGAAAGACTCCATCCATATGTAGTGATGAGAGAGAGTTAAATTATTGGGAACTACGAAAATAGTCTATTCATTCTCGTTATAATTTGCGTTATTCCTCACATTCTTCCTGAAATACCACTCCACTCTACACTTAATTGCCTGCTTTCCAATCTCAAAATACCCTTACATATCCTGATAAATCACCGAATACCAATTCTATCTAACTTACTATTCCATTTCCATCTATATCTCCAAAAACAGGAAAAGGTCCTAATAATCTACTACCTAAAAAGTATGGGCTACCGCATTCATATTCACAACTCTGAGCATCAAAAATGTGAAACCAACCACCATCTGATGTAAGGAATATCTCCTGGGAGCCGCCATAGTTCAAAATCCCCTATATGGGAGAGTACCTAAAAATATAATTATTTTTTTGATGATGTGTTGTTCTTGTCATAATTTGGAGAAAGCAATTTCTTCTCCATGAATAAAATAAATTTCCGATTTTTAGAGCAACTTTTTTGGAAAAAATTTTAAAATAAAATGAATAAGCAAGATTATAGCAAATTTAGTTGCAAATATACACAAATAAAAATATGCATAATGGGAATATATATATTTATGTATAAAAACTAGCATGGCTGATGTAAGAAATATTCCTGCGGTATTTTTGGGAATGTGTCCGAATTGTGGCGGAGATATAACATCTGATAGATTAGAAAAATGGCTACCATGTATTTCCTGTCTTCCCGAAATTCCAGAAAATGCCTCCTTTGAAGATGTGAAGAATGAGCTCGAAAAATTAGGTAGGCTCAAAAATTTAGGAAAGATTTATGAAGTGGAGAAAAAAGCGGAGGAGTTTTCAAAGTTCTTTGAGAAAATTGTCGGATTTCCACCCTGGTCGTTACAAGTAGGATGGGCGAAAAGAGTTATTACAGGTCAGAGCTTTGTAGCTCTCGCTCCCACAGGTGTAGGTAAAACGACTTTCGGAATAGTTATGTCCTTGTTCATAGAAGGAAAATCCTATATCATACTACCTACAAAACTTCTTTCAAAACTTGTTGCAAAAAAAATAATAGAATCAGCAGAAAAATTGGGGATAAATAAAAAAATACTCATAGTTCATGGATCGAAAACCTCAAAAGAAAAGGAAGCACTACAAAACTCTGATTTTGATATACTCATAACAACAAGTATGTTCCTTGCAAGAAATGAAAAACTTATAGTAGATAAAAGATTTGATTTTATCTTCATAGATGATGTTGATACATACCTCAAACAACCCAAAAATGTTGAAAGGATCCTAAAAGTTATGGGATTGAGCGATGAAGATGTGAATGAGTTAAAAACTCTTATGAACAAAAAATTCTCCATTGCCAGGGGAAAGGAATCAATAGAAGAAAAGATAAAAGGGTTCAGTGAGATAAGTCAGAAAGTATCAGAGATAAGAAAGAAAATAAAAGGAGTTCTTGTAATCTCATCTGCAACAGCTAAACCACGAGCAAATACAACAAGATATTTTAGGGAAATATTCGGATTTGAAATCTCTCCATATACAACAACAATAAGAAATATAGAAGACACAATAATAAACTGCGAAGGAGATGAAAAAGATATTCATAAACTCAAAAGTTATATTTTTCAAAAAACGAAAGATGTTATAGAAAGATGCGGTAGTGGATGCTTTGTTTTTGTAAATTCAGAATACGGAAAACAATCGGTCTACGAGATAAAAGATTTCCTAAAATCATCAGGAATAGAAGCGATAACTTATGAAGAATTTGACGAGAAAAATCAAGAAAAATTCAGGAATGGAGAAATAAAAGCAGTAATAGGCATCTCATCTTTGAGGAACCCACTGTGCAGAGGAATAGATATGCCAGATGCTGTAAGGTATGCTATCTTTGTAGGTGTTCCTCGTTTTATTTTTTCTCTTGGAGAAATAGACGAACCAGCAAAAATGTTGGGAGTTCTTATATCTTTGAAAAACGCAATAGGGAACGGTAAAAAGATTTTCTCATTTATAGAATCTATGAAAAAATACGTAGGGATGAGAGCAGAAGATATAGAAAAATATCCCCCAATAAAAGAGAAAATTTTGAGTATAAAAAGTTTTATTGAGGAAAAGTTAAAAGATCCAGAGGTAATAAAGAAAATAAAAGAGTCAGAAGATATACCTTTGAGAATAGGGGAAGACGGTAGTATAAAGTTTGTAGTAGCAGATTCTTCCGCTTATATTCAAGCCTCTGGAAGAACCTCACGCCTTTATATAGGAGGATTATCAAAAGGATTATCTGTAATGATAGTTGATGATAAGAAAGCTTTCGCTCAGCTAAAAAAACGCCTGAAATTAGAGTTCTTTGAATCAATAAACTTCAAAGAATTTGATAATTTACCTATAGAAGATATTCTTGCTGAAATAGACAAAGATAGACAGAACATAAAGAACTTGATGAAAGGAAAAATAACTCCTCTTATTAACCAAGCCTCTATAAAACCTCCACAAAACGCACTTTTAATAGTTGAATCTCCAAACAAAGCAGGAACAATTGCAAAACTCATCGGTAAGCCAACAAAAAGAAGAATAATAGTAAACGGAAATGAGAAGACCATAGATGCATGGGAAGTTTCCCGAGGTGACCTGAACATAACTATAATTGCATCAGGGGGACATGTAATTGACCTACCATACTCATATTATAGAAAAGAAAACGTAGAAGATGAAAAATATGATGTGAAAATTGTAAATCAGAACGGAGAAATGATTTTCTTACCAAAATACAAATCTATAAAAAGATGCAGAAATTGTGGGGAGAATTTTTTTGAAGAAGAAAAGTGTCCTTATTGTGGCTCAACAAACTTTGATGACAAATCCGATGTAATTCGGGCAATCCAAAAACTTGCACAGGAGGCAAATATTGTTTTCATAGCAACAGATCCAGACTATGAGGGAGAAAAAATAGCTTTTGACATTTTTATGACTATACCGAAATACAAAAAAGAAATAAAAAGAATAGAGTATCATGAAGTGACAAGAAAAGCCATTTTCAATGCAATCCAAAATCCAAGAGATTTGAATATCTCACTCGTTATGTCGCAAATAGTCAGAAGAGTCACAGATAGATGGGTTGGATTTGCGATGAGTGAATTTTTGCAAAAAGAAGAAGAAAAAAGATGGTTATCCGCTGGAAGAGTTCAAACCCCTGTTTTGGGCTGGCTTATAGAAAGAGAAAAAGAAATGAAAAATAAAATCGGAATCTTAACATTCAAAGGTGAAAATGGAATATCAGATTCAGTAAAGATTGAAAACAGAGAGGAAGCAAAGAAAATAAGTAGCTCAATAAAGAAATTAAAATGGAGAAAAAGAAAAAAAGAAGAAGATGAAAGAGAAAGATTAGATAATGCAAAAATAAAGGTAAGATATGAACTTTTGGAAACAAGTGAAGAAGTGATAAATCCACCACCACCCCTCAATACCCCTGAACTCATAAAAGAAGCATTCTCAAAGCTAAAACTATCTGCACCTCAAACTATGAACCTTGCTCAACAGCTATTTGAATCAGGTATAATTACTTACCATAGAACAGATTCAACCCATGTCTCAGATGTAGGTATTTCGCTCGCAAAAGAGTTCATTTCAGAAAATATTGGAGAGAATTATTTTGTAGGAAGAACTTGGGGAGAAGAAGGCGCTCACGAATGCATAAGACCAACAAAAGTACTAACTCCTGATGAGCTGACAATTTCAGCTAAAATAGGGACAATATCTTTACCAGAAGATGCAATAAAGCTTTATGATATTATATTCTCAAGGTTCATAGCAAGCCAGATGAAACCTGTGAAAGTTCTAAAAGGTAAAGTAAAACTTGAATTGAGCTGGAAAGTAAATGGAGAAGAAATTTCAATAAGCAAGTTATCTGATATGAATATGAAAATTATTGAAGATGGGTGGAATAAAGTGATTTTCTTACCAATTTCAGATATCGCAAGAATTTTGGTTGAAAAGAAAGTTTTTGAATTTGAAACAAAAGATTTCAAATTCTCTTTCGTCTCCCCCGTCCCACCATATACTCATGGCTCACTCATAGAAGAGATGAGAAAAAGGGGCATCGGACGACCTTCAACATACGCTTACATAATAAAAACACTCCTTGACAGAGGATATTGTATAGATAGGAAAGGTTTTATAATTATAACAAAATTGGGAAGAGAAGTTTATGAGAAATTAAAAAACAGCTCAAAATATTCAAAATACACAAGAGAAGATTATACACGAGAACTTGAAGAAAAAATGGATAAAGTCGGTAAAGGTGAGGAAAATTATATGGATGTATTAAAAAAGTTATATTTTGAACTTTTCCAAGATACCTCAAATTAGCAAGTTTTCTGAAATATTTCAGACAAAAATTTTGAAGCTCAAAAAAACGCAAGAATTCTATATAACTTCAAAAGCTATGAAATCATCAAAATCCGATGTAATTAAATTTCCAAAAGCTGATGTAATTCATTCAGCCCTGGTTATATTTACAGCTATACTCGGTATAGGATTTATAATTCCATTCCTTCCTGATTTTTCAAAAAGAATCGGAGGAGAAAAATTTGTTGGACTTATATTCTCAGGATTTGCAATCTCCCGCCTTATCGCTGTTCCCACATTTGCCTTTCTTTCTGACAGATACGGAAGAAAAGTTTTTATAGTTTTAGGTCTCCTCGTTTACTCAATCACATCTTTCTTATATGTTCATGCTGAAAATTTCATTTCATTATTTTTGGTAAGGTTAATTCATGGCGCCGCATCCTCTATGATAATTCCTATAAGCTTCGCATATGCCATGGATAAAGTTCCATACGGTAAAGAGGGATTTGCAGCAGCAATTCTCGGTGGATCTCTGCTTTTAGGATTCGGACTGGGTCCGTCAATAGGTGGAGCTCTCGCTAAATTTTACGGAGAAAATGTAGCATTTTACTCTATGGGGGCATCCGGAATAATAGCTATGATGATTTCCCTTTTTTTGATGAAAGAACCAGAAAAAAAGAAAAGAGCTTCTCAGCCTGTAATAGATGAGATAAAAGATATAATTTCTTCACACATCTTCATCTTATCTTTTCTGATATGGTTTATTGTGATGTGGCAAAGAGGTTCTATAATATCATACTCACCTTTGCTTTTAGAAAATGAAGGTTTTGACAAAGTGAAAATAGGGTCAACTTTAACAGCTTATGCTATAATATCATCTGTGCTTCAGTACTCCTCCGCAAGATTTGTAGATAAAGCAAAAGATAAACTATCTTTATCTTTGATATTTTGTATATCCTCCGCCGTTCCGCTAGCTCTTATATACTATGCGAATTCTCCTTTGATTATATTTTTTGTGTTCATGTTGTCAGGGGCTTTGAGTGCATTTTCCTACCCATTTCTCATAGCAGAAATAGGAAAAGAAGCAAAAAGAAAAAACAAAGTCGGAGGAACAATAGGATTTATGGACTGGGCTTTCTCACTTGGAAACATACTCGGACCCACTTCCATGGGCTTCATCGCAAACAAGGTTGGACTGAAACTCTCATTCCTTATACTTGGAATAACTCAATTTTTAGCTTTCACACTAATCTTAACCATACTCAAATCAAAAATTCAAAAGAATCAAGAGGAATAAACAAATAAAAAGAAGAATATATAAAAATAAAAAAGGAGAATATTGCAAACAAAATTTTACTTCAATTTCAGAGGTATTCCAGAGACCATCAAATAAACTTCATCTGATATATGAGCCAAAAACTTGTTTATCTCTGAAAGTTTTGTAAGCCACAATCTTGTAAGTTCGTCTTGCGGTATTATTCCCTGACCACATTCGTTAGAAACAAATAACAAAATTCCAGAATTTTGAGAAAGAACAAAATTTTTAAACCTCTCTGAAATTTCACCTATTTTATTCAGATCTTTTCCAAAGTAGAAAAAAATGTTTCCAAGCCAAGTTGTTATGCAATCAACAATAGCTAAAAAATTTTTTTCATTTTCAACTGCTTTCCATATATTTATTGGTTCTTCGCAGGTTTCCCACCCTAATCCCTCTCTTTCTTTTCTGTGATTTTGTATTTTTAATTTCATTTCATCATCAAGAGGTTCAGCTGTTGCGACAAATATTTTCTTTGTAATTTTATATTTTTCTGCAAGCTCCTCGGCTTTTTTTAGAGCAAATGAGCTTTTTCCACTTCCAACCCCACCTGTTATGAAAATCTTCATTTATTTCATCATTTATTTCATTTGATCGCTATTCCGAAAGTGACCTTCCCTGCAAAGCATTTTACAAGTTTGAAATCGGAAAATCCTTTTGAGAGAACATAATTTTTCAACTCACTCTCTTTCCATCTTTTGCCATAGAAACTTACAAGAAGATCAAGAATTGACTCTTCAATAGGACCCTTCAGACCGTCATCTGATACAATTGCCTCCCATATCACAGCATATCCCCCCTTGTTAAGAACTTTTAATGATTTCTCTAAAAATTCGCTTCCAAACTCGTCAAGGGGTCTCAAAGTTAATTTTTTGGTCAAGAAAACAAGGTCATAACCTTTTTCTTCATCTCCCCACCTATCCTCTTTCGGAATTCCTTTGTGCTTTTTGATTGATGCAATATTTTTCAGTTTATATTTTTCTATCAATTTTGGAACTTCATCTATAAGATGAGGATAGCATCCTATGTGGATTTGGACATCAGGGAATTTTTTCTGGATGTTTTTTGCGAAAGATATTCCCATAGAGCCTATCATTATGCGTCTTATATTTTTGAATTCAAACTTTTCCATAAGCTCTCGTGTCGCAGAATACAGAAAAGAATTTACACTGAAAAGCAAAGTCCTATAATCACTCTCCAAATTATATATATTGAGTTTTGAAGATGGTTGGCCACGACGAACTATATCTGGCAAATCTGAAAAACCTTTGAGTTGAGACCATAAAAATCTTATCTCATCACCTAACACCTTCATAACTTCTTTGAATTCTTCATCTAAGGAATAAAAGGCTCCATCTTTTTTCAAAAATCCAAAATAGACAAGAGAGTCAAGCAGAGTTTCAGTCCTTGGTAAGTCCAAATTAAAACTACCTGCTATTTCATCTGCGGTTGCATTCAATTTTTTATTCAACTCATCTATTATTCCTAGTTCAAAAGCCGTTCCCAGAGAGGAAATCTTCACAAGATTTCCATTACTTTCAAAAATTTCTTTTGCAAAAAAGTATTTTTTTATTTTTGATTTGAGATCTGATATATTTTTACTTTTTGAAGCCACAAAAACCAAAGGGAACACTTCTCTTAAAACTTTTCCCAAAACACCATTTTTTTCAACGATATTTTCTATCCTGTCTTTCAACTGCTTTGACAAATTACCGAATAAAACAAACCTTGATAATAATTCTTTCATAATCTAATTTACCCCCTATTTTTTTTCTTCTTTGCCTTGTTTCCCTTCTTTACCTTGTTCTCCTCCCAATTTTTTTATTTCTTTTTCAAGTTTTTCTTCTGCCTTCTTTTCTGACTTTTCAAGCTTATCAATTCTTTTCAAAATCGCATCTTTCTCAGTCGCATCTTGCACGAACTCCGAATACTCTTTAAGGTAGTTTTTAGCTAACCTCAAATATTCAAGGGATTTCTGAGTTGACATCTGGTAATAAGAAGACATAGTTTCATATAAATTTGCAAGGTTATATAGAATTTGAGGTTTTTTCCCAAAACTTAAAGCTTTTTTGTACATCTCTTCTGCTTTTTCAAATTCTCCTTTTCTTTTGTAAATCAAACCAAGATTTAAATATGCCTCCCACATATTACTATCTTCAGACAACGCTTCTTTGAAAGCTTTTTCGGCGTCATCTATTGCATTCAATTTAAAATAGCATATTCCAAGTTTCAAGAAAATGACTTTATCTCTTTTGATTTTCAAGCCTTTTTCAAACTCTCTTATGGCATCTGCAAAATTTTTTGTCCTCATATATATTTCACCTTTCATAAAGAAAATTTCTGGGTCGTCAGGATATTTTTTAGAAAGTTCATCAAAGATGAAAAGCGCAAGATTATATCTTCCGGTCTCAATAAATAAATACCCCATAGTTTTTTCTATTTCTTTTCTCATTCCGACTTCAGATGAAGCTTTTTTTAATATTTCCTCAGCTTTTTTGTAGTCTCCTTTTCTCATGTAAAAAAGAGCTTTCGCAGATTTTATTTTTGGGTCAGCTGGAACAATTTTTTCAGCATCTTCAAGAACTTTTAATCCATCATCTATCTTCCCTTTTTTACTTTTTATCTCTGCAAGATTTACCCAGGCATCTACCATATTGGGTTTAAGCTCTATGGCGTAAGAATAAAATTTTTCCGCCTCATCTAAGTTCCCTTCGGCTTCTTTCCTCAATCCTATTCCAAACATAACGTAAGGATCAGCAACTATTGATGCTTTGGCTTCCTCAAAGGTAAGTTTTTCAGCTTTCTTGATTACCTCTTCTTTTTCCGCTCTCTTTTTATCCTCTATTTTTTCCTTTTTTTCTTCTGGAAGAGGAGCTGGAGGTCTTTTCGCACATGAAGAAGTAAAACACAAAAATACAAATAGTGTGATAGATATATAAGTTAAAAAATCAAAATTAAAAATCAGACCAAAAAACTTGCCCACCACATTTTTCCTAACCCTCATAAAAAATAATTTAAATAGTCTATCGCTAAAATTTCCAAAAACTTTGTAATTTCAAATTAAAAGTTATAGACTGTTATATTTTTCTAATCCTGCTTGGAGAAACCTAATTATTTCGTTTCAAGATAAAAATTGAATAATATCAGCAACATAATGTTGTCTTTTGTAATTTTTATCATATGTAATTTTTATCATATACCCCTATCATCATTTCAGCAGGAGCTGGAAATATACTTGATAGATTTTTGTCGTTTTGATCTATAATTTTGAGTACTCCCCTTGTAATTTCTTCAAGATTCTCAATAGTTCTATCTTGCTGAAATTTTTTCAACGAAAAGCCCAACTTTACCTTTGCTGTTATATCTTGAGGTTCTTAAAAAAGCATCTTGTGTATCAAAATAAATTATTATAAGATGGATATTTGTCTTTATCTAAATCAAATAAAGTGTGTTGTTTGATTTGCTTCCCTCTTATCTCAGCTCCTTTCATAATTGTATAATTTACTACAAAAGATGATAAAAAATTATTTTTTTGTTTCACACAATCAAGATTTTCTATTTATTCTGAGATTTAAAAATGTTCTAAAATAATTTTTGATGTGATGGGAAAAGAAAAAAAGAATAAGCCAAAAATTTTGAGAATTATAACCCGGCTTGAAAGGGGAGGAGTGCCTTACGAAGTTTTAGAAGTCACACGCAGCAAAGAAATAAATAAATTTTTTGATCAGGTACTTGTAAGTGGATATTGTGATAACGAAATTGAAATTCCTACTGATATAAAAATTTTGCGAGTAAAAAATTTAGTAAGAGATGTATCTTTGGTTAAAGATATTTTTGCTTTGCTTGAGCTAATAAAGATAATTCTTTTAGAAAAGCCAGATATAATTCATGCTCACACATCAAAGGCAGGATTTATTGGACGCCTTGCAGGATTTATTTGTAAGGTACCATACAAAATTTATTCACCTCACGGACATATATTTTCAGGATACTTTTCAAAACCTAAAACTTTTTTATTCAAGCTTTTGGAATTCATAGCAGGAAAATTTACAGATGTGCTGGTTGTAAGAACAGAAGATGAGAAAGAAGCTTTTGAAAGTGTGGGATATAGAGGGAAATTTTTCTTTATACCAAAAGCGGAAGTGAAATTATCAGATCAGAAAGAACCAAAAAAAATTTCGGGAATAAAAACTAATGAAGAAGAAGAAAAAATAAAAGATAAAATAATTAGTTTGAAAAACTCCGGAGTAAAAATTGTTGGAACAATATCTCGTCTTGAACCTGTGAAGGGTATTGAATATCTTATAAGGGCATTTTCGCTTCTTCTGAAAGATTTAGATCAAAAAATTTTTTTGCTCATAGTTGGAGACGGTTCCGAAAGAAAAAGACTTCAAGAACTTGCAGAAAAAATTTTAGGAAAAGAAAATTTTCTCTTTACAGGTTGGATTTATCCACCTGATGATTTTTACCCTCTCTTTGATGTCTTTTGCGTTCCCTCTTTGAATGAAGCTTGGGGAATAACAATAATTGAGGCTGGTAAATTTGGAGTTCCAATTGTAGCATCTTCTGTTGGTGGAATACCATATTTTGCAGGTGGATATGTTTTACTTGTTCCTCCAAGGAACGAACAAAAGCTCAAAGAAGCTATAAAAAAAATTTTGACGAATGAGAAATTGAGAAAAATCCTCTCAGAAAAATCTTATGAGCTCTCTCAAAAATATACGAAAGATTTTATGATCAAAAGGTATCTTGAACTTTACCTTTCTTTGTATAAGGTGAAAAATTCCTGAAATTTGTTTTTTGTTTTATTTTATTCATTATCTTATGAATACTTTTGCTTGTTCTCCAAAACAGGAGGGCTAAATTGAGTTTAAGCTATGGCTGTAAAAGAAGAAAAAATTCCGTTAGAGAGAGTGAGGAATATTGGGTTCGTAGCCCACATAGACGCAGGTAAAACAACCACTACAGAGAGAGTCCTTTTTTACACAGGAACCACATATAAAATTGGTGATGTTGATGAAGGAACCACTGTTACAGATTGGATGCCTCAGGAAAAAGAAAGAGGTATAACAATAACATCTGCATCCGTCTCCTGTTTCTGGAAGCAGCATAAAATAAACATAATAGACACACCAGGGCACATAGATTTTACCATTGAGGTTGAAAGATCGTTGAGAGTTCTTGATGGATGCATCATAATTTTTGATGCAGTAAACGGTGTAGAGCCTCAATCTGAAACTGTTTGGAGGCAAGCAAACAAATATTCAGTTCCAAGAATCTGCTATATCAATAAGATGGATAGAATTGGAGCAGATTTCTTCGCAACATTAGAAGATATAAGGAAAAAATTAGATATTACACCAATCCCCTTACAGATTCCAAACGGAGCCGAAGAAAACTTCAAAGGTCCGATAGACCTTATAAAGATGAAAGCAGTTTATTTTTCAGAACAAGATGAAGGAAGAACTTACTTTTACGACGAAATACCATCAGAACTCAAAGATTTAGCATTAGAGTGGAGAGAAAAAATGCTTGAAACTATTGCTGAACTTGATGATGAGTTCATGGCAAAATATGTAGAAAATCCAGATTCTATAACGGAAGAAGATATCCATAATGCTGTAAGAAGAATAACAATAGCATTCAAAGGTGTTCCAGTTTTCTGTGGATCATCTTTGAAAAACAAAGGAGTTCAACCTATGATAGATGGAATAATCCTCTATCTTCCTTCTCCTCTTGATAGGGGAAGTGTGAAAGGAAAGCATCCTGATAGCGGACAAGAGATAATCTTACCACCAGATGAAAATGGTCCTTTGTGCGGACTTCTATTCAAAATAATGAACGACCCGTACGCAGGTCAGCTTTCATACATAAGAATATACTCCGGAAAATTAAAACCCGGAACAGTAATATACAATCCGCGTCTGAGAAAAACTGAAAGAATAGGAAGAGTCCTTAGAATGTTTGCAAATAGAAGAGATGACATTGATGAAGCAGGTGCAGGAGATGTTATAGCAGTCACAGGATTAAAAGATTCAATAACAGGAGATACAATTTGTCTGAAAGAAAATCCAATCTTGCTTGAAGGAATAGATATTCCAGAACCTGTCATTTATGCTTCCATTGAACCTCTTACAAAGCAAGACCAAGAAAAATTATTTATATCTTTGCACAAGCTTGAAATAGAAGACCCATCGTTCAGAGTAAAATATAATCACGAAACCCAAGAGACAATAATGTGGGGAATGGGAGAGCTTCATCTTGAAATAATAAAAGATAGGCTCGAAAGAGAATATGGTGTCAAAACAAGAATGGGAAAACCACAAGTTGCTTACAAGGAAACAATAGTAGGAGTCGCAGATGCAGAAGGAAAATATATAAGGCAATCAGGTGGTAGAGGTCAGTATGGTCATGTTATAATAAGAGTAGAACCACTTGAAAGAGGAAAAGGATTTGAATTTGTAAATCAAATAAAAGGAGGAGTAATTCCAGCTGAATTTATACCAGCTGTTGAAAAAGGAATAAGAGATGCAATGGAAGAAGGAGTTTTAGCAGGCTATCCTATCGTTGATATCAGAGTCATATTGTACGATGGCTCTTTTCACGAGGTTGATTCTTCAGATATTGCTTTTAGAATCGCAGGTTCTATTGCGCTAAAAGAAGCCGTCAAAAAAGCAGGGCTCATACTACTTGAACCAATAATGAGGGTTGAAGCATATACCCCTGAAGAGTTCTTGGGAGCAGTCATAGGAGATTTGAATTCAAGAAGAGGTAGGATAGTTGACATAGCCATAAAAGGAAGTTTCAGAGCTATTCAGGCATATGTTCCATTAGGAGAGATGTTCGGATACGCTACAACTTTGCGATCTTTAACTCAAGGAAGAGGATACTATGTTATGGAGTTCTATGGATATGATGAAGTTCCAACCTCTATTATGAATAGCATAGTTGAGCAAAGGAGGAGTTCTTCCAAAAACTAATTATAATAATAAGAAAAAATAACTTATAAAATTTGCTATGATGCATTTTAACAAAATAATAATAAAACTCAAAGCTTATGACCACAGGTTGATTGACAGCACAGTAAGAGAAATAGTAGGAGCTGCTGAAAGGACTAATGCAAAAGTTATCGGTCCTATTCCGCTCCCAACTAAAATAAGACGATGGACAGTCCTTCGCTCCCCTCACGCAGATAAAAAATCTATGGAAACCTTTGAGTTAAGAATTCATAAACGCCTCATTCATATCATTGATCCTCAAGCTACCACAATAGAAGAGTTAAGAAAAATTGATGTTCCCCCAGGAATTCATATAGAAATGAAAGTTGAATAAAAAAAGAAAAGAAAGAAAAAAAAGAAAAAATAATACAAAAAGAAAAGGAGGTTAATAAAAAGAAATGATCGCGGGACTCGTTTTGCGAAAGGTTGGAATGAGCACCATATTTGATAACGAAGGAAATCCTATCCCAGTCACTATCTTAAAACTTTCCGGAGGTTTCATCGTGGGATACAAAGAGGTAATCTCAAAAGGGAAAAAGGAAAAAAGAGCAATTGTTGCTTTTGATGAATGCAAAATCAAAAATGTACCAAAACCAATTTTAGGTATAATAAAGAAAGCAGGAATTGAAAAAGGATTTAAAACCCTAAAAGAATTTCCTATCTTCACGGATAATCAAGAAAATCTTCCACCAGTAGGTTCAAAAGTAGGGGTTGAAATTTTCCATGTCGGAGATATAGTAGATATTACAGGAACAAGCAAAGGAAGAGGATTCCAAGGAGTGGTAAAAAGATGGGGATTTGCAGGAGGACCTGCAAGCCATGGTTCTATGTCACACAGAAGACCGGGATCTATAGGGCAAAAGACCGAACCCGGAAGAGTTTGGAAAGGAAAAAAAATGCCGGGACACATGGGGATGCAAACAGTAACAGTAAAAAATCTTAAAGTTGTATATGTTGATAAAGAAAATGAAATAATAGCTGTAAAAGGGTCTGTCCCAGGATGGATAGGAGGAAAGGTCATAGTAAAAAAAAGAAAAATTGAAATCATAAAGTAAAAAACCAAGAGAGGGAGGAAATGAAAAAATGAATATGGAAACCTCTGTAGAAGAGAAACCTTCTTTGGATAATTTTATTTCCCTTGATATTATAGAGCCTTTCTCTGGTGAAAAAAAAGGACAAATCAGAATAGAAAAAGATTTTTTCTCCCCACCGAACAAAAATGTACTTTGGTATTATGTGAGATGGTACCTTGCTGGGAAGAGAGCAGGAACTCACGATACAAAAACTATATCTGAGGTCAGAGGTGGAGGTAGGAAACCTTGGCCACAAAAACATACAGGTAGAGCGAGGCAAGGTTCAATAAGAAATCCTCACTGGGTAGGAGGAGCCGTTGCTCACGGACCTCATCCCAGAGATTACTCATACAAGATGAACAAAAAAGAGAAAAGAGAGGCGTTGAGAAGTGCAATAGTATCAAAATATATGGAAGGTAGGCTAAAAATTATAGACGAAATAAACTTTGATAAACCTCAAACTAAAAAGGCAACCGAGATTATAAGGAATCTTGAAGCTTATCCGTTGATTCTCATAACCGATGGATCAAAGAAAAATGTTTTTCTTTCATTCAGAGCAATTCAGCTTTCACGGGTTCTACCAGTAGATGAGGTAAATGCTTATGAGATATTAAAATATGATTTCGCAGTTTTTGAGAAAAATGCATTTTTAAAGATTTTACAAAGATATAATGCAAAGGTGGAGGTAATATAAAATGAAGGAGATGCAAAGCGAAATAAAGAAAGAGAAGATAAATTTTAATCTAATTGCACCCGAGGATATAATTTTGAAACCAGTTTTTACAGAAAAGGCATATAAGCTTACTGAAAAGAAAAAATTCGTCTTTGTAGTTAGACTTGATGCTACAAAACCTCAAATAAAAAGAGCAGTTGAGAAAATGTTTGGAGTCAAAGTCAAAAAAGTCAATACGATGATATATAGAGGAAAGATAAAAAGAAGAGGTTTATTTTTAGGTCACAGACCCTCTTTCAAAAAAGTAATAGTTACAATTGAGGGACAATTAGATATAAGAAAGATTGCTGAAAAATTCTCTCCTGCTGCAACAAAATAAAAACTTTTAAGTTTAAAATAAAATAGGAGGTAAATAAAATGGGAATAAAAACATATAAACCTATAACACCGGGAAGAAGACATATGACCGGATATGATTTTTCTGAAATAACGAAAGACGAACCAGAAAAAAGTCTGCTTGACAAGTGGAAACAAAAAGCAGGAAGAAATAACCTCGGGAGAATAACCATAAGGCATAGAGGTGGTGGGCATAAAAAAAGATATAGAATAATTGATTTCAAAAGAGATAAATTTGATGTTCCAGGAAAAGTAATATCAATAGAGTACGACCCATGCAGAACCGCAAGAATATGTCTTGTTGAATACAAAGATGGGGAAAAAAGATATATAATTTGGCCGAAAGGATTGAAGGTTGGAGATATTGTCCTTTCATCAAAAAATAAAATAGAGCCACAAATAGGTTGGGCTATGCCATTAAAATACATCCCAGACGGAACAATAGTACACAATATAGAACTTGTCCCGGGTGGAGGAGGAAAATTATGTAGAGCGGCAGGGACTTGGGCACAAGTTTTAGCAAAAATAGGAAAATATGTTCTCATAAGACTCCCATCAAAAGAAGAAAGATTAATTCATGGCGATTGTCTCGCAACGGTAGGACAAGTCGGACTTGAAGAGCATGAACTTATTAGTTTAGGCAAAGCCGGAAGAACAAGATGGCTCGGGAGGAGACCACATGTCAGAGGAGTTGCAATGAACCCTGTTGACCATCCTCACGGAGGTGGAGAGGGAAGAAGTCCTCAGGGCAATCCTCATCCTGTCTCCCCTTGGGGGCTTTTAACGAAAGGTTACAAGACAAGAAGAGGAAAGAGACCTTCCGATAGGTTTATAATCAAAGACAGAAGGGGGAAAGTTTTGCAGAAAATTGAAATTCAATAAAAGCCAAAATCAAAATCTCTACTACTTCTTTTTAAGATAAGAAATTATTTTATCCACAGTTTCTTTTGTAAATGCAAGCATTCTTTTTCCTTGAAATTTTTCATAAATTTTCTTTATCTCGTTCTTTTCCGCAAGCCTTGAAATCAGTCCATCCAAACTTTTCTTTGTCTTATTTATTCCGTGTTTCGCAAGTATATTACGGAGTTCAGAAATTCCTATTGCTTTATATTTTTTCCTGAGTAAAAATGGATTGTATTGTTCGTAAAGCTTTTTCAGTTTTTCAACGTCTTCAGATGAGAAAACCCTTATCTTCCTTTTTCCTATATTTACAAGTTTCCCTATTTTCTTTCTGACTATCTGATTCTCTATACTTTTTTCACTGAAGCGAAGTTTAAGCTCCTTTTTCAAAAAGTTAACTGCCTCCCTTATCCCCACAAGTCTAAACTTTTTTTTCAGTTCTTCTTTCTTTTCCTTCAAATTTATACCCTGTCCTTTCTTTCCGCCTTTCTGTTTTCTTTCTTTTTGTCTAATTTCCTTTGTTTTTTCTTTTGTCCTCAACATCTTCTCTACCCCTCCTTTCCTTCAATTTTTTACCTATTTAAATTTACTTTCTTCAAAAAATTTTTCATTAGTTTTGAGAAAATTCTAAAAATAGCTTTTCAAATCCCTCTTTTGAACATTTTACAAAAAGTATGCACATCACATTTTCTAATTTTCTAATTCCATATCTTTTTTCCTAATTCCACATCTTTTCTGACTTCATCCTCTGCAAATACCGGAATAGCTATTATCCCTATCTTTCTCAAAATTCCAACTCTTTTTTTAGCTATTTCAATATCTCCCTAAAGATATTTTTAACCTTTGTTATGAATTTCCCACAGTATTTCAAGAAGTTTTCCTTTCAAAGATTTTCCTTTCAAAATCAATCTACCCAACAAAAATAGCATGAGCTCTATTTCCATACCATCTTTCTCTATCAGACCCTTTCAAAAAAGCCCCATTTTTTTGCAATCTACTATTAAAAATTTTTGAAAATTAACAAAGCTATTTGTATCAATTATCAATAAAGAAAAGAAAGAGATAATTAATTCTTCCCCAAACCAATTTTAACAATAGGTTGTTAAACTATAATTTTGGTAGGGGCCGTAGCTCAGGGGGAGAGCGCTGGTATGGCACGCCAGAGGTCGGGGGTTCAAATCCCCTCGGCTCCACCCAAACAAAAAATATATGTCAGCACTAACAATTTACAAAAAAAATGGAGCAGTCAGATTTTCTGCCGACCCACTAAGAGGAGTAATATTCATTTCATTTGCAAGACCCATAGAAAAACCAGCAGAAGAAGGCAAAAGAAGGAGAAAATATAGATGGGAGGAAAAAGTCACAATTGCTCTTTCTCCTGAGGAAGCTTCATCAATTGGAGCATTTGCAAGAATGCACCTGTCAGGAAATACTCCCAAAAAAAATCTTGTAATCCGGCATACTCCCGAAAGGTTTGGTAAAAAAGGTCCGGAAAAAACTCTGAAGATAGAAAAAAGAGATGAAGCTTTTTTACTCCAAATAGAAGTACGAAATGAAAAAATAGCCGTCGGTCCTATGGGATATTCTGACTTTTACCTGATAGACTCTTTCCTACAAAGATACATTCCTGAAATCCTCCCCAAACCCAGAATTGCAGTTCCAGCAGAAGAAATAACAGGAATTAGAGGAGAAAAAGAAGAAGAAGCAGAAGAAATTTCAGCAGAAGAAGAAATATTATTCTAAATATAGGAATTTTCGTTTTAATCTTGAAAGCAAAATTTTTTGAAAAAAAAATCTTTGAAAGTAGAGAATTTATATTTTAATAATAAAGTTGCCTTATTTATCCTCAAATTTTTTTGATCAAAACCTTTCTTCAAAAAAAGTGGAAGAAAGGAGGTGAAAGAAAATGGCTAAAAAAGATGCAAAGATAAAAATAACCCCTCTGAGAGATAAGGTAGTTGTAAAAAGACTTGAAGAGGTTGAGGAAAAAACCCCAGGTGGAATTATTATTCCAGATACAGCAAAAGAAAAACCTCAAATAGGTGAAGTTATAGCAGTAGGTAAAGGTAAAATCCTTCAAGACGGCAAAATTATACCACCAGAAGTGAAGGTAGGCGATAAAGTTCTATTTGCAAAGTATGCAGGTACAGAAGTAAAAATAGAAGGGGAAGAATACCTTATAATGTCAGAAGATGAAATACTTGGTATAATTGAAAAATAAATTTACCTTAAATACTTTTTTTAATTTATAAACCTTTGATTTTTTTCTTACTTAAAAAAATTAAAGAAAGGAGGTGAAAAAAACATGGCAGCAAAAGAAATACTTTTTGATATTGATGCAAGAGAAAAAATATTAAGAGGAGTAGATAAAATAGCGAGCGCGGTAAGAGTAACATTAGGACCCGGCGGCAGAAATGTTATTCTTGAAAAGACTTTTGGTGCTCCAACTGTCACAAGAGATGGAGTCACAGTAGCAAAAGAAATAGAATTAGAAGATAAATTCGAAAACCTTGGAGCACAACTCATAAGAGAAGTCTGTTCAAAAACTAATGATATAGCAGGAGATGGAACGACAACTTCTGCCGTTCTTGCTCAGTCAATATTTACCAAAGGATTAAAGCTTATATCTGCAGGAGCAAACCCAGTAAGTATAAGACAAGGGATTGAAAAAGCAGTCCAAAAATGTGTTGAGGAGCTCAAAAAAATGGCAAGAGAAGTTAAAACAAGAGAGGAAATAGAAAGCGTTGCTAGGATAGCATCTAACCAAGATGCAGAAATAGGGAAAATAGTCGCAGACGCAATAGAAAAAGTAGGAAAAGAAGGGGTAATCACAATAGAAGAAGCTAAGGGAACGGAAACAACATGGGAAGCAGTAGAAGGGATGCAGTTTGATAGAGGTTATCTTTCCCCCTACTTTATAACAGATCCTGAAAGAATGGAATGTGTTCTTGAGGATCCATACATACTCATACATGAGAAGAAAATATCTTCTGTAAAAGATATAGTCCCACTTTTAGAGCAAGTAGTAAGAGAAGGCAAACCGCTTCTTATAATAGCAGAAGATGTTGAAGGAGAAGCTCTCGCTACATTGGTTGTCAACAAATTAAGAGGAGTTCTCAAATGCTGTGCAGTGAAAGCCCCCGGATTCGGTGAAAGAAGAAAAGCTATGATGGAAGATATAGCAATACTCACTGGTGGAAGGTTCATAGCAGAAGAGCTTGGAATAAAACTTGAAAGTGTCCAACTTTCAGACCTTGGAAGAGCTAAAAAGGTTGTAGTTGATAAAGAACACACAACAATAATAGGCGGAGCAGGTAAGAAATCAGAAATAGAAGCAAGAATAAATCAGATAAGAAAAGCTATACAAGAAACAACATCAGATTATGATAGAGAGAAACTCCAAGAGAGACTTGCAAAGCTTGCAGGCGGAGTTGCTGTGATATATGTCGGAGCTCCAACTGAACCCGATATGAAAGAAAGAAAAATGAGAGTTGAAGATGCTGTAAATGCAACAAGAGCAGCTGTTGAAGAGGGTATTGTCCCAGGAGGAGGTGTTGCATTAATCAAATGCATACCCGCTCTTGAAAAACTTATGGAAGAGGAGAAAAATGATGATGTAAGAATTGGAATAAAGATAGTCAAAGAAGCCCTTGAAGAACCCGCAAAATGGATAGCAAGGAACGCAGGGTATGAAGGTTCTATAGTTGTAGAAAAAATAAAAGAAGCTGTAAGAAATGACCCCAAATCCAACTTCGGATTCGATGCTCTGCGACTTCGCTTCGTTGATGACATGATAAAAGAAGGAATAATAGACCCAGTAAAAGTTACAAGATCTGCCCTCCAGAATGCAGCTTCGGTAGCTGCACTCCTTCTCACAACCGAAGCTCTTGTAGCAGAGAAACCAAAGAAAGAGGAAAAATTCCCAACAACGCCACCACCTGAAATATAATGAATAAAAAACTTCAAGCCGCTTCCCTCCCGAAAATTGTACCTGTAATTCTTGCAGGTGGCGGAGGGAAGCGGCTTTTTCCACTATCTACAAAGCAAAAACCTAAATATCTCCTCAAAATTAATTCGCCAAAAACACTCCTTGAAGAAACTATTGAAAGAGCAATCAAAACTCAAGAAAAAATAAATAAAAATTTAAATCATAGGAGTTCCAAAAAATTTCCAATAGTTTTAGTTGCAAACATCAAACAAAAAAAAGCAATATCTTCCATTATAAAAAAATTCAGAAAAATGAAAATCTTGGAAATATATGAACCTTTGATGAAAAATACTGCTCCCGCAATTTGCTTTGCCGCAAAGAAAATATTGGAAAAATTCGGTGATTGTATAATGTTCGTTATGCCATCAGACCA
>Ga0081478_167099_pt1 | contig 21579 bp, 16 predicted proteins | sample OctSprmetagenome_FD_70983 | JGI IMG/M metagenome (GOLD analysis project Ga0081478, IMG submission 70983) | Hot spring and microbial mat streamer communities from Octopus Spring Streamers, Yellowstone National Park, USA - T=80-84 v2 (version 2) | ecosystem: Environmental > Aquatic > Thermal... | reverse complement strand
CACACACCCCAATCCGAAAGCGACCCCCATCACCTTCATCGGAACGACAAACCCTCCCGTCAACTTGTATCCTAACGCTACCAGTAAAAGCCACAAAAAAGAGGTGAAACCGTTGGAAGGTTCGCCGATGTTGAAGCAAAAGCCATGCCCTTCCGCCAAGTTCCGAGCATACTGGGCAAAAATCCAACTGTCGTCAAAAGGAAAACCCAAACCGCCCGCCAAAAGCCATTCCAACCTCAACAAACCAGCGACACCGAGCAAAAACACGGCACATGGCAAGGCTATGTTGCCAACCTCTAATCGCTCACTACCTTGCCGCATCTTTTCACCTCACCTTCCCTCGGTCACTTGAGTGAAGCGGGATGAGCCAAATCTTGTAACTCTCCAACCAAGGCGAGCGGATTTGCCAATAGTCAGCCTCCTCAGGGATGGGTAACCTCAAACCTTCCAACATCTCGCCCCAGACATAATAATCGGAACGGTGCAATAAACGATGCATGCGATTGGGTTCAAAGGGGTAAGGAGGCATCTCGTAAATTGTTATGTCAGGGCGATGTCGTTTCAGATGAAAATACGGGTCTGGAAAACACCGCAACAACACCGTTGAGCCTTTGGGCAAGTGACGCTCTAAGCCACGAAAGAAGCGATAGGTGTCCGCCTCCAATTGAGGGACGAACGCCACCGTCTCATAGAAGCGAAGGAACTGGCAACCTGTCCAAAGAGCCGCAAGCGCCAAAAGGATCATCCGTTGCCAATGCCGCTGAAACGAAACGAAAAAGATGCGGGTGACTGCCAAATAACCCAAAGGCACAAAAAGAGGCAAATAGTTAAGCCCTCCCGTTGGTGCGATGACGGCTGCAAGGTAAGCGGCGACCAACACGGCTACTTGCCACCCTGCCAGAATGCCCTTACGCACTGCGGCGCCAACGAGCACCATTCCCATCAACAAAATCCAAGGCGGTTCGTTGCTCAGCAAAATAACCCAAAAGTCCATCCAGTGGGTCATCATCAGCCACTCCAGCAGGCTGGGCAAATCCCTGAGAGCGTTGGCTCTAATTTCCGCCCGAAGGGCGAATTGGTGGCGCAACTGGGTGAAGGCATGCCAATCTTGAGCGGCATAAACAAGCCAAAACGACCAACCCAAAAGCATCGGCGTCAAAAACGCTGACAACGCTTTGAAATCTCGGCGAACGATAAGTGTGCTCCAAAGCACCGTCAAGATGGGCAAGGAAACGAAATGGCATAGGGAAGCGAGGGCGGCAAGGATACCCGTCAAAGCGAAAAGTTTGGTGTCTCCCTTACGCAAGGCTTTGCCGAACACGAGCAAAGTCGCCATCACCAAAGTAGCCGTGAGCACATCCATGCGGACAATGTTGGAGCGATATTGGTAAACAAGGTCAAGGCTCACCCAAAGGACAGGCAAGAGGCTAACGGTTGCGGGCAAACCCCATTGCCGTGCCGACAAAAACAACAAGACCAGCCCCAAAGCCCCCACCAATCGGCTGAACCAACGCATCGCCGCAAGGTCAAAACCTGCTACCTTTCCCCAAGCCGCCAATGCCAAAAGGTAAACGGGAGGCTGCCAATAGGTGCGGGTGGCGATGCCGGGCATTAAGTCGTCCAGCACGGGTGTGCCCATCCCTTTGCCCCGCGCCAAATTTTCTGCCGGTTGGATGAAAAACACATCGTCGCACCAAGGCGGTGGTAGGCGATTTCCGTAGTAAACCAGCAAAGCGAGGAAGCCCACCACAATCGCTGTTAGAACGATGGCGGGAACCCAACGGTGCATTTTCTCCAACCCCTTTTCGGCTGATTGGCATCGCGGCTAAAATTTTGTCATGGTTGATAGCTGCTTTAACAGGATATCGGTCGGCACAGCGTAAAAACCATGCCTGCGTAGGGCGTCCGAAGAGTTCCAAAACACCCTCTCTTTTCGCCCTTGGCATCTATTGCGTTTTCCGTCACGCCAGCAGCGAATTTTGTAGCGTTGCCCTTCTGTGGGGATGGGTTGGACATTAAGGCAAGCCAGAAGCGTGGCGGGTGAATGACAGGTTGGAGGGCTCATCTCTCGTTTCGTGCCAGTAGTTAAAAATCTCCCGAATGCGTCCTCGTGGCTTTGACCAGAGCAATTTCTTCAATCTCAACGATGTGCTGCTCCGATGCGTGTTGAGGGAACAGCCATGCTCCGAAGCAAATGTTGACGGCAGCGACATTTTCGGGTCTGAGTCGGTCATCTTTGCCACTACACCCTTGTAGGTTGGTTCGCCGGGGAAAGGGAAAACTACGCAGTAGCGGGAAAGGACGGCGAGGAAACCGCCGCTGATTGCCAGCAACCCCAAGAAAACCCACCAACACTGCCTGATAGACAGTCGCCCGATCATCCACACCCTTCTCCCGTTCCTTTCCCAATTGGTGAGCGGCAAGGTTGTCAACTCAGCAACAGATTGGGGACGGTCGGTCAAGGCTTGACAATTTTCCACTCCCAACAATCGTTAGTCATCGCTGCCGTGTCCCGCAGCCACTTAGCATGACCGTCCGCAAAGTTATAGACCGACCCATCAAAGTGCCGCCAGGGATAGACCCAGCCTGGTTGAGGGAAAGTGGCGATAGTGCAAGGCGGTTGGGGAAAATCTTGGCGGGGCTCCATCACCCAGTCGGAGTCATCGTTTTCACCGATCAGGAAGGTGCGGGCAGGTTCTTGGAAAACGGGAAGGGCATAGACACCTCGCTCCGACCATTCTGAGTTCGTCCCATAAGTTCCCAACTCTGGTAGGATTGACCCTGCAGGACAGGTCACTGGGGACCTTCTTGATGGACAGACGAAAATTTGGGCATTGCGAATGTAGGGGAAAACCATTTGCCGCCAACTGGGCGCAGGAGAATTGGCATCGCCGCACCAATTCGGTCCGACATAGCCTAAGGGCAACCGCTCATCGTAATCTTGGGTGTAAGCCATGCAGGCGATGCCCAACTGGCGCAAGTTACTGGTGCAACTGGTCTGGCGAGCTTTCTCACGGGCGCGGGAAAACACGGGGAACAAAATCGCCGCCAGAATGGCGATTATCGCTATCACCACGAGCAATTCAATGAGCGTGAAGCCTCTCCGAACGACCGTTTTGTTTGACTCACCGAACGAGCCGCGCAACGGAACCAACAGCGCCGTCGTCCACTTCATCATACTTCCCTCCCTTTCGGGTTATTGTGAGCGCACCGCCATTTTAACATCCAAAAAGCAGGCTGTCAAGGCTTTGAGTCACCCGACTGTCATGCTTCTCCTTCCGTCGGTCGGACGACGACGGTGACGGCAGTGATGACATCGCCGTTTTTGACGGGCACTAACAGCCGACCGCGCGCTGCCCGACCCAACTTCCGCACTTTGTCCACCGCCAACCGAACGACTAACCCTCGCGCCGTCGTGACGAGCACTTCATCGTCGGGACGGACGACTTGCACGGCGACGAGGTTGCCCGTTTGCTTTGTCAAGCCCATCAAAATCAGCCCCTTGCCCCCACGCCCTTGCGCTCGGATTTCCTTGAGGGCAACCCGCTTGCCATAGCCGAATTCGGACACGACCAGCACGGAATCATCGTCGGGTTCTACGAGGTCAAAGGTGACCAATCGGTCGCCCGTTTGCAAGTTGATGCCCCGAACGCCTTGCGCTTGTCGTCCCATCGGGCGCACCTCATCTTCCTTGAAGCGAATGACCATTCCCTTTGCCGTCGCCAGCAAGACTTCCTTGTTGCCATCCGTCCACTTGACGCCGCACAACTCATCGCCTTCCGACAGGGTGATCGCTTGCACGCCCTTTGCCAGCCGAGTCGTGAACTCGCTCAGGGGCGTCTTTTTGACGGTGCCGTTGCGGGTCGCCATGAAGAGAAAGCCGCCGTCGTCAAAGGTGGCGATGGGGACGACGGAGACGATTTGCTCGTCGGCGTCCAGTTGCAAAAGTTGACCCAAATGCATCCCTTTCGCCTCGCGGCTGGCGGAGGGGATTTCGTAAGCCCGCAATTGATAGCAGCGCCCTTTGTTGCTGAAAAAGAGCAAGGTGTGGCGGGTGGAGGCGATGACCAAATCCGCCAACGCATCTTGCTCCTTGCGGCTCAAGCCGATGGTCGTCTTGCCCCGCTTGCGCTCCAAGTAAGCGTCCAAAGGGAGGCGTTTGATGTAACCGTCGCGGCTGATGGCGATGGCGATGTCCTGTTCGGCGAGCAACTCTTCCATCGGCACATCGGCGTCTTCAGCTTGGGCGACGATGGCTGTTCGGCGCGAGTCAGCAAACTGGCGCTTAACCTCTTGCAACTCCTGCTTGATGATGAAGTCCACCTGCTTTGGACTGCGCAAAATCGCTTGCAACTCCTCAATGCGCTTGATGAGCGCCTCGTATTCTTCGCGCAAGCGTTGCTGGTCAAGTCGGGTCAATTGCCCCAATTGCATGTTCAAGATGGCATCGGCTTGCTGTTCGCTCAACTTGAAATGTCTCATCAAGCGCTCTTTCGCTTCCTCCCGGCTTTCACTTCTGCGGATTATGGCGATCACTTCGTCCAAGTTTCGGGCGACCAACCTCAAGCCTTCCAAAATGTGAGCCCTTGCTTCGGCTCGCCGCAACTCAAATTGCGTGCGGCGCGTGACAACTTGGCGGCGGTGGTCAATGTAGTGCTGGAGCAGGTCTTTCAGCGTCAGGATTTTCGGCTCGTTGTTGACGAGAGCCAGAAGGATGATGCCGTAGTTGACCCGCAAGTTGGTGAGTTTGTAAAGTTGGGCGAGGACCGCTCGCGGGTTATAATCCCGCTTGACCTCTACGACGATGCGCATCCCCGTCCTGTCAGTCTCGTCGTTGACATCGGCTACGCCTTCAAGTTTTCGGCTCTGAACCAAGTTGGCAATTTGGACGATGAGTTGCTCCTTGCTGACGCGATAAGGCAATTCGGTAATGACGATGGCTGTGCGACCTCCGGGCAAGTTTTCAATTGTCGCCCGACCTTGCAAAACAATTGTGCCCCGCCCTGTTGTGTAGGCTTCACGGATGCCATCCTTGCCGACAATGATTCCGCCTGTCGGGAAATCTGGACCTGGCAGGAACTTCATCAAGTCGTCAATGCTGGCATCGGGGTGGTCAATTAAGTGAAGCAAGGCATCAACGACTTCTCCCAAGTTGTGGGGCGGAATTTCCGTCGCCATCGCGACGGCGATGCCTGTCGCTCCGTTGATGAGCAAGTTTGGCACTTTCGCAGGCAACACAACAGGCTCCATGTGCTTCTCGTCGTAGTTGGGACGCCAGTCAACCGTTTCCTTGTCAATGTCTTCCAACATCGCCATCGCAATGGGAGCAAGACGGCATTCGGTGTTGTGGTTGATGAACCCGTTGGCGACGAAGGAATGGCAATCGCTGTCCACTCGCACCGAGTAAACCCGCTGCCAGCCTGCCGATTCTATCGCCACGATGCGGTCAAAGAAGTAGCGGCGCGCCACAAGGAAAGTGACGAGCGTGATGTCGGCAGCGGGAAGGGCTTGCATCAGACGGGGCATCGCCAATGCTAACCGTTCAGGGCGGTCAAAGTTATGCTTGCTCAGCCACTCCCGATGGCGCCTTGCGACACGGCGGACATAGGCAGCGAGGAAGGGAACGAAATCGTAGCGAGCGAGGGCTCGTCCTGAGAGTTGGGACAAGACTTCCGTTAACGCTCGCTGCTTCGCTTCGGAAACAAAACCGATTTGCTCGGCGAACCGTTGAAGGTTTTCCTTGCCTTGAATGAAAAGGCGCCAGTCTCGGCGAGTGTTATCAAAGGAGCAGGTGCTGACGATGCCGAAGCGCAAGAGCAAAAGTTGCACCTGCTTCACTAACCGTTCGCTGCGGGAGGTAAGGGAGACCCGATACAAAGTGCCACTGGATCGCTCCACTGACCCGTCACCTTCAAACAAAGCGCGAAGGAAAGCAGCGACAACGGCTTTAGGGGAGCGCAAGATAACGGGCGGAATTTGGCGTTCGGCAGACTTACCCTTCAGCCCTAAGTTTCGCAGGAAGTCAACGACCTGCTTGCTGACGATTTGCATCTGCCAGAAAGGTTGCTTGCCGAAGCCGACGGGAGCACGAAGCCAGCGATGCAACCTGCAGGTAGGAAAGAGATTGCGCCAAGTTGCCTCAAAGGCGTCAGCGAATTCGCCGGGCGTTGCTGTAAATTCCACTTTCTTCGTCCCCCGTCCCGCGTCCCTCGTCCCATCCATCACCGTTCCCTCCGCCACCAACGCGCCAAGCAAAAAAGCCAACCGCTCGTCCAGCACGGTCGGTAACCGATGGCGATGGGCGCGGGAACGAGATGAGAGTTTCGGATGGAAAGGACGCAAGTCAACGAGTTGGTCTGTCCAAAGTTGACCGCTGCGGTCTAAAACGACAAAATCGCCCACTCGCAGTTGCGACAGTGTCTTCCAGACGAAAGTCGGTCGCCCTTCAGCGTCGGGTTGGCAAACGAGAACGGGATGATTGAAAGTGCCCGTGAGTTCAAAACCGTGTTGGGTGCGCACCCGCAAAGTAGGATGAATGCCGCTATCAAACCAACGGCTCGCTTTGTTCGCTTTCCCATCCCACGAAAGGACTTTCACGCTGATCTCTCTTGTGCCCTCACCGATTGGCTTTCCTTCCTCGCCCAACTCAGCGATAGGCACCATCCCTCGGTCAGTCACGACGAGGGTGTCGCCTGTGACACAGTAGCGCATTTGAGCTGGTGGGTCGCCGTCAATGCTGCCGAAGTTGCCTTGACCGTCAATGAGGGGGTAGCGCATCGTGAAGTCTTGTGCCATACGAACCAGCGCTTCGTAGATGGGAGCGTCACCGTGCGGGTGATATTTCTTCATGACCTCGCCGACGACTGCCGCGCACTTTTCCCTCGGTCGGTCGGGAAACATGTTTTGCTCATACATGGCGTAAAGGATTCGGCGTTGGACGGGCTTGAGCCCATCCCTCACATCGGGCAGCGCCCGCGACACAATCACGCTCATTGCGTAGCGGGTGTAGGAAGTCGCCAATTCCCGCTCCAGCGAAACAGGCACCAGTTCCCTCGCGAAAGTCACTTCAGCCATGCGGATAACCCCCTATCCAAAAACCGAGTCGCAACGATTTCGCGCTTGAAGAAGTTTTTTGTGAGCGACGAAAAAGGATAAGACGCTTCGCCAAAGAAAGCAAGAGCGCAGGCAGCGAGGACCAAACGATTTGCTTCACTTGATGCCACTTGGGCTAAAATTGTCATAGCGCAAGTTACAGTGGCGAAAAAATCACGAAAGGAGTGAGCGAAATGAAAGTCTCGGTGCGAATACTTCGGTTCGACTCTGAAAAGGACAAAAAGCCTTACTGGCAGCAGTTTGAGGTTGAGGCGGAACCGACCGATAGGGTTTTGGATTTGCTGCACTACATACGCGACGAGCACGATGGCACTTTGGCTTTCCGCAGGTCATGCGGGCACGGAATTTGCGGCTCGGACGCTATGGTCATCAACGGCAAGAACCGCTTGGCTTGCAAGACATTGGTGAAAGACCTGAAGCAACCCATCACCATTGAGCCGCTGAAAGGCTTTCGGGTCATCAAAGACCTCATTGTCGACATGGAACCCTTCTTTGCCAAATACCGAGCCATCATGCCTTACCTGATCAACGACGAACCACCGCCACCGACGGAACGGCTTCAATCGCCCGAGGAACGGGAACTTTTTGACGACACCACGAAATGCATCCTTTGCGCTTGCTGCACGACCAGTTGCCCTGTCTTTTGGTCAAACAGCCAATATCTCGGACCTGCAGCCCTCGTTGCTGCCCATCGGTTCATCTTTGACAGCCGCGACAGGGCTTCACATCAGCGGCTACAGATTTTGGCTCAGTATGGAGGCGTGTTCACTTGCAGGACAACTTTCAACTGCATTGACGCTTGCCCTCGTGGCATCAATGTCACGAAGGCAATTCTGGAACTCAGGCAAGCCATCTTGACTGGGAAAGTGCCGCAACCTGTTGAGCCGTCTCATGTTGAGAAGTGAGCGACTTCTCAAGTCTGCGAGGTAAGCGGGATGGCGTCCGAGAAAAGCCTTGAAGAGCAACTGGAAAAGTTGCGGCAAAAGTTGATGGAAGCGGGCGTGAAAATTTTGTCGGGCAACTGGGGAGGAAAAGGCGGCATCGCTCGTTACAAGGGGCAGTGGCTTGTCGTCATGGACAGGCATTTGCCAACAAACTTGAAACTACGGTTGCTGCAAGCGATGCATCAACTTCTTTCCGTTCCCGACGCTCAGCACCCCACACTCGGCAATCACATTGAAGGGCGAACCGAGGAGACGAGAGGGGATATAGATGGAGGAGCGCCAACCAGTAATCCCGATTAGCCGATGGCGATGGGGTGTTGCCTTCGTTGTCTTCATGACCTTGCTTTTCTGTGGGCGGTTGTGGTGGCTGCAAATTTACCAAGGCGAACATTTAGGTGAGAAGGCTCGCAGCCGATACCTGCGGGCAATTGTGACGAGAGCGCCGAGGGGCGAAATCCTTGACAGGAACGGGAAGGTCCTCGCCACCAACGAACCGTCTTTCAACATCGCTTTGTTCCCTGCCGAATTTTCAACGGACAGCGCTGACCCGGAAAAAATCTGCAAAGTAATTGGCATCCCGCGCGAAACCCTTGAAGGCGCCATAGCCAAAATCCGAGCCAACAAAGTCCCACTTTTTGAACCCGTTCGGTTGGTGGTTGGGGCTGATTTCGCTACGGTGACGAGGGTTTTGGAACGGAGTTGGGAGTTGCCCGGCATCATCATTTTGGAGGAGCCTTTGCGCCGCTACCCTCATGGCAAGTTGGCAGCCCATGTCCTCGGACATGTCGGGGCAGTCACTGAAGAGGAACTGAAGCGGCGCAAAGACCTTGATTTGTTTGACTGGACAGGCAAGATGGGTTTGGAAAGGGTTTACGACAAGTTTTTGCAAGGCGAACACGGTCGCGAAATCGTTGAAGTTGATGCGAGGGGAGCGCCCATCAGAAGACTTCGCCGCGAACCAGCACAACCAGGACAAGTTTTGGTGACAACCCTCGATTTGGATTTGCAGAAAGTGGCTGAAGCAGCATTGCAAGGCAAGAGAGGAGCAGTTGTAGCCATAGACCCTCGCAACGGGGAAGTTCTGGTCATGGCTTCGTCGCCAACCTTTGACCCCAATTGGTTCAGCAAGGGCATCAAACCGGAACTTTGGCGCTGGCTTATCTCTCACAAAGCCCACCCGATGCAAAACCGAGCCATTGCGACAGCACATCCGCCCGGCTCAACCTTCAAAGTCGTCACAGCAACAGCAGCACTGATTTACGGCAAAGCAACTCCCAAAACGCGCATCAATTGCGGTGGCGGTCGCGTCGTTGGGCGCAGGTTCTTCAGGTGCTGGCGGCGACACGGGACGGTGGACATGGTGAAGGCAATTGGACAATCTTGCGACACCTACTTTTACACCCTCGGCTTGGCTGTAGGTCCAGAAAGGTTGGCTCATATCGCTTCGTTGATGGGCTTGGGCGCTAAAACGGGGATTGATTTGCCCGGCGAAATTAAAGGCGTTCTCCCGTCGCCTAAATGGAAACGGGAACGATATCGCGAGCGATGGTATGGCGGCGATACGGCTAACATGTCCATCGGGCAAGGCTATCTTTCCGCCACACCTATCCAGATGGCTTTGGTCGCTTGCGCTATCGCTAACAACGGCGTCGTCTATCAGCCTCATCTTGTCAAGGAACGACGAAGTCCCGACGGGAAGGTTTTGGAACGGGTTGAGCCGAAAGTCCTGCACCGCATCCATGCCCCTGCTTCGGTTTGGAACATTGTCAAACAAGGGATGTTGGCAGCGGTTTACGGTCCGGGCGGGACGGCACGCCTTTTGGCTGATTTGCCCATCAAAGTTGCCGGCAAGACGGGTTCTTCCGAGCACCGCAAGGGTGCAAAAACTCATGCTTGGTTCATCGCTTTCGCTCCAGCCGATAACCCGCAAATTGCCTTGTGCGTGATGGTTGAGGAAGCGGGGCACGGTGGTGAAGTAGCCGTCCCCATCGCCAAGCAAATCCTTCAAGCGTTCGCATCAAAGTCGCAAGTCGCCGACATCGCTACAATTTCTGTGAGCCGCTAAACCAGTCAAAGGGGAGGAACTCGAGATGCCCCGAAAACGGCGGATGCCAAATCGGGTTTGGACCGACGAAGAATGGCGTGAAGCCGTTGAGCGCTCACGAGCGTTGATTCGCGAAGCGCAAGAGAAAGCGAAAACGCTATCGCACGAGGAATTCGCTAAGTGGTGGGACGAGAATGTGGCTATAAAAGGTGGAGGCGCATACGAAGCCCTGCTGGAGATAAGAGAGGCGATGAGAGGATGGGACAGTGGACAACCAACAAGGAAGTCAAAAGCCAAACACAGACGCCGCAATTCGTGCTGAACGCATCGGTTTCGCTGCTCTGGTTCTTGGTTGACGAACCCCCTGACTTGCGAGCAAGAGCGCGCTTATTGCTTGACGACATCATATCAGGTCGCGTGACGGTTCATGTCCCTGACATTTGGCTCTTTGAAGTGAGCAGCGGTTTGGTTAAGGCAGTTCACTCGAAACGGTTGACCATAACTCAGGCTCAGGCAGCATTGAGCATGGTTGAGGCTTTAGTTGCCTTACCCAATTGGCACACCCATTTCCACAACCGAGATTGGCTTTACAGTGATGTGGCGAGGTGGGCGATGGGCTACAGCGTGAGTTTTTACGACGCCGTTTACCTTTTCCTCGCCCTTCACCAACGAGCCACTTTCTGGACGGCTGACCAAAGGCTTTACAGGTTCTTGGTCCAAACCAAACGGCGGCTGAAATTACCTGTCCAGTGGATTGGCGACTACAAGGTCAAGTGGTGATGGCGATGGTCACAAAACCTGTCACCCTTTGGGGTTTCATGGGCAGCGGCAAAACGAGCATTGGAAAAGCGCTTGCTCAAAAACTTGGCTACGAATTTGTTGACACCGACGAAATTATCGCTCAAAGGTTCGGCAAGCCTATCTCGCAGATTTTCGCTGAAGATGGGGAAGCAGCATTCAGGCGAGCCGAAAGCGATTTGCTGGTGGAACTGCTCCAACGCCAGAGACTTGTGATAGCGACGGGCGGCGGGATGCCGACAGTGCCTGAGAACTTAGCAGCCTTGAGAACCAAGGCTCTCAATTTCTACTTGCGCGTCCCAACCGAAATCCTCTACGAGCGCTTGGCTATGGTCAAAGACCGACCGTTACTTGAAGGCTTCACTGACCGATACTGGCGCATCGCAACTCTTTTGGCGCAAAGGGAGCGCTTTTACACTCAGGCTCAATTCATCGTCAATTGCGGCAGGCAAACCCCTGAGCAAATTGCCGAGAAAATTTTCGCTTGGGTTCGGGCTCTGGATAACGATGACGATGCTGTGACCGTTGACTTGGGCGAGCGAAGTTACCAAGTGCTCGTCGGAAACGATTTGCTTTCGCGCGTAGAACGAATCGCTGAGGCTTGCGACTTGCAACCACCGTTTGCGGTCGTGTGCGATGAGAGCGTGAAAAATTTCGGCGAAACTGTCCGAGAACGCTTGAGCAAGTTGGGGAAATCGGAGCAAGTCAGTGTCCCATCGGGTGAAGCGAGCAAGAGCATTGAGCAGGCAATATCGCTTTGGCATTGGCTTGCAGATATTGCGATGCCCCGCAGCGGGACGCTGTTTGCTGTCGGCGGCGGGGTCATCGGCGACTTGGTTGGCTTCGTGGCGGCAACTTACATGCGCGGGGTCGCTTATGTTCAAGTGCCGACAACTTTGCTCGCTATGGTTGACAGCGCTATCGGGGGAAAAACAGCGGTTGACCTTCCCCACGCCAAAAACCTTGTCGGGGCATTCCATCAACCTTCCCTGGTCATCAGCGACTTGTCGTGCCTGAAGACAGTGCCTGACAGAGCCTTCATCGCCGGGCTTGCCGAAGTCGTCAAATACGGGGTCATCGCTGACCCGGCACTTTTTCGCTACCTGCACGACAACGACGATTTGATTTTGCGCCGACACCCTGTCGCCCTGAGGACAATTATCACCCGTTCCGCATCAATCAAGGCGAGCGTCGTTGCTTTGGATGAGCGGGAACAAACGGGCTTGAGGATGATTCTCAACTACGGTCACACTTTCGGTCACGCATTGGAGGCGGCGACGAACTTTCAACTGCTTCACGGTGAGGCAGTGGCGATAGGGATGACCGCAGAAGCATATTTGGCATGGAGGCTCGGATGGTGCGACCGAGAAATCCTTGACGAGCAAACCGAAGTGCTGCGGGCTTTAGAGTTGCCGACGAAATTGAGGGAAGTCGCTGAACCCGTCCCTGAACCTGACATCGCCTCGCTAACGGAAATCATGCTGCGAGACAAAAAACGGAAGGGAAGCATTATTCGCTTCGCCCTGCCGAAACGACTTGGCGAAACTGCCATCACCGATTTCCCCGTCCCCGATGACCTAATTGCGGATGCTTGGATTTTCGTCCTGCGGTGAGACGGAATATAGGAACGGGTTCGTTCGTCTATAAAGTGGCGGAGCAAAAACGATGCTAGGAGGCGATGTCGGATGAAGCGAATTCTCTTGGCGTTAACGATTGCGGTGCTCGCTTTTGGCGGAATCGCAGCGGCTCAATTTGGTTTCGGAGGAAAAGGCTTCGGGCTCGGTTGGTGCTGGCTCGCACCCGATGTCCTCAAGCAGCAACTTGGCTTGACAGACGAGCAAGTCAAGAAACTCACCGAACTGCGAACGAAGCATTTGGAGAAAGTTGGCAAACTTGTCGCCGAATTGGCTGCAAAGCGCGCAGAACTTCGGACCTTGTGGCTTTCACAAAAGCCCGACGAACAACGCATCAAAGAGTTGACTGAGCAAATCGCAAAACTTCAGGCTGAACTTATGACCGAGCGAACCAACTTCCAACTTGAGGTCCGAAAAATCCTCACACCCGAGCAATTGAGCAAGTTGCCCCAAATTTGGGGTCGTGGCTTCGGTCTGGGATTGGGCTTAGGTCTCGGTCCGAGATGGGGTCGTGGATTCGGTTGGCAGCAATTTGCCCCGCCAGCACCTGTCCCACCTGCCCCGCGACGAGGTTGGGGCGGTTGGGGAAGAAGATGGGGCTGGTGAAGTCGCAATTTAGCCCGTTGTGAAGAAGAGGGCGGGGCGAAAAGCCCCGCCCTTTCCGTTCCTCACAAGTTCCATCGCTCGTTGATTGGGCGTTGGTAAACTTCAACTTCGCCGTCAATGACATCTTGCACTTTCACCGTTTGCCCTGTAGTTGCTGCCTCGTAAATGGCAATTGAGATTGCTTTCGCCTTCAACCCGTCCTCAACGGTGACTTCAGGTGGGCGGTTGTTTTGGACAGCGTCAATGAAGTCGTAGCACTCAAGGACGAAGCCGTCGGTGAAACCGTGCGGGAACAATTTTTGCCATGCTTCTTCGCCGATTGCGCTTCGGAAATCGTGAGCCAAATCGTTCAACCGTCTGACCCGACCGTTTGCGTGCTGAACGAGAGCGTTGCCCCAAGGTCCGTGAAAAGCGTCGCCAGTGTCAATCAACGCACCTTCGGTTGCGTAGTAGACGACATGGGTGAACCTGTGGGCAGGTGCGGCGTTGGTGTAACTCCAAAATCCTGTCAAGCCCCGCTCAAACTCCAAAATCGCCATCCAAGTATCCTCGCGGTCATCCAGAACCAATTCGCCGTCTTTGCGGAAGGGACGCGGGATGAGTTGCTTCACAACTGCATGGACTTGCTTCACTTCGCCGAAGAAATAGCGGATTGTGTCGCAGAAGTGAGCGCCGCTGTCCAGAATCAAGCCGCCACCCGACAAGAACTTGTCAACCCGCCAGTGCCATGCAGGTTCGCGTCCCGGTTGAGGTGAGGGCATGTAACCGACTTGGATTGCGTAGAACAAGGTGGGCTCGCCAATTAGTTTGCTCTCGTTGAACAACCACCATGCCGTCCGCTGCGGGACGCCTCGGCGGATGTTCTCGGCAGTGGCGGCGAATTTGCCAGTCCGTTTCGCTGCATCCACTACTGCCTTTGTGGCTTTAACCGTGACACCGACCGGTTTCTCAATCATCACATGCAGCCCTGCTTCCAAGCAAGCGACACCGATGACATGGTGCAAATGGTGGGGCGTGATGATGTCAGCGGCGTCAAGGTTTCCCGCTTCCTCTTTCAGCAGGACCTCATGATCGGTGTAAACCTTTGGGCGCTTGCCTTGGAAGCGTTCTGCCCAGTCGGCAAACTCTTGCGCCCGTTCCTCAACGGGGTCACAAACTGCGACGATTTCCAACTTGTCGGGCTCAGCCTGCTTGATTTGTTCGTAACCTCGCATGTGTGCACGAGCGATGCCACCACAACCGATGATTGCCAACCGCACTGTTCGTTGACTGTCACTCACATTCTCATCCCCCTTGCAGGTAGCGTTGCATCCGCTCTTTATGACAATTGGTTTTGGCGATAGTGGCGCTTTACAGGAGCACGACGGGGTAAACCTTCCTGCGGAAGGAAGCCAACAATTGTGAAGATGCCTGCCATCGCCAAATCGCCCAAGATGATGCCCAAAAAGAAGGGGCGCATTGCCCGATAAGCGGTCGCAAGAACCAAAGCCTGATGCTCCAACGCCTGCTGCCTTGCGCTCTCTAACAGGACTAATGAAGCCTTCAAACGAGAACGAGTGTCGGGCTATGGTGAGGGGCTTGGTGCAGGTTTCAGCAATTCCTTCATGGCGGGTGGCATCTCTTCAGGCTTCAATTCTGCCTCTCTGGGCGTGAAAAGTGCCCGCCAAAAGATGAAGGCGACGATAACGAGGACAACGACGATGATGCCAATTGCCAATGGGAGCGGGATTTCCCTGCGCATCTTTGCATCCCTCCCCTTCAGTCATTGACGGCAACGGGGCAACGGGTCTACATGTTTATCGTCTTGGACGGTGAATTCATGAGGGCAAGCCGTTCCCCAACGCATCGCTTTGGCGTGACCATCGGAGAAAGTCACATTGACATGGCGAAGGAAGGGTGCCAAACGGTCAGCATCATTGATGCTCCACCTTTCCTCCCACCAAGCGGAAGTGCTGACATTATAGACGACCGTTGTGAAGCCGCAGATGAAGTCCCCTGCGTCCCCAACGATGTCAAAGTGGCTGGGGTGCCAAGCATCCAAGTTGATGCCGTTGAGGATGATACGGGTTTCAGCGGGTCGGGCAACTTCCGCCAGAGACCCTGTGCCTGGCTTCTCTCGGAAAAACATCCCATAGTGGCGCCGTTGAGGGCAACCGCCGGCAGGGTCGTCTAAGAAAGCGGAGTTGGTGCAACGCCAATGGGGAGGCAGCCAACAAGCAGCATTGACGCCTTGATAGGAGACAGGCAGCACCCACCGACCATCCCGCAACTCGGCGATGGGCGCCATCGCTGGACCATTGAACCAGTTGAAGACAAATTCGGTGTAAAGGAGGGCGAACTGAGGTGACCGAAAGATTTGGGCGTTGCGGACATAGTCGTAAATCAGGCGCGGCCACCAGACAGCGGTGCTGGGCACGCCACCAGGCACATCAATGGCGATGGGAACCCAAAACTCGTCATAGTCTTGACAATACATTTGCACCGCTGTGCCCATTTGCCGCAGGTTGCTTAGGTCACTGGCTTGGCGGGCTTTAGTTCGGGCTTGGCTGAAGACAGGGAATAGGATCGCTGCCAGGATCGCGATAATCGCGATCACCACCAGCAGTTCAATCAGCGTGAACCCATGCATCTTCGCTTTCATCGTCGTTCCCTCCTTTGCTCGTGAGTTTTCTTTTTCCGCTCCCACAAAAAGAAATGCAGGCGGGGTGCCGATTTTTAAGGGCACGGCTAACGGGTTGGTCGCTCCTTGCCCATCCATTCCCGCAATCTGGCAATGGCTTGCCCCTTCAACTGGTGCACCCTCGGGATGCTGACCCGAAGGTCTTTAGCGATGGATGTCAAGTTATCTCCGTCCCAAAACAGGCGCTCAATGATCAGCCGTTCCCGCTCAGGCAAGCAGGCTACGAGGTCGCGGAGGAGTTGGTAGTCTATGGCTTCCCTCATTTGCTCGTCAGCGATACATTCTTTCCAGTCCTGCCCACCAACTTCTTCGTCTTGGTTAGGTGCGTCCAACGAGACGGTTTGCTGCCCGTAGGTCCACTCCAGCCGCCAGAAGTCTTTCAGGGCGTTCCAGACCCGTTGGCGCACGAACAGTTCCTTAGGGACGCTGAAACGCTCCTCAAAAATTTGGCAGGCTTCCCAAGCCGCTGTCCATGCCACCATCTGTAGTTCCTCTGCCCATTCCGCTCGATCCCAATGGGTTGGGAGTGGGAAACGGGTGAGGAATTGCCGCAAAGTTTGCGAAAGCCATCGTTCTATCGCAGGCTCTGTTAGGTCGGACGGACGATTTGTCATGGCAACGCCGACGAAGGTATCAGCCGCCCCGTAGTAAAGGCGCCATTGTCCGTCAAGGCAAACAAGCCCACCAGCCGTGAAAGTCACTTCAGGCGTGATGCCCCGTCGCTCCCAACTTAGGCAAGGTTCTAAGATCGCCCGTTCGCACCGCCAAAGAACTTTCGTCGGATCCTCTCGTGCCAAAAGGGCGTAGCCGACCCGATAAGATGAATGATCGCGCCCGTTGTAAAGCAACCAAATGCCTTCCTCGCCCAAAACACAAGTGCCAACTTCCACGACCCATGCATCAAAGTAGCCCCGTCGGGGCATCAAAATCGGTCGGTCCGTTGCTTCTTGCCAGTGCACTAAGTCCGAGGACACAGCGCATCCGATAGCGCTTTGCCAACCATTCAGTTTGCCCGTGAAATACATCACCCATTTGCCTCGCCACCTTACGGGAAGGATAACAGCGGCTTTAAAGAAGGGAGTTTGCCAACGAGAAACCGTTTTCAAGACAATCGGTCGTCTTTGCCAGTGGCGCCCATCATGGGAGAAAGCGATGCAAATGTGGGTCTGAAAATGCTCCCCTTGCCGCCCACTGACACCTGTGTAAGTCATCAGAAAAGTGTTCCGCCACCGAATCACCCTTGGGTCTTCGCAGCCGTAGCGGTCTGCTTCTATCGCTGGCGCAAGGACGGGATGGTCTACTTTGCGCCATCGCAACCCGTCTTCGCTTTCTGCCAACCCGATGTAGCCTGTGTGGGGGTCATGGCGTCGTCGCGACCGGTAAAACATCCAAAATTTGCCCCCAAAGCGAACAACCGAAGGGTTGTAAGTGGAAAGGGAATCAAAGCCATGGTAGGAGGGGGCTAAAACGGGCAAAGGACGCTTCCACAAACCAGCGCCCAACTGCTGCTTAAACCTACTGAGCATGCCCGTCACCTCCTTGCCCTGACAATTTTGCCATCGCCCCCGTGCCACAATCTTGCTTGGTGAGGAAGCCATGAGGGTGATGATTTGGGTTGACGCTGAAGGTATCAGCGGAATCACGAGTTGGGAGCAGGTGTTGGCTGGGCGAAGCCGCTACGAAGAGGGGCGAAGGCTGATAACTCAGGAAGTGAACGCTGCCGTTAGAGGCGCAAAGTTAGCAGGTGCAAAGGAAATTGTCGTGGTTGATTGTCACGGCGCTGGCGGCGAAAATTCCTTCCGCAACCTCATCCCCGAATTGCTGGAACCGGGCGCCGAATATGTGCTGGGCGCTGCTTGGACAACTTACACTCTGCCTCTGGAGCAAGGTTGCGACGGGGCAATTTTTCTTGGCTTCCACGCAAAAGCGGGAACGCCCGACGGTGTCCTCAGCCACACTGTTAGCGAAAGTTGGCTGAACTTTTTCGTCAATGGTGAACCTGCGGGTGAAATTGCCATTTGCGCTGCAGTTTGCGGGCATTTCGGTGTCCCCGTTTGGTTGGTCACGGGCGATGAAGCGGCTTGCAGGGAAGCGAAAGCGGTTTTAGGCGAGGAAGTGAAAACGGTCAGCGTCAAGAAAGGTCTGACCCGATTTTCAGCCCGCTGCATCCCGCCACAAGAGGCGTGGCGCAGGATTGAAATGGCAGTCACGGAAGTCGTCCAACATCCGCCCAAAGTTCTGCCCTACCGCCCATCAGAGCCGACAACATTGAGGGTTGAATTCACAGCGCCCGAACATGTCCGAAATTACCTTCGCGATGGCGTCCGACAAGTGAACGACCGAACTGTTGAAGTGACCGCAGAAAACTTCCATGCAGCATGGCGAATCCTGTGGGGGCGATGAGCGAAAAAAACCGCTCACCTAACGCAGCCCTTTGCTCTTCAGCAACTCGTCAATCCACGCCGCATCTTCAGGGTCAAAGGCAGGTGGCGGCGGCTCAGAACGGTAGTCAATGAAATCGCCATACGCCCCAGCATCGTAACAGCGGTCAATCAACGCTTGCAAGTCCAATACGGCAACTCGTTCGTCTTCGGGCGCTAACGGGATGAAGATGCGAGGAAGTCGCTGGCGGATGGTGATCGGGTAAAGAGCGAAGGATGGCACTGTCTTGACCTGCCGGATGCTGACAAAGTAATGCCATTTGCTGAAATGCTTTCTCACTTCTCCCTCCGGCGGCGCCAAAACATATTCGCCCGAGCGCAGCAAGTCAACCTCAACCAAACTCACATCGCTCTGCAAAATTTCCCGTTGCTTTTGGCGATAAAGGCGATGCCCTTCGTCGCCCGGCGTCTTGTTGCTGTGGCTTAAAAACTCAATCACCGTCACCACTCTCCCGCTATCCCGCTCAACGATGACCAAGTAAGGCTCATGAACGGGTTCACTGACAACAGTGAGCACAGCAGCGGGGGCATCGTATTCCAAAACAGCAACGCTGCCTTCGCCACGAAATGAAGCGCTCGGTGTCTTAGAAATTGTGATGCCAGGGTAGATGTGGCGCTCCGCTGTCTCAATGTAAACACGCTCCTCGATGTCAACGCGATAATGGGGACGAATCTGCGGTTGAAGCGCTTCACGGGCGTAAACGATAAGGCTGGCATGCACACCCCGCCAAAAGGTTGGGCTTTCAAGGTAAGGGTTCATGCCGGGAAATGGGTTCGGCACAAGCGCTCACCTCGCATCCGCTTTGGCTGGACTAAGTTTAGCATCCAGCGAAAATTCAACTCCCGCTCAGCCAACCAGACCCTGCAGCGATTCGCTGCTGTCGGTTGGCACTCATGCTGCCTTCAGGTATTTGGCGATGTAGTTTCTGTTGCGGTATTGGGCAACGAGTTCAGGGTCAATGGGATAGCGACCGAATTTTCGCGCTGCTTCCACCATCGCCTTGTAGTTTTCGGGCTTGACTGCAGGGTGGATAGAGTTGCTTGAGGCGAGGATGTGACCTCCGCCGGGCGATGCTTTTGCGATGGTCTCCTTGACCGCTTCCTCAACCTCCTCAACTGTCCCGCGAGTGAGGACGAAGGAGCAGTCAACATTGCCGATAACCGCAATGCGGTCACCGTATTTCGCTTTGACCTCACCGATGTCCATCCCTGCTGCGGGTTCAATGGGGTCAAGGGCGTCAATTCCTGCTTGAACCAAATCGTCCAAAATAGCCCAAATGTTGCCATCGGTGTGCTTGATGAAAGGCACGCCTTCATCGTGAGCGGCGTCAATGCTCCGCTTCAAGTAAGGCAAAACGAACTGGCGGAAATGTTGCGGGCTCATGACCGTCCCATGCTGATTTGCGTAGTCGTCGCCTGAAACGACTGCATCCGCGCCTTCCCTGATTGCCCTTCGCATCAACCGGATTTTGTAGTCAATCACCATCTCCGCCAACTCATGAGCCAAGCAGGGGTTATCGTAGTAGTCAAGCAGCAAGTTTTCCATTCCGCCGCGAAGGTAGTGGGGAAACTCAAAGCCGTCGTGGGTCAGAAAGACGATTGCCCTGCGACCTTTGAACTTTTTGACAGCCTCCCGAAGCGATTGAAGCCTGTGGTGTGCTTCCGGGTCAGGTGGCGTGTAAGTTTTGAGGTCTGCCGGCTCTTTGATGGGACCATCAATGGGGTAAGGGATTCCGAAGTCAGTGATGCCCCAAATGATGCCCCATTCGTCCCTGACAACTTGCCTCGTTCCAGTCAAAATGGTTCGCCCGCGCCAAACCAATTCTTTCTGCTCCGCCGTCCCAAGTGGCTCAAGTTTCATGTCCTCAAAAATCGTGATCCCGTCCAAGTCCTCCATCTCCACGAACTCCTCAAGGGATTTTGCGCCCCAAGCAGAAAGGGTTGGCTCATTGATGATTAACTCCCAAAGCGGCACTCGGTCAGGTTCGCCTTTTCGCAACAAAGCAATCATGAACCGCTCGTAACCCGTCATCCCTCATCGCCTCCTTCGGGCATTGTAGCGACCGAAGTGACCGTTCGCCACTTTTCGCGCCATTGTTCCACTGCCTCATCAACGGGCTTTAACTTCTCCTGCGTTAACGGTTCAGGGTTTGCATCCAACCAAGCCAACAACTGCTCAGTATGGTCACCCTTGACAAATCTTGGTGGTCGGTCAGGAGAAATCCAACTCAGCCAAAGCCTCCATCGGCGGATTTGCTCGTAAGCCGCTAAACGCTGCTCCCAAACTCGGTCGGATTTTGCAAGTTCCCTCAGGACTGCCCTGACCGAAGATGACCGTAAAGCCTCGTGCCCAATTAACATTCGCCCCTCGTCCCTCGTCCCCCGCCCCATTTTCAACTGCTTTTCGGAGACCAGCAAATCTATGTCCCAGAGCGCACCATCGCTGTGCTTCAAGTCAATCACGCCTTCAGGCGGGCGATGTTCCGCTCGGATGCGAGTCATCAAAGCCTTCAGTTCCTTCCACTGTTCGGCAGTCAATCCCTGCTCGTAAAGTCGCTTGCGAACCAAATTGACAACTGTCCTGCCCAAATTTGGCTCACCTGCCGCAAACCTTAGCCTCGTCCAAGCCAACGCCATCCAGAACTCAAACCTTTGCTCGGCGAATTCCCGCCACGCTTCTAAATCGCTACTCAGCGAACCTTCCTGACCTGCGGGTCTCAACCTCAAATCAAGCCGATAGGCAAACCCGTCTTCGGTCAAATCTCCGAGCAGCGACCGAAGTTCTCGGACAAACCGTTCAGCGGCAGGATACTCCCCTTCGTGAGCGAAAGCGACATCCAAATCGGAGCCGAAGTGAAGTTCCTCGCTCCCCCACCCACCGAGAGCGAAAACAGCGATTTTGAAGCCGGTCGGCTTCTTTAGCCATCGCATTGATTCGCCAACCAAAATGTCGGCGAGTTTTGACAGAACTCGTTCCACCGCTTCGCTCGGCGAAAGTCGGCAAAGGCTCGCAAAACCCAATGGCAAGGCAAATTTCCCTTTGAGCCAACGAACAGTTCGGGCAAAAGCATCCCATTCTTTCCTCTCATCCCTCGTCCCCCGTCCCTCGTCCCTTGTGCTTGAAGACACCTCCCTGCGAATGGTTTCTTCATCGGGAATTTCTGGCAATGCCCCTGAAAGCAATGCCTCCAACCATTCTGGGTGACGAGTGGCAAGTTGGCACAACGGCTCGCTGACGCTGGCGACCAAAGTCAACGCCCTCAGGGCGAACAAATTTGATGCTAAACTGTCAAGGACGGAATGGCGCGGTCCCAATGCG
>Ga0081478_139648_pt1 | contig 21582 bp, 19 predicted proteins | sample OctSprmetagenome_FD_70983 | JGI IMG/M metagenome (GOLD analysis project Ga0081478, IMG submission 70983) | Hot spring and microbial mat streamer communities from Octopus Spring Streamers, Yellowstone National Park, USA - T=80-84 v2 (version 2) | ecosystem: Environmental > Aquatic > Thermal... | reverse complement strand
CCTTTTGATTTCAAGTCTTTCACAAGCTCTCTCAAACTATCTTGCGAAAGAATTATCTTCTCCTCTGGAAGTCTGATTTTCATTTGACAATAATTTCTTTCATTATTTCCCTGTGTCTTTGCTCTGCTCTTTCGTCCATCTTATCAAGAATCATTTTCGTTTCCCTACTACTTTCTTGAATGAGCCTCTGAGTTCTTTCTCCCCATTCTTTGATCATTTCTCTGGTTTCCTTGATCAATTCTCTGGTTTCTTTGATGTCTTCTCTGATTTCTCCTATCAATTTCTCAGTTCTTGTTCCTTGAATAAAGCTCAACAAGCCCAATATTAGTCCTAAAAGTGTGATAAGGATTGCGTGGTCAGGGGGTAAAAGAACCCAGCTCAATCCTATAACTCCTCCAAAGAAAATTAGCTCAAACACAATAAAATTTTAATGCAAAAATCGTTATTATTTTCTTTCTTCCCTATTTTTTCATTTCGTGTATATAATTTTCCAACCAAACTTTTTTGCGAACCTTTTGAGTCTTGGATCAGGATTGACAGCAACGGGATTCCCAACGGAAAGAAGAGTATCAAAATCGTAAAAGCTATCTGTATAAAAGAAACTTTCGGTTAAATCTATATTTTTTTCTCTCGCAAATTTTCTCATCCAAAATGTTTTTCCTCTGCCTATGCATATCGGTTCAACAACCTTACCTGTGAATTTTCCATCTTTTATTTCAAGCTCAATAGCAATAACATTTTCTATTCCTAAAAATTTTGCTATTGGTTCTATAAGCATTTTGAAATTCGCTGAAAGTATAGCGATTTGATGTCCCGATTTTTTATGTTCTTCAATAAGTTTGACAGCTCCTGGGAGTATGTATTTTAGAGCTCTTTTGTATACTGACTGCGCAAGCTCATCAAATTTTTCTAAATCCATTCCCTCCATATCTTCAATATTGTTTTTCAAAACATCTTCTGCTTTAAGAAGGTTGAACCTATATTTTATGAGCCAAAAATACCACAAAATAAATCTGAATTTAGATACCATATTTTTCCTTATAAGTTCCTCTCCGATCAGCCTATAAAGGTCTTTTCCTACGATAACATAGTCCAAATCAAAGAAAGCTCCAATTTTTTTTGGATTTGACATCTGCAAAGAAAAATTTTTGTTCCAAAAAATCTCTTGAATAGAAAAATCAAGAAAAAGGTATAAGTTTTGAGAAAAAAAGAAAATCAAAGAAAAAATCAACAAAATTTTTAATAATATGAATGAGCAACCAAAATTTAAAATAGCGGAAGAGCTAAGAAAAAAGGGGATAAAAGCAACTCCTCAAAGAATTTCAATATACAAAAAAATAACAGAGGCTTGCGGTCATGTCACAGCAGAAGAAATTTATGAGAAGATAAAAAACGAAGTTCCATCGCTTTCACTTAGCACAGTTTATAGAACACTAAAACAATTTGAAGATAAAGGAGTGATATTCACTTTATCTTCGTCAGGAGAATATGGCGTTACAATTTTTGATACAAATCCTCATCCACACCACCATTTTATATGTAAAATTTGCAACACTATAATAGACATACCAGAAGACTCAATTAAAATTGAGCAAAGAAAAAATATTCCAGGAAAAGGTGAAACAGCCTCTGTGATAATAAGAGGAGTGTGTGATAAATGCTCAAAGAAAAAGAAAAATTAAAAAGGGAAATTAGAGAGAAAAAACAAAATACGGAATAAGTAATAGGAAAAAGCAGGAATAAAAAAAATAGGAATGAGATTAGGAATAAAATGGAGTCAAACCAAATCAAAAATGAGCAAGAAAAATTCAAAAATATAAGAAAAACTTGAAAATTAAATCATTAAATCAATTCAGCATATATCAAATTAAACAAATAAACATAAAAAAGTAAAATAATAAAACAAAAAATTAGGAGGTAAAAAGTTATGGCTAAACTTCTTGAAGGGAAAGTAGCAGTAGTAACGGGAGCAGGAAGAGGGATAGGAAGGGAAGAGGCTATTATGCTTGCTCAACACGGTGCAAAGGTAGTAGTAAATGACCCAGGAGTTGGTTTTTCAGGAGAAGGGAAAGAAACCCGTGTTGCCGATGAAGTCGTTGAAGAAATAAAAAAGATGGGAGGAGAAGCCGTTGCAAATTATGACTTCGTAAATGACTTTGAAGGAGCCAAAAGAATAATCCAAACAGCAATAGATATATTTGGGAAAATAGATATACTTGTAAACAACGCAGGAATTCTCAGAGACAAAATGATTTTCAATATGGGAGAAGAAGATTGGGATAAAGTTATGGCTGTTCATCTGAAAGGAACATTTAACTGTACTCACCATGCATGTGTATGGTGGAGAAATCAGGCAAAAGCAGGAAAACCTGTATCAGGAAGAATAATAAATACAACATCAGATGCGGGACTTTTAGGTAATATCGGACAATCTAATTACGGAGCAGCCAAAGCGGGAATAGCAGCATTTACAATAATTGTTGCAGAAGAAATGGCAAAGTACGGCGTCACAGTGAATGCAATTGCCCCAGTAGCAAGAACAAGATTAACAACAGAAGCAACTCCACAGCTCGCAGCAATATTTGAATCAGTTGCTAATGCTCCATTTGATGTTCTCAACCCAAAATCAATTGCCCCTCTCGTTGTTTATCTTGCATCAGATAAATCAGCGGGTATAACAGGGCAGGTGTTCAGAATAGTTGGAAACATGATATGGCTTATGGGGGGATGGCGTTCCGTCTCAAAACGCAAAAAAGACAAAAAAGAATACTGGAATCCAGAAGAACTTGACGGGGTAATAAGAGAAATGCTAAAAGAAGCCCCTCCAAAAGAAAACATGATGGAAATAATGCAAGAGGTCCTAAAGGAGGCACAAGGATAAAAAAAGAATAGAAGAAGAAGAAAAAATAGAAATAAAAAAATAGAAATAAAAAAGGAAGGTAAAAAAAATAAAAAAACTATGCCAAAGCAGAGAACTTCTAAAACCGTAGCAAAAAGAATAAGGATAACAAAGAGTGGTAAAGTGAAATTCTGGAGGTCTGGCTGGAGTCATTACAAAAGCGGTAAATCAACGAAATGGAAAAGACAGATGCGAAAACCTTCAATAGTTGAGAACAAAGCTTTTGAAAGAATAGTGAAAGAATCGCTGAAAAGATCTCCGTAATCAAATAAATCCGCAAGCTGCAAGAAAAGATTTGCGCTCATCAGGTTTTCCATCACATACTTTCCCTCTTTTTAAAGCTTGACACCCTCCCCTGCATTCAGTATATATTGAACAAGATGAACAACCTTTAAGAGGGGTTCTAAAATACCTGAACCTCTGGCTATTTTTCCATATATCAAAAAATCTTTCTTCAATTATGTTCCCTGCCCTGAAAAAACTGTGATCCCTCAAAAATCCGCAAGGGAAAACATCCCCATTTACTTTCACCGTTGCAAAAGTTGTTCCGGCAGGACAGATAGAACATTCTTCAGGCAAATCGCCAAAGAAAGTTTTCAAAGAACAATCAAATTCAACTTCAAAATCTTTGTACTTTTCACTTATATTTCTCACATCATCCATAATTTTTATTATCATTTCATTTGTGAGAGCAAGAGTTGATATATTTTTCCCTCTACCCTCCGGAACGAAAGCTAAAATAAATAATTTTTTTGCTCCAAGTTGCCTTGAAATCTCAGCCATATCTTGAACGAATTTGTAGGTTTCTGCTGTTGCGACAAAAGAAACTATTACACTAAATCCAAAAGAAGAAAGCATACGAATTGCATCACAAGTTTTCTCAAAAGTATTTGGTCCTCTTATCTTTTCGTGCAATTCTTTTGTTGGACCATCTAAACTTACAAAAATGTGTTTTAGTCCGGATTGTTTTAGTTTGAGAGCCATCTTTTCTGTTATGAAATAACCTGCCGTACTCAAATACAAATTCGGAATTCTTCCCAAGGTATATTCTATCGCTTCATAAATATAAGGATAAGCTAATGGCTCACCTCCTATTATGTCAATAGCATCAACTCCTATCTTTGCACAATCATCAACAAGCTCTTTATATTTTTCTATTGGTAGATCAACTTTCCCCTCTCCGCCCCCTACACTGCAATGAATACACCTCAAAGGACATCTCAAAGTTATCTCAACTTCAAGAAGTTTTAAAGGATATATTTTCTCTATTTTTTGCTCCTCGTTATTTGGGACATATTTTCCGTTCCCCCCACCAGTATGAGATATAATACCGGTATGTTCTAATTTTACCCTATTCATTTTAGATTACCTCCTTTTACCTTGCTATCAAGAAATGATCTGTTGAAAACTTTATAATGAAAAATCTTTTATTTAACCTTCTTGTTTGAGCTAAACCTGAGCAAAATTTGTTCTGTTTAAGACGAGACCAGATGGTATTTTCGGCCAAAAATAGGTTGATTTTGGAGGAAGAACTTTTCCCCTTTTTACAACACTCCAAATCTCTTGCATAGATAAAGGTTTTGGAATAATTGAACATCCCAATTCCCCCCTCAATAATTTACTTATAGATTTTAGCATATTATGTTCAAATTCAACGGGGATATTTTTTATAATATATTCATGCAAAATTTCAATGTGTGTTTTTTCTGGAATTTTCCTTATATTCACAGACAAAGATAAATTATCACCGAAAAAGAATAAAAAATCACTATTTTGGAAGGAAAGGAAAGACAAAGGGTTATCAAACTTATTGCTATTTGTGTGCAAATGATTTTTTGATATCACTATATCTTCTTGTAAATTAATTTTTTTCTCCTCTCCCCTTTTGATTTCTCTCAAAATAGGAAGTATGAGAAAACCAGAACTTTCGTCAGATATAAAAGCCATAAAAAATTTTTCGTTTTTCTTACCTTGATATACATGTTTTATTGCGTTAAACCTATGATGTCCATCTGCTATTATAAATTCTCTATCTTGGAGATAGTAAATGAGCTCAAAATCGTCTGTCTCAAAAAATTTGCAATCAACATCCAAGCCATACTCCGTTGAATTATACTTGAAGCTAAAAAGAAGATTAAGATTTCCTTGCTTTAAAGTTTTTTCATACCACTTTCTTATGTTATAACCACCCGCAACTAAAAATATAGGACATGTGTTACACCCTGTCTTTTCTAAAAGCTCTATTCTATCCTCTATAACACGAGGTCTTGTACTTTCATGTTGGAAAATTTTTGCTTCGTAAGATACTAATGCAATTATTCCAACGGCTTCATGAAAATTTTTACCATCATAAAAACTTTGGGTCAAAACATATAACTTTTCTTTTTCACTCTGAACCAATATATTTCTCTTTATAAAATCTTCAAGGGTTTTTTTAGCGTGGTCATGTCCGAAAGGTGAGAGAACAACCCTCACATAATTAAGCTCGCTCTTTTTTAAAAGTTCCTCTTGCATCTTCTCATCTATAACATCGTATGGGGGACAAATTATATCGCTCATCTTTGCTCTAAAATGCGGAGAATATGTTATGCCTCTAAAAGGTTTTATTACTTCAAAAGATTTCATTAGTTCTCTGCTCATCTATCGAGCTCCCCAGCAACTATATTTATGCTTCCCAAAACGGCGACGAAATCTGCAAGTTTATGTCCCAAAACCATATGTCTGAAAGCTTGATATATAGCAAAACAAGGAGGTCTTATTCTTATCCTCCAAGGAGTTCTTTTACCAACAGAAATACCAAAAAATCCAAGCTCTCCATTAGCAGCTTCACCTCCAAAATAATACCAACCATAAGGAGGAACAACCCCCTCTACAATACCTTTGAAGTGATGGATTAGAGCTTCTATTTGAGTATAAACATATTTTTTATCTGGTAAAGTTGGCAGATTAGCGCGTTTATCTGATTTTATTCTTATTCCATCATCTGGTAGATTATCAAGAGCTTGTCTTATTATTTTCGCACTTTGAACCATCTCCTCCATTCTCACAAGATACCTTGAATAAACATCTCCTTCGGTTGCTATTGGGACTTCAAAATCAAACTCGTCATACAAACCATAGGGCTGGACTTTTCTTATATCCCATGCTACACCAGAGCCACGCAAAGAAGGACCGGTAAATCCCCATTCAATAGCCTCCTCAGCAGAAATGACTCCAATTTTGCGAGTTCTATCTATAAAAATTCTATTTTTAGTTAGAAGGTTATCAACATCTTTTAGAGCTCTTGGCAAAAGTTCATCTATAATATATCTTATTTTTTGGATTGTTTTTTCATCCAAATCTTTTCTTACTCCTCCGAAAGATGTTCCTGATGTTGTGAGGCGAGCTCCAACTGCCCACTCAAAAACTGAATATATCTCCTCTCTTACCTTGAAAAAGTACCAGAAAGGAGTAAGAGCTCCAAGATCAACAGCCATAGTGCCAATTGAAACAAGATGATCTGCAATCCGAGAAAGTTCTCCTAAAATCACCCTTATATATTTTGCTCTGCGCGGAACATCGTCCCATATACCAAGCCACCTTTCAATCATTTCGGTGTAAATCATGTTGTTAAGGTAAGCAGAAAGATAGTTTAATCTATCTGTCATAGGAATAAAGTCCTCCCATCTCATGTTTTCACCGTTTTTTTCAACCCCTCGATGCAAGTATCCTATTTCAAGGTCAACACCTATTATGTCTTCTCCTTCAAGTTCAAATATCATTCTGAATGTTCCATGAGTTGCAGGATGAGTTGGACCAACATTTACTACCATCCTTGCTCCCTCTTCAAATGGGTCATCTACCTTGTCTTTTCCCGGAAGCCTTACAAACTTTGGAGTGTATTTTGTACCTATATATTCTTTTACACCTTTTGTTGGGAAATCTTTTCTTAAAGGGTGTCCTTCAAAATCCTCAGGCAGAAAAATCCTTCTTAAATCATAATGTCCCTCAAACTTTATACCTAAAAGATCATAGACTTCTCTTTCGAACCAATCTGCACCTTTGAAGAGTTTTGTTGAAGATGGTACAGGGGTTGAATCATCTGCTGGAACAATTACTCTTACTCTCTCGTTTTGTGGTAATTTGAGGAAGTGATATATGATTGCAAATCTTGTTTTTACACCAGCATACTCTTTGAGTTTCTCATTATCGTAAAAATCCACTCCGAAGAGATCTAATATCATGTTGAAACCATCTTGTTTGAGTTTTTGTTCAAACATAATAAGGTTTTGAGGACTGACTACAAACTCTGGCAGATCTCTTAAAGTAGAACTCTCATACAGACCCTCTGTAAGGTTCCTCACCTTTTCATAAACTTCTTGCCTTGTTTTCCCCATAGATTTAGATTTTTTTCTAATTTAATGTAGATTTGATTTTTGCTGTTTTTTTCCAGGCAAATATACCTAAAATTGATAGGAAATAAATTTATGCAAATTAATACTGCGGTAAGAATCGATATGACAAAGAATTACTACAAAATCTTAGGGAACATTCATGATGTAGCACTATTTTTTGGGGGTTTAATTTACATAAGTTCAAAGCTGAAAGACAAGAGAACAATAAAAAACTTGATGGAAAAAATAAAGCTCACAGAAAAGATAGAAACTGAAAAAGATACAATATTAGTTCATTCATCATCCATAGGAGAGACGAAAAATGCACTCTTATTCACGAAATACTTAAAAGAAATCCTTTCAAATACAAAATCAGGTTTGAGATTTGATATAAAAAACACTGTTTTTACTGATACAGCAAAATCTTTATATAGTAGCACACATGTTTTACCACTTCCCTTGTTCAATCGTTTAAAAAAATTCTTACCAGAAAATCTCAAACTCACAATTTTTTATGAAGGAGACCTATGGCCCGGCTACATAATTGCTGCAAAAGAGAAAGGAGCAAAGATTTTAGTAGTAAGTGGCAGAATTTCAAAAAGGTCATCAGAAATAATAAAGAGAACCCCGTTAAAATATATTCTATCAGAAATAGATGGAGTATTTGCATCATCAGAAGAGTATGCTGAAAGGTTCAAAGAAATAGGGATAAAAAGAGTTTTCGTTTCAAAGGACTTGAAAAATCTTATATTCCTTGAAGACAGCAAAGATACAAATGAAAAAGATAAAGAGACCAAAGATAAAGAAATCAAAAATAAAATCAAAGCAAAGCTGAAAAATAGCCTGATTGGAATTTCAACCAGGGGAAACAAGGAAATAGAGTTCTTACTTGATACCCAAAAGATATTGGGGAATGACTATATTTTATTTATAGCTCCGAGACATAATTTTGATGAAGCGGAAAACTTTCTGAAAGCCAAAAATGTAGAATTCATAAAGTTCTCTGACAATATAAAAAACGGTGAGATCAGAATAGAGCAAGCATTACTTAAAATCTTAGACACAAACAAAAAAGTGGTCTTAATAGATACATACGGCGTAGTGGATAAAATCCTGAGTTATTTTTCTTTCTCATTCGTAGGCGGGTCAATACTACCCATAGGAGGACATAATGTTCTTGAACCATTATCAAAAGGGGTTCCTGTTTCAACGGGGAAACATATATGGAACATATCAGAAAAGGAAGAACTTATAAAAGAAAAGGTTTTATTTATCGTAGATAATCCAAATGACCTTGCATACATTATGAGGAACTCAAAAGATAAATACAAAGAAAGAGTAAGGGAATTTGTAAATAAAAGGAGAAAGGAGATTTTTGACGAGCTCAAAAGAATTGCTTTTGAGATAGAGAGATTGATTGGTAAATAGAGCAATAGATTGATGAATAGGAACAGGTGAGCCGACGGCGGGATTCGAACCCGCGACCTGCGCATTACGAGTGCGCCGCTCTACCAACTGAGCTACGTCGGCAAAATAAAAAAAATAATGCTGATAATAATAAATTTTAAATTTCTCTCTTTATTTTAAATTCAATTACTCAAAAAACAAATCAGCAATATGAAACACTAAAATTACAGAGTGTATCCCATATTCCTGAATGTAAAGAACAAATTGTGCGTAGTGGTTGGAGGAGGCAAGGTAGCCGAAAGAAAAATAAAAAAGCTCATTCAAGAAAAAGCAGAAATAATCGTTATTTCTAAATCAACAACTCAAAGAATAAAAAATTTGGAACAAAAAGGTAAAATAAAGAAGATAGTAAATTCCGAATTCACAAAGAACATGATACCAGAAGGAACTTTTCTTGTATTTGAATGTACAGGTGATAAAGATGTTGCAATGCAAATAAAGCAAGAATGCGAAGAAAAAAGAATATTTCTAAACTCCGCAACATATCCCGAAATTTCTGACTTTTTTGTTCCGTCATCTATAAAAAGATGGGGGCTGCATATCAGCATCTCAACAGAAGGAAAATCCTCTGCTTTCTCACGAGCAATAAGAGAAAAAATAGAAAGAGAATTACCAAAAGAACTATCAGAAAAGCTCAAAATAATAGCAAAAATAAGAGAAAAACTAATAAAAACAGAAGGTAAGAAAAACAAACTTCAAGATAAATTCCTCCTTGAAATATCAAGATATGCAGTAGAAAATCCTAAAATATCAGAAAAAACATTCCTGAAATACATAGAGAAAAAATCAAAAAAGTACTTCATAGGTATAAATAGCAAGATATTTCGTGCGAGCGGTTAGTATATCGTTTTTCGTCATTTCTATCCCAAGTAGCAATAATTTTTTATATATGTTTGGTATAGGTTGGCAAGAGCTAATCGTAATTTTTATCGTACTTTTAATTTTTGTGGGACCCAAAAAACTGCCCGAATTGGCAAAAAGCTTGTCAAAGGCAATAAGAGAATTCGCAAGAACGAAAGAAGAGGTAAAAAGAAATATATCAAAACAGCTCTCAATAAGCGATGATACTTACCTTGAAATAAAAGAAGAAAATGAAAAAGAAGAAAAAGAGGATGAAAACAATAAATGGAAAAAATAGTAGATAAAGTTTTATAGAACCAACCAAAAAAGAATAAAAGAAGAAGAAAAAAACAATCAATCATGAAATCTAATACAAACTTGTGTATTTCAATAGCAGGTTCTGATCCAACTTCTGGTGCTGGAATACAACAAGATGTAAAAACTATGTCAAAACTTGGAGTAATCTGCATATCAATCATATCGTGCATAACATATCAGAATGAAAAAGGTGTGTTCGGAATATACCCTTTATCCTTTGAAGTTATATCAAGGCAAACAGATGTGGTCCTTAAAAATATAAAAATCAAATTTGGTAAAACTGGTGCATTAGGTAATGAAGATGGAGTAAAAGCAGCAATAAAAATAATAGAAAAATATGGAGTAAGTTTAGTAGTAGATCCGGTTCTTCAATCTAAAAACGGCTTCCCACTACTCTCAAAAGGTGGATTTGAACTTATGAAAAAAAAACTAATACCATTATCTTTTTTCCTTACACCCAATTTAAATGAAGCAGAGAAAATATCTGAAATAAAAATCGAAAAGAAAGACGATATACTCAAAGCAGGAGAGAAAATATCAAAAATTTCAAAGTCATTCGTAATAATAAAAGGCGGACACACCCCAGAAATTCCGCAAATAGAAAAGACCAAAATAATAGAAGATTTTCTTTTTTTTAATGGGAATTTTGTGAAATCCTTCAAGAAAAAAAAATCAAGTTTTCAAGTTCATGGGACAGGTTGCATTTTTTCAGCAGCTCTGACTGCATTTTTAACAAGAGGAATAGAACCCCAAATCGCTTTTGCAAAGGCTTCAAAATGGACACAAAAAGCTATTGAAAAATCAATCAAAATCACAAATGAAGGCTTCAATATATTTCCTTGATTCCTTGATCAACTATGTTTTCCCATTATGCTCACTCAGTACACCTCATAAAAAATTTTCCCGAAAAATTGAATTCCTTAATAAAAAATCAGAAAATTAAACTTGAAACCTAAAATCTGAAAAGAAATATAAAAAAAAATTAAAAAAAGATAAAGGGGAAAAGGAGGTAATTGAAGATGGAAAAGGGGTGTGAGTTTCTTTCAAAAGTCGTCAGCAAAGATATTTTCACACCAGAGGACCTGAACGAAGAACAAAAGATGTTAAGAGACACAGTTGAAAAGTTCATGAAAGAAGAGGTCCTACCAAAAGTAGATGAACTTGAAAAAGGGAAACATGATCTGATGGTAGAACTTTTGAAGAAAGCAGGAGAACTTGGATTTTTTGCAATTGAATTCCCAAAAGAGTATGGTGGATTAGAGTTAGACAAAGTATCTGCTATGTGTGTTAATGAAGCTATGATGCAATATACATCATTTGCGGTTTCAGCAGAAGCGCATGCGACAATAGGATCGCACCCGATAATATTCTTTGGAACAGATGAACAAAAGAAAAAATATTTACCAGATTTGGCTTACGCAAAAAAAATAGCAGCTTATGCTCTAACCGAGCCGGGAGCCGGCTCAGATGCTCTCAACGCTAAAACCACCGCAACACCAGTAGATGGCGGAAAATATTTTATCTTGAACGGAACTAAGCAGTTCATAACAAATGCTGGATTTGCAGATATATTCATAGTTTTCGCGAAAATCAACGGAAAAGATTTTACAGCTTTCATAGTAGAAAGACAGTGGGGCGTAAAAACGAGCAAAGAAGAAGATAAGATGGGACAAAAAGGCTCCTCCACCCGGCAAGTTATTCTTGAAGATGTAAAAGTTCCAAAAGAAAATATACTGGGAGAAATAGGTAAAGGACATAAAGTCGCCCTGAATGCTCTTAACTTGGGAAGAATGAGACTTGGAGGAGCAAGCGGTGGAGCGGGGATTTATATTACAAAAAAAGCATTAGATTATGCAAGAGAAAGAAAGCAATTCGGTAAAGCTATTTTTGATTTTCCGCTTATAAAATGGAAAATAGCAAACATGATCTCAAAATCTTTTGCAGCTCAAAGCACAGCATATAGACTTACCCACAACATAGATAGATTATGGCTCGGCGATGGTATGCAAGAGTGGCAGGCTTTTGAAGAACTCGCAGTAGAAGCAACGATACTCAAAGTCGGAGGTAGCGAACTCCTTTGGCACATAGTAGATGATGCCGTCCAAATTCACGGTGGATACGGCTACATAAAAGAATACGAAGTTGAAAGACATTACAGAGATGAAAGAGTAAACAGAATATATGAAGGAACAAACGAAATAAACAGATTGAATATTCCAGAGATGATAATAAGAAGAGCGATGAGAGGTAAAATAAACTTTTTTGAGTGGGTAGAAAAATCAAAGAAAGAGATAGATGATGTAAATGAAATCAAAAAACTTGTTCAGGATTTCTCTTTGAAGGAAGAACTATTCGCTCTAGAATTAGCCAAAAGGTTTCTTATTATATCTGCACAAGAAGCTTTTGCAAAGTTTGGAGAAGAAATTCAAAACGAACAAGAACTGCTTGCTGCATTTTCTGATATAGCAATAGGAATATACCTTTCAGAGTCTGCAATAGCAAGAGCAGAAAAACACAAAGATAAACCCTTCGGAGATTATTACAAGAGAATGGCTCAATTTTTTGTGCATATATATTGGAGCAAAATAATTCAATCTCTTGAAATTATGCATATAAGGTTAGGCAAAGGTTTAGAAATTGCTGAAAAACTCTATAAAGTTTTACCAAGAGTTGATGTTATCAAGCTATCAAGAGAAATAGCAGACGAAACTGCTCAAAGAATGTAGCTCTTAATCTTTTGTAGCGCAACTTATTGCTTGATAACTCATAATTTATAACTCATAATTTAAGGAAATATCCAGAAAGATTATTAAATTTATTCATATATGATATTTATTTCGCTCTCCTTTTTTGTTTATGTAGTTTTATCATCTACTGCAAATTTCCAGGATATCATAACTCAGCCTTCTTTATGCAAGGAAGAAGCGAAAAAAATAGAAAAACAGCCTCCATCTGACTCAAAAGATGCAGTTCAAAAATTTTTCATACTTTTATGTGCAGGAAAAGAAAAAGAAGCAGAGAATATGCTAAGGTTCGCAGATGATAAATTTCCTCCAGATTTTTATGTGAAGTTCAACCTTGCAAACTTATATCTCCAAAAAGGAAGGGTAGATTTTGCTGTTTTCCTTTTTAACCAAGCAAAACTTATAAAAGAAATTCCAGCAATTTTTGATAGTCTTGCAAACGCATATCTAATCTATGGTGATATTGATTCAGCCCAAAAAGCTCTGGATGAAGGTATATCAAAATTCAAAAAAGTACAAGATGAGAAAGAGAAAAAGATCGTATATCAAATGATACTTAAAAGGGGGATGATACATTTAATAAAAGGAGAATTAGGTAAAGCCGAAATTGACTTTCAAGAAGCTCTCTCATTTGATAACACATCTCCGTACGCGCTAATAGGACTTGCAGAGGTAAAAGGTAGAAAAGGAGAAATAAAAGCTGGGAAGGAAATAATAGAGAGAGCAACAACTATATTTGATTCCCCAGAGATTCTATTGTATTCAGGGGCTTATCTACATTCCAGAGGATACTTTGAGGAGGCGACAAACTACTACATAAGGGCTGTTGACAAGTTATCAGGTGTAGAAAGATATATTTCTTTTTTCATGCTTGGAACAATAATGAGGGATATAGGGGAATACCAAGTTGCAAGAGATTTTTTTAAGAAAGCTTACGAATATCAACAACTTACAACCGTACCACCGCCTTTTTCAGAAATAAAGAGGATGGAACTTGTAAAAAAATATATTGAATTGGGGAACATCAAAGGTGCAGAAAGTGAAATTAGAGAGATAATAAAACTTTTTCCAGAAAACCTAACAGCCTATAAATTGCTTGTAGAAATTCTTTTAGTCAAAGCTCTTCTTTTTCTCCCAAAAGATCAAAAAATCAAAACTCTGGAGGAAGTAAGAGATATAGCTAAAAAATATCTTGATAGATTTCCGGCAGATGATATTATGCTTTACAATTTTGCTATTGTAAATTTATGGCTTGCTGAAATAGGACCGAAATTTGCAAGAAGTGGGAACATATTTCATGCAATTTCGGCTTTGCAATCTGCTCTGAAAATCAAAAATGATCCGGAATACAGAAAATTGCTTGGGTTATCTTACTACCTTATTGAAAAATATGACTCGGCAATAGAAGAGCTTCAAGAGGTTCCGCAAGACAATAGAATAAAGCTAATTTTAGCTTCAGCTTTTCTAAAAAATGGGCAACCAAAAGAAGCTGAAAAGGTTCTTAACTCAATAGATCAAAAAAGCAGAGATCAAACATTCTACATTTTACTATATAACATAATAAGGTCAAGTCAATCCCCAGACAAAGGAAAAATGTCAGAAATAGAGAAAGTTATATTTGGGAACGAACTGGAATTTCAGGGTTTTTAATTTGAACAAAAGAGCTATGTTTATTTATTAGATCCTTGACCTTAAAGCAAAAAACCGAATTTTTCCGAATATTTTAAAATAATGAGAATAGATGTACTAAAAGGGTCAAAGTATATTGTAATACTTGAAAGAGATGAAGATGAGATGGTAAGAAGGGTTTTACCAATAAAAGTTGTAGATTTCTTCAAAAAGGAGAAAAAGGATGAGGTAAAGAATGAAGTAAAAGATTTCTTGAAAAAATCTCCCTCAAATTACAAAATAATTTCATTTTTCGTTTTCAATCCAAAAATACTAAGTATTTTCAACGAATGCATAAATGAACTTAATCAAGAACTGAATATTCAAATAAAAACCCAAATTCTAACTTGATTCCTATCCAAAAAAATAGTTAAAAAGTTCGTTTTGTTAGTTATGTGTGCAAACGATAAAAATAAAAGGCTTAATTTCCTGTTTTTGACGAAACCAAAATGTTAAATTACTATTAGCAAAAATATGATACAGGTTAGATTTCAAGATGACCATTATAGGTTTCTTGACAATATAAAGTATGATCCTCAAATATCTATAAGGGAGCTTCTTGAAGTAGGGGTTCATTTTGGACATAATACATCAAAGTGGAACCCAAAGATGGCTCCATACATATTTGGAGAAAGAAATGGAATACATATAATAAACATACAGAAAACGCAGGAGCTTATGACCCGAGCTTGCAAATTTGCATACTACATAGCTTCACAGGGGGGAATAATTCTTTTTGTAGGAACTAAAAATATAGGTAGGGAAATTGTAAAAACAGAAGCTATAAACTGCGGGATGCCTTATGTTGTTTCAAGATGGCTTGGTGGAACTTTAACAAACTTTTACGCAATTTTAAACGGAATCGAAAGATATAACAGACTAAGAGAGTTAGTTGAAACAGGAGAAGTTTTCAAACTCTATACCAAAAAAGAAGCAAACAGAATAAAAAGAATTACAGAAAAGTTGGGAAAATACTACGAAGGTTTGAAAGACTTAAAACGATTACCTGATGCCCTTTTTGTCATAGGAGTGAAAGAAGAAAAATCATGTGTAGCAGAAGCTATAAAAATGAGAATACCCATAATAGCTCCTGTTGATACAAACTGCGATCCCGAACCTATCCTTTTCCATTTTCCCGGAAACGACGACGCGATACGAGCAATAAAATTCTATTGCACAAAACTATCGGAATCAATAATAGCAGGAAAAGCAAAATATGAAGAAGAAAAAAGATTGAAAGAACAGGCAGAACAAAAGATAAGTTAAAATAAAGAAAGGAAGTTAAATAATAACACTTAAATAATAACACTCAGGGATAAGCAATAAAATAAGCTGGTAAGGAAAGCAATCAATATAGCAAGGAAAGCAATCAATACAGTAAAAGATGAGATTTCAGCAGTTGCTTTTACATTCTCTTTTCTTTCACGCATAAATTTCGGGTTCTATAAACCAGAGCTTTTGAAAAAGTCTATAAAGTATATACCACTATTTTCTTTTGTATCAGGAGGAATAATTTTTATTTCATACTATGCATCAAAAAAATTTTTGCCCCATCCTATCCCCGAATTTTTTACAATCTTTATTCAATACCTTCTCTTTAACTATTTTCACTTTGACGGGCTTTTGGACTTCTCAGATGCTTTCCTATCTCACAAAAAAAATAGAGAAGATATACTGAAAATAATGGAAGATACAAAAATAGGAAGTTTTGCTGTTTTAGTTGGTGTTATTTATCTTTTAACAAAAATAGAACTTTATCAATCTTTACTTCCCCAAAATCCGAAAATCATAATATTTTCTTTTTCAGCAGGGAGGCTCGGAATACTTGCAAGTTCTTTCCTCTTTCCCAAACCTGCAAAGTCAGAAGGTCTTGGTTATATTTTCCTTTCAGCAGGAAGAAAAATATTTTTTGTGCCGTGTATCATATTTTTTTCAATAAACTTCTACTTTTTCCCATACGAAACCGTATTTTCTACATTATCATCGGCTGCGATTGGATTTTTATCTTTGAGGAGGATAAATGGATTAACAGGAGATGTTCTCGGAGCAATTTGCGAAATATCTGAAATAGTTTTTCTCACAACAAATTTCGTCATCAAATCTGTACCAGTGAAATTTTAGATTCATAAATCTATTGAGCTAACAGAAGAAAAATTGCACCGAACAAAGATGTAATGAATAGAGAAAGAAAATGCACTAAAATAGAGAAAGAAAATGCACTAAATAAATCTGAAAAAAAGGAAACTCAAAACAAAAAGAATATATTTAATAAAAGATAGGCAGATTAAAAACCAACCTGCCCCCATCGTCTAGCCAGGTCTAGGACACCGGTCTTTCAAGCCGGGAACGGGGGTTCAAATCCCCCTGGGGGCGCTCCTCCCAGTGAAAAAAATCCAAAAAGGGGAAAAAGAAGAAAAAATAAAAATGACAAAAAAACAGATTGGAGTAAAAAAAGCAGCGAAAAAAAACCAAAAAGCAAGGAACCAAAAAAAAGAAAATAATCAAAATCAAAACCAAAATCAAAATGAAAATATCCTCAAAAAAATATCAGAACAGATCACAAAAAAATTAAAAATTGAAACAGCACCAAAACATATAGAAGAAATAATATCAGCAGTAAAAACCACAGATAACTTTTGGCAAGTTGTAAGTATATCCCAAAAACCAATACCAGTAGTCGCAGAAGCTACAAAAATTCTAAAAGACGCAGGATTTATAAAATTTGAAGATGGAAAAATCAAAACAACAGAAAAAATAGACCAAGATTTCAAATATATTCCTCCGTTTCCCTCAAATCTTATATGTTCATCTTGTGAAGGAAGAGGAGTAAATATAAAAAATATAGGGATATACGAGAAATTTTATGAAATCCAGAAAACAAGACCCAAACCAATACAAAAGTATGATCAAGGCAATATAACTCCCGAAAGCACAGTAGCAAGAATAGCACTTATGCTCAAAAGGGGAGATGTATCAAACAAAAAAATAATAGTTCTTGGAGATGATGACCTTGTCGGAATAGCTTTGGGACTTACCGGATTACCAGCTGATGTTTTGGTTCTTGATATAGATGAAAGATTGATTGACTTCACAAATCGTGTAGCAAAAGATAATAATCTGAAAGTAAGAGCAGAAGTTTTTGATCTTCGGAAACCTTTACCAAAAGAATTCAAAAGTAAGTTTGATGTTTTCGTCACAGACCCCCCTGAAGCTAAAAAGGCATTCAAGATATTTTTGCAAAAAGGAATTTGGACGCTAAAAGATAAAGGTTCAGCAGGATACATAGGAATGACATTAATAGATTCATCTCTGGCGAAATGGAGAGAACTTCAAAAAATAATAATAGATTCAGGAGCAACAATAACAGATATAATAAGGTCTTTTAATAAATATGAGACATGGGATTATCACGAAAATACGGTGGCTTGGAAAATTGCTCCCGTAAAAAGCCCGCAAGACAATATATGGTATTCATCTTGCATGGTTAGAATTGAAATGGTCAAACCCCCAAAAGCTCAAAACCTTGTACTAAAAGATAAAGATATTTATGTAGATACAGAAAGCACAACAACATAAACGCAAAAGGTATTAATTAATAATCTACCAACTATACCCAAGCAAGAAGTAGTAGGTAAATTCATGATACTACATTAATTTTCCATCTTGCTGTATAAAAACTTTGAGGTCATCTTTTGACATTTCCAGAGCAGGATCAACTCCAAGTTTTACGAAAACCATAACACGAGCCATTTCCTCATCAAATAAATCATCTTCGGTCTGAACATCATCAAAAGAAGATAAAATTATATTCACCTCTTGATTTACTCTTTCTATTGTTTTTATTCTTTCAAGTTCTTTCGTTTTGTCGTATTTTGCCCATTCAGACCTCAAAGATGGGTCTAAAAATTCAGCACGAGCTAACATAACATCATAAAGCGCTCGGGAAAATTCCTTTTCTTTCTTTTTTATAAGTTCAATCACTTCGTTCAGGCTCAATTTTTTCTGTCTCGCAGCATGATATATAGCGTTACCCCTACCAAAACCTATATTCCCTTTGCCGCACACCAGAGAAAAATCAGGATGAACGCCAAAAGATAAAGAAAGAGAAATTTTCATGATGTCTTTAAGAGATACATCTATGTATCCGTAGAATTTAAGTTGAGAGATGAATTTTACGAACTGCAAAGCATCAGCTCTCAAATAAAACTGGGCGGGAGGATTTCTGAAATACCACCATATCTCCCCCATCATCCAAAGTTCAAGAATGCTTTCCTCTTCATAAACATCGCTTATCTTTGCTTCAATATCTGTTTTGAGCCTCTCTGGGAGCAAATCCACAAATCCTTTCTGAAAATCTCTGAAAAACAATATAGGTCTTATTATGTAAGCTATTGCGGCCAGGCGGTCAGAATGTGAAACTCCGTAATATCTTCTTCTAAATTCTCTGTATGCTGATGGAGGGATAAGAGAAGATGCAAGAATCCTCCCAAGTGGAGTTATTCTTCTATCTTTTATACATCCAGCGTCTTCCAAAATAGATATAACTTTTCCGACATCATAGTTAAAAGTGGTTTTCATAAAAGAAAGAACTCGCTTTATCTCGTCCTCAGCTTTTTTCTTATCTTTGAGATCTATATCAGATGAGACAATAATTCCTAATGTAATAAGACTTATCGCATCAAGGTCGGTTATCTTTCTTTCTCTATCTTCACCTTGAATAAGTTTCTGTAAAGAAGTTCTCGTATCTGGTGACTCAAAAAAGTTTTTGAGCTCCTTTTTGAGCAGGTTCTCACCTGAAAGCGGTATTATACGAGAAATTCCCTTCTGAGATATTCCGAACCTCCCTACTCTACCCTCCATTTGAATTATAGTAGATGTATCGGGAAGAACCTTTGACATCCAGTGTCTGACAACAATAAAAGCCTCATCAGCGGGGAGATTTACACCATAAGCCATAGTTTGAGTTGAAATCAAGAATTTTAAATTTCCATCTCTGAAAGCTTCTTCTATTTTAGTCCTTTCTTCGTAGGGGATATCAGCATTGTGAAAACCAGCAACGGCTTCTTCAATAGGAACACTTGAATTTTTCTCAAAGGGAACGGTTTCGTTTGCTATGCCGTAACCTTCGTTATAGAACTCTTCAAGGATTTTCCAACCAAGAGATTTTTTATATACAAAGATTATGACTTTTGGACTTTTCGCAAGGGCAAGCGCAGCCTTAAAAATCCTCCTTGGTAATTCATCTTTTAATTTAGAACCAAAAATCCTTTTTTCTATCTCGGAGAGAGGTTCAACAACTCTTTCAAGTGGAACCGGTCTCCAAGAAGAGAAAAAAAGTTTTGCTAAAAGCCAATCTGAATATTCCACTGCTGCCTCCCGAGGTATTGTAGCGGATAAAGCAAGAATATTTTTCCCCCTAGCTATAAGATGAGCTATTATTTCTTCAAGAGTTATACCACGAGTGCCTCCGAACATCAGAAAATGCACCTCATCTATGCATATAGCGTCAGCATCTTCAAACCAAGAACTTTTTGACCTTATAGCCGATAAGAAACTTTCATAAGTTGCAACAACATACTCTGTTTGAGGAGGTTTGAAGTCAAACCTATCACCTGTTCTCAACGATACATTATCATGACCGAATATCTTACGAAATTCATTAAATTTTTCATCGCATAGAGATTTTGTTGGAGCAAGATAAATTTTTCTGCCTTTGAATTTGGAAAAGAAAATGTAAATTATACCGGTCTTTCCAGCAGATGTGGGAGCAACACATAAGGCAGATTTATCTTTTACTGGGTCCCAGAAATAAAGAAAAGCAGTTTGAAGCGGATTGAGAAAATCGTAAGGTAGAGAAAATTCAAGTTCAGAAACTTTTGGACAATCCCTAACAAATCTTTGATTCTTTTTCCCTTCTACATAAATCACGGAAAATCCACCTTGCTTTGAAAAATAAGATTCCTCTGATACAACTATTACCTCTGCCATATTAGTTTTTAAAAGTTCAGCATTCAATTAAAAAATAGAATTATCATTCTATTGATGATAACATAATTTGCCAATTTTAAAATTCTGAAAAATCCGTAAAAGCCGTAAAATTCAAAAAAAATAAATAAAAATAAGTAAATTATATCGCATATATAAGGTATGCGAAACATGAGTTCTAATTTAAATTTTAAGTTGAGGTTCATTTTAGGTACAGCCATTATATTCATTTCAGTTTTTGTCTTGTTTCAGATTATAAATTGTTCAAAAAACAATCAGGACAAAAACGAAATAATAAATCCCAACCCTGAATATCAAATAGAAAAAAAATATCCAGATTATGTTCAGGCAAAACAATATATTGAGCAAGGCGAAAATCTGAAAGCGAGAATGATATTCCGTGATTTACTCCGAAAAGAACCAGATAATCCCTATTTCCTTTATGGATATGCTCTATCTGGTATGCTCTATAACCTTGCAAGAAGTGGAGAACTCTTACAAAAAATGTTTGAAATAGTTCAACAGCTCAAACTTTCTCCCAACCTAAATTTAAAATCTGATGGTACATCAGAGAGCAGGGTTTGGTTAGATGCTCTACTACATCTTATCTTCAAAATCATCATACTTGATACAGTGGACGAATTTGCTGTTGAAATTTCTAACTTCTTCTCAAAAATAAAAGAAGAAGACAAAGAAAAATTTACCTTCGGAATAAAAAAGATGACAATAAACTTTTATGCTGGAGGAGAAAGCATTCAAAAATTTACTCTCTATGGAAAACACGGAGTTGAAGAAGCCTACCTTTTAGAAGGATTAGCTCAAATCGTAAGAACAGTAATATACTCTTTGCTATCTTTATCTTATAATGTAGACCTTGAACATATTTTCAAAGTTTTTGATTTCACAAAAAAGTATGGAGGAATTTTTTCAGTATTCGCTTACCCTTTAACCGTAGGTTTCCCAGCTGCGATGTATCTTATTGAAAGAGGTGAAAGAGTATTCACAGCTCCCTTCACAAAAGAGATGAATTTAGCAAAAGAAGCTATGATCGCCGGTGCAAAAGCATTTTTGGACTATCACGAACTTCTGATAAAAGCAAATGAAAACAAAAATAAAAGAGAAGATTTTATGCTCTTTTTTGGAGACGATTGGAGAATATACATCAAAGCCTCTCTCGTCGATGAAGCTCCAAAAAATATACTTACTAATGAAGGAGGATTAGAGGGTCTAAAATCAGGTAAAAGAGGGGCGGAATCAGTTCTTGCTTCTTTGGAAGGGAAGGCTCTTG
>Ga0081478_139619_pt1 | contig 21739 bp, 25 predicted proteins | sample OctSprmetagenome_FD_70983 | JGI IMG/M metagenome (GOLD analysis project Ga0081478, IMG submission 70983) | Hot spring and microbial mat streamer communities from Octopus Spring Streamers, Yellowstone National Park, USA - T=80-84 v2 (version 2) | ecosystem: Environmental > Aquatic > Thermal... | reverse complement strand
CACTGCCTCCCAGATGACAGATGTAAACCCGAATAGATGGGGGGAACCTATGAACCGCCGGTAAGAGGGCTGGGGAACCCCCGCCCTTTCAAGGCGGGAAGGAGGTTAGCTATAATCTTCAGCTCTGCAGACCATTGCTAATCATGGCATGGGAGAGATCTCTAGATCTAAGGGATAAAATATTCGCAGTTAGAGAAGTCATAGGAAACTATGATAGGGAGATGTTGATAGGCTATAGAGATGGGGCTCTTATGCTCTCACTTGTAATCAATATACCGTTTGCAAGGGACATCACTAGGCAGATCATCATATGGAAGATCAAGATATCCAGCTATATTTAATATCACCTATATAGCAAATCCCGCTTCACGTTCATGCTATGTCGTCTATATATCTCCTTAAGACATATATCTACTCGGATATAGATGGCTATCAAACCTCTCCTATGGAAGGAGCTGTTAGAGCTTATAAGGGATTACAGAACCCTTGCAGCCCTAGCGGCCCTCCCACTTGTTATGCTACCCCTACTAGGGTTTATGACTACATATCTCCAGTATCTAGAGCAGGGAGCTCTCCTCATTGTCAATAGGGATAGTTCTTTTGGATATATAGATAATATTACCATCTCCTCCTCACATATAGAGAACTATATAGCTGCATCTATGACTTCTAAGGGGTATATAGTATATAGAGGGGATATGAGCTCTCCCATAGATGTTGTGCTCGTAATACCCCAGGGTTTCTCAAAGAACCTCTCCTCCTTTTTGGATAGGGCCGTGCTGGAAATCCAGAGAATCCCCGGCTCTCCAAGGGCTGACAGGCTTATCTCGGATCTCTACTCAGCCATCCAGGAACTATCTATCAATATATCTAATATGAAGATAGAGCTTCTATCAATGCGGGCCGGGGTTGAGGTGGATCCAGGCAGTATTAGGGATCCCATAGTAGTCCTTCTAACAGCTTATATAGCACCGTCTGGGGCTGAGATAAGTTTCGAGCAAGCCATGAGGATCTATATTGCTAGGCTCCTCGCATTTTCACTTGTATTTGTCTCCACACCTGCAACTACATATGTTGTCGACTCTATATTAGGCGAGAAGGAGAGAAGAACACTTGAGATCCTCCTCATATCCCCCCTCAGGAGAAGAGAGCTAGTGCTGGCCAAGGCCTTTTCCAGCTCGTTAGTGGGGCTCTTTGCCTCTATAGTGGAGGTTGCTGCTGTGATAATATTTCTCCAGATCCTCTCCCAAGGCTTTCTAGGAGGAAGGGTATATGATCCGCAGCTTGTTATTCTAAGCGCGGTTGTAGTCTATCTAACAATACTCTCAACCCTAGCCCTCTCCCTCCCAGTTATAGTTAGAAGCGCTACTATGAGAACAGCTCAGATAGCCTCCTCGATAATAACGATTATATCTTCATCTATATTCTTCTCAGCACTATTCGTTGATCTCGACAGACTCCCCATATGGATCCTAAGCCCGCTGATGATCCTGCCATACACACACTCGGTAATAGCGATAAAGACCTTCTCCATAGGCGACCCCATAGGGGTTATAACGCACTTGGGATATCTCCTAATATTCTCATTAACACTGATTATAGCATCATCCTACATGCTCAATGAGGAGAAAATACTTATGAAACCTACATAAAACAGCATCAAGATACCGAGATAGATATATAAGCAGCATTCCACATCCCCAGCATCGAACTATTACTGGAAGTCTTCTTCCTTAGAATGGGAATGGGTATAATTAGCCTTTGCTGACCTCCTCCCCGCCTGAAGGGCGGGGTTCCCCTGCCCTCTAGAGCGGGGGGATTAGGCTACATCCCCTTTTAAAGGGTTTAGCCTGCACCCGGTCTTAGAAGTGTTACCCCTACTCCGGTTAGTGCAGGGCTCGGGGTTATGGATTTTCTCTTTGCTAGAATGTTGAACGCCCCCACTAGGTCTGCGCTGAGCACAATGTCGTGTTTGTGGCATTTGAATAGCCCCCTATATATTCTCTCATGATTCTCTATTGCCCTGCATATTGGATATGTTTTTGATGTGTGATCCTCATTTACATATTCAACCTCTATCCCATATTCCTCCCCGACTTCTTTCAGCCTTATCAATAGATATCCATAGTTCCAAACATGCACTACCTCGAAGTTTATCTTGGAGCTCTTGCAAGGTTCCTGGGCAACATATTTTGGATATCCAACTAATATCCTTCCAACGCCTCTTTGATATAGCCATTCTATGAAGTTTCTAACAGCCCATTCTATGTAGCATTTAACTTGTTTCCTCCATTTCTTAAACATCCTTCTAAGTCTCTTAGAAGATTTAAAGCATAGCCTGATACTCTGAGATCCTGTTCCTCCAATAGAAGCTAATGGATTTTAAAGGCCTTCCATTAATCAATAACGCAGATCCATCCTCAACATATACAGCTAATAGATTGTTGATCCCCACATCTATGCCGGTCTCTTTATTGCTTATAGGCTTTAAAGGAATCCTTAAAGCTATTACCCCTGATCACCTTCTTCTCAACCTCGTATGATATTTATTTAGAACCTGTTGCTCAGTTGCAGATCCTATCAGGGCCTTATACCTCTCGTAGAACATCTTGTACGAGTTCTTTAAATCATCCATCTTCAACTCGAAAACTGTCTTCTCCTAACGTAGTTGACCTCGTTCCAAAGCTTAGAAGCCAGGCTACGCAGGGCTTTCAGCCTTGCCTCAGCCTCTTCGTCTGGCAGCAGCCTCAGCATCACCGTTCTTATTTCTTATTAAGGTATGACCCCTCCCCTTTCAATTCTATGGTAGATCATCTTATTTATGCTGGGGTCTTGGGTGTTAGCCCTCTGGTGGGGGTTTAATGCTTCTATCCCCAAGATCATTGGGTTAGGGGTACGCTTCGGGGTCTCCCCCTAGGGACATCGGGGCACGCTAACGGGGTGCCCATCTGAGACATTAACCCCTAAACCCTCAAAACCATAGACCTCATCACAGCTATATATACCTATCTAGAAAGCTTAAAAATCCTACCCCGCCTTAAAAGACGAGGTTTGCTAAGCTTCTCTATCGCGCTCGGGGCTTTGGCGGGTGTAGAGATGGGAAGGGTCAGCGCTGTATTGCAACTGCTAGAGGGTAGCCTGCTAAGAATCCAAAGAAATGGGGGACAAAATCTTATGAATCTCCATCCCCGCCTCGAAAGGCTAGGCTTTCAGGTTGTAATCCTATAGAATATCTATAGAACATTTATAAATCCTTTATAGCATCCTTTTCGGTGAGCCCATTGGTAAGAAGATCTTTGCAGATGTCTCTGAGGCGGAGATAGCGACGGCGATTGTGGAGGAGTTCAATAACCTAATAAAGGAGTATTCGAGGAGTGATGTGATAATAGTTGGGGGAGGCCCGGCAGTTTTAACCGCTGCGTGGAAGTTGGCCCTCAGAGGGTTGAAGGTCCTCATAGTAGAGCAGAACAACTATCTTGGAGGTGGAATGTGGATGGGGGGATATCTAATGAATCCGGTCACCTTTAGATATCCGGCTAACAAGATCCTCGATGAGCTGGGGATACCTTATAAGGAGTATAGAAAGGGGCTATATGTGGCACACGGCCCGCTTGCTGCTTCTAAGCTAGCTAGCAAAGCCCTGGAGGCTGGTGCAAGGGCTCTAACCCTCACGGTGTTAGAGGATCTCATTGTGAGGAATGGAAGGGTGGAGGGTGTGGTGGTTAACTCTGCACCTGTCCAGGGTATGCCGAGGCAGATCACATGCCTAGATCCTATAGGTCTCGAGGCTAGGGTGGTTATAGATGCTACTGGGCATGAGGCCGCTGCCGTTAGAAAACTAGCCTCTAGGGGGCTCGTAAAGTCCTCTGTGCTCGGGCCTACGTGGGCTAACGTCTCCGAGGATCTCGTTGTGGAGAGAACCGGCGAGGTGTTCCCAGGCCTTGCGCTGGCAGGGATAAGTGTTGCTGAGTACCACGGTCTCCCCAGGATGGGGCCCACGTTTGGCGCTATGCTGCTCTCTGGTGAGAAGGCTGCAGAGATAGCCTACGAGATCGTTGCTAAGAAGGGCTACTAGAGAATCAGTTTTAATTTTTTATGTTTAAAAATGTTTTTTCTAGCCTAGTACTTAAATACCCTTTTAACCAGAATGGTGTAGGGATATCTGGGGAAAATAGTCGGCTATGGTCTCTCCTTAGATGATGTGCTCCTCATACCAGAGTATTCAGATCTCACATCTAGATCAGAGGTATCTCTTAGAACCAGGTTCTCTAGAAGGCTATGGATAAACATACCAATATCGAGCGCCGCTATGGACACGGTTACTGAGCATAGAATGGCGATAGCACTTGCTAGGATGGGGGGTATAGGGGTTATCCACAGGTTCATGCCGATTGAGAGGCAGGTTGAGGAGATTCTAAAGGTTAAGGAAGAGCCAGTTGGGATCTCAAGTAGCGAGGCTATGGGGAGGGATGGAAGGCTAGCTATAGCTGCAGCCGTGGGTGTTAGAGGTGATTATCTTGTGAGGGCTGAAAAGCTATATGAAGCTGGGGTCGACGCTGTAGTGGTGGATGTTGCACACGCCCATAGCAGGCTAGCTGTGGAGGCTGTTAAATATATTAGAAAGGCTCTAGGAGATGACATAGATATAGTGGTTGGTAATATAGCTACTGCTGAGGCTGCAAGGGATCTGGTGGATATAGGGGTGGATGGAGTGAAGGTTGGGATAGGTCCTGGCCATGCTTGCACCACCAGGATAGCCGCTGGGGTCGGTGTACCCCAGCTCACAGCTATAATGGAGGTGTCTAGGGTTGCAAGGCAGTATGGGGTTCCGGTTATGGCTGATGGTGGCATAAGATCTTCTGGGGATATTGTTAAGGCGCTCGCTGCCGGGGCTTCAAGCGTTATGATAGGCTATCTATTTGCGGGAACCGATGAGGCGCCTGGGAAACCTGTTATAGTGGGGGGCTATAAATACAAGCTCTACAGGGGTATGGCTAGCAATTCCTCCTATATCCAGAGGCTATCTATCGATGGCCAGGATCCCGAGGATCTATCCTCCTATGCATCAGAGGGTATAGAGATGCTGATCCCATATAGAGGATCTGTGCTGGATGTTATAGCAAACCTTGTAAGCGGCATAAGATCCGGGTTTTCATATGTTGGTGCTAGAAACATTGAGGAGCTGTGGGAGAAGGCGAGGTTCATAGTATTGGCTCCAGGTGCTATCAGAGAGAGCTATCATAGAGAGCCATGGGTAGGTGGCAGGCAGTGATAACAGTTATATGCGGGGGCTTCTTTGGAGACGAGGGTAAGGGCAAGGTAGCAGGCTATCTAGGGTTGAAAGGGGGATATGCTGCTGCTATAAGAACTGGGAGCATCAATGCAGGCCACACAGTGGTATATGATGGGAAGGTGTGGAAGCTCAGAATAGTTCCATCAGCATTTATTAACAAGGATCTAAGGCTCTACATAGCTAGGGGATCTCTGGTAAAGGTAGATGTTCTTCTGAGAGAGATCTCGGAGACAGGGGTTGATAATAGGATCTGTATTGACAGATATGCTGGGGTTATAGAGGATAGGCATGTGGAGGCTGAGAGGAGGGACGATGTTCTAAGAGGAATAGGATCTACTTTCCAAGGTGTTGGAGCCGCAACAGCTGAGAGGGTTTTGAGAAGGCTTAGACTTGCATGGGAATTCAAAGAGCTAAAGCCGTTTCTATGCGATAGCGTCTCAGGGGTTTTGGAATTGATTGATAAGGGTTTGAGGGCTATGATAGAGGGAACCCAGGGGCTCTACCTAAGCCTATACCACGGGACATACCCATATGTAACCTCTAGAGATGTGTCGGCATCAGGTATTCTATCAGAGGCGGGCTTGGGACCTAAATATGTTGATGATGTCATAGTTGTTTTCAAATCATATATCACAAGAGTTGGCGAGGGCCCGCTGGAGGGTGAGCTAAGCTTGGAGGAGATAGAGAGGCTAGGCCTCATAGAAAGGGGCACAGTTACGGGGAGACTTAGAAGAGTAGCGCCATTCAACATAGAGCTTGCCAGAAGAGCTGTCAAGATCAACTCAGCCACACAGATAGCCATAACAAAAATAGATGCTCTATTTAAAGAGGCAAGGGGTGTCAGAGAATGGGAGAAACTCCCATTAGAAACAAGGAAATTTATTGAGAATCTCGAGAATCAGCTAGGGGTTCCAATAACTCTGATAAGCACTGGAGAGGATCTCAGAGAGATGGTGGATCTAAGAAGGGGGAAAGGGTTTGAGACTAGCTAGTCTTTTCACAAATAAGCCATATATATGGCTATCTCTATAGTATACACAACTTTGTATATGAGAACGAGGATCTAGCATCCTATTTGTTCTAGAAGGTTTAGACTTATAATTGTGAAAGCTAGGGGATATAGATATAGAGATATAGAAATTAATAATGAACAGATCAGTGATTTAAGAGTGTGAAGCCACTAATAATAGTAGATCCATGTGAGGTATATAGGATCAAAACATGATTCAATTTAAGATGAAACAATATATAGAGGGCTTAAACGTGCTAAATAGAATTCAACCCTATATATTCGTATTCAGCTAGCTCCAATACTAAAATAATATGAGACTTGTAATGAGAAGCATAGCCTTTATAAGTGGTGGTTAATTAGATCAGATCTTTGTTGTTAGAATTACTAGATCTATTATGAGTATAGCGAGGATCGCTGCTGAAACATATAATCTTATTACGTCGCCTATCAGGATATTGCTGGCCGAGAGGATGAGGCATAGTATTAATGTGAATGTAACCGATAGTCTAGGTTCTATATAGGTTAAAGCTATATTGAAAGCTGAGAAGAGAACTATAGCTATTAACATGGCTAGAGCTAGGAGGTTTTGTGGTATCGAGATTAAGCTGGAGGCGCCTAGAAAAATAATAGATGCGGAAAAACCTAGAGCGATTCTTCTCAGAGGAGATATAGCTTCTCTAGCGATTCTTAAACATTCCTCTAGACGATCTATGGCCCTTTTAATTCCGAAATATATCTGGCCATATAGCTCTTCTCTCACATGCTCTGGGGCTTCATGTAAGGCTTTGCAGATCTCTGAGGATCTTTTTACCTCTGAGAGAGCCTCTAGAATCTCTTGCTCAGCATCTTTCCAAACCCTCCACGATCTACACGCCTCTGATAAGAGGCCATAGTCGATCCTTATATATCTCAGACATCCAGAGCTCTCTACATATGCTAGCTCTCTAGCTAGGGTCTCGCATATCTCCTTCTGCATCATCCTGGCTAGCCAACCAACCTCTTTTTCCTTGGAAAGCTAATAGGTAGCTGTTCTGATTGCAACTTAGCTGTAGGGATCCGCTGGGGTTCGGGCTTCATAGGGCTTGATATAGCTTGATGCCAAGCCCTCTTCCCTTGACTTCATCGCCCTCAGGATCCTCTTTTATCGGGGTCCATATCGCTGGGTTCCACCCGCTTTGTGGGGCTTCACATAGAAATCTGCTAACAAAATAAATCAGCATGAAAGCTGGAACAGTTCATGAAGGCTCTGTAGAAACCCGAACCTCTGACGAGATGCAAGCTAATGAGGAGGTGAGTAAGGAGTTCGCGCCCTTTACTTTAATTAATTATTTTATGGTTAAAAGCATCTAGATAACTAAGTAGTGAAATTCTCGGCCCATCAGAGTTGAGGAGTTGGTGTGATCTGAAGATTTCTTTTTCATAGGAGTTAAAGGGAGGATACGCTTTCCTTGATAACCTTTATCAGATCCTTCTCTGTAATGATTCCCAGGAGGTTCTCCATATCTCCAACTAGAACGCACTTAGATCTTGTGTTTAGAAGTTTCCTTGCAAGTGAAACCACACTTGTATCCTCTGACACAAACACGGGTTCCTCATAGCCTATTGCGGAGACCCCGCTTCCTATCAATATGGCCTCGGGATCGCCCTTGATATGGGCTTCTGATACCTTGTGAATTATATCTAGCATTGTCACAACACCAACGATCTTATTTCCGCCTGTTATAACAAGCCTCCTAAAGCCCTTCTGGATCATGATCCCTATGGCCTCAAGAAGCGGGGCCTCAAGATCTATGACCTCGACGGGCTTAGAGGCTATCTCAGAGGCCCTTAGATTCTGTGGTATAGCCTTCAGCATGAGCCTTATCAGACTGTCCTCTGAGATAATCCCAAGAGGATCTCCTCTCTCGCTTACAACAGCTATACATTCACCGCTATAGACACCCTCTGCAACATCGATAAATCCTGAGGAAATCTTCACGGTAGGTATCTTCATAGATATATCAGAAGCCCTTCTATCCAACGCCCAGGAGATCTTCCCCCTCTCAACGAGAACTATATTCTCCTCAGATAACTCGAAGATCTCTCTCGCTATTCTCTTAACGGTAACATATAAACCCACATCCCCAGAGGGATCCTTGCTAAATAATGTAGCACAGTACCTTCTAACCCTGCTCATCTTAATAGCCACCTCCCACACCTTTGTCTCAATGCTAACAGCTGGTACAAAGGGGTCTATAAGATCTAGTAGGTCTATAGCGTAATCTGCCAAACCATCACCACCATTCAGCCCAAATTTAGTTATGATCTAGAAAATATATATAGACACGTAAGCAGAGTTAGCTGGGAAAACCTGGAAGAGACCTAGGTTTAAGTTTTAAAGCCTGTCTTACGATAGCTAAGTCATTTAGCGATAAAGAGAACACATAACATGATCTAGATAGTGTGTGAAAGAGCCAAAGTTAGCAATTGTTTTAAGTAGCAGACTACTAGGTGTGAAAATTCTATTAACTATTTGGTGTAGAATCGCGGGCAAATCCTAGGTGAGATGACTATAAAAAAGAATTAGAGCTATACATATGTTAGCCACTCCCTATACCTCTCGATCTTCCCCCTTGCAATGTCTTCATATAGCGACTGGAGCTTCCTTGTTAGGGGCCCGGGTCTTCCATTCCCTATTTTTATACCGTCAACCTCCACTATAGGTGTTATCTCAGCAGCGGTTCCTGTGAAAAACGCCTCATCAGCTGTTAAGAGCTCTCCTAACGCTATGTCCCTTTCGGTTACTTCTACCTCTTGCTCATCTTCAAGGATCTTGATAATAGTTTTTCTAGTAATCCCTGGAAGTACTGATGCGTATAGCGGTGGTGTATATACGCTTCCATTTTTAACTATGAAGATATTCTCCCCTGGGCCCTCGCTTACAAAGCCCCTTGTATCTAGCATTATAGCCTCATCAAAACCCTTGATATCTGCATCTGAAGCTGCCAAATAGCTGTTGAGATATTGACCAACGGCTTTAGCGTTTAGTGGGAGAGCGTTTGGAGGGATCCTTCTCCAGGGGCTAACAGTGACCCTTGCACCCTCGTAATATGCTTTGCCAAGATACTTGCCCCACCTCACAAGACCTATAGCTACAGATGCCCTTCTAGTTGTTGGTTTTACACCTAGCTTCCTTATATTTATAAAAGCTATTGGCCGTATATAGGCCTCGTCAAAACCGCTTCTCCTAACAAGCTCCTTTATAGCCTCTACTAGCTCATCCTCTGTAAAGGGTATCTCTAGCTTGTAGATCTTTGCTGAGTCAAAGAACCTCCTAATATGTTCCCTAAGCCTGAAAATAGCTGTTCTTCCATCATAGGTTCTATAAGCCCTTATCCCCTCAAAAACGCCCACACCATAGTGTAGGGAATAGGTCATCACATGGATCTTCGCGTCTTCGAAAGGCACGAACTTCCCATCAAACCATATTAGGGGGGACCATTCAGACAATATATTCCCTAGAATAATGCGTATAAAGTCTAAAAAGCACTTAGCAGGAGCGATTGATAAGCGTTTATACAGCTAAAAATGTGTTTTGGAACTTTAATAAAAAGATCATCTCTTGGGCACGGGATATGGATAGATATCAGGAGAGCCGAAGAACAGAACCATGTAGCTGTTAGCATTTCTAACCATCTCAGGAGATGCAATGCCTGGTATAACCACCTGGGTTCCAGGCTTCCCAAGGGCTAGCCATATCGGGTTGTTGGAGCCAGTTAGCTGCACAGAGAAAAACGCAGTGGTCATCGCCCTTTTAAGGACATCGACGCTGTCTAGACGGTTCCCAGTAGGGTTACTCAGATTGGAGGGAACTATGGCTCTACATCTCCCCGTCAACGGGTCGGGGAATATACAGTGTTTGCTTATCTCTACCCTATTCTCTTAAACTTCTCAGCGCTATTGTTATTAGGAGTCCCTCCTTGTCTGAGGATAGGGAAAGGCCTTTGACAGAGCATCTGGAGGAGCTGAGATCAAGGCTGTTTAAGATCTTAATAGCGCTTGGCATAGCATCAGCTATATATATAGCCCCTATAAATATCGCCGATATGTTAGGTGGCGAGGGTTTTGTAGGGATGATCGTTAGTGTCATCAAGGATCCACATCTGTTGTTCTCAGCAAACTTCTCAGGCGGAGGAGGTTATGAGAGCTTGTCAACATTATTTATAAAGTATAGCAGGCAGTATATACTTCCACCAGAGGCAAAGCTCATAGCAGGTTCTGTGGGTTCTGTCTTCACCACGATTCTTCAGGTCTGCCTCATATTGGCTGTGATCACGGTGCTCCCCTATATAATATACCATGTAGTTGCCTTTGTATGGCCTGGGCTTTATGAGCATGAGAAGAGGATTGTTAGGAGGTACATGGCCCTCTCATCCCTCTATATAGCTGGTGGCATGTTGGCCGGGTTCTTCATAACCGCGTACACAGTTATAAGGGCTGGTCTATATTGGAGCGCAGCTGCTGGTGCTGAGCCCTGGATAACTCTTCAGGGATTTGTAAGCGATCTTCTAACATCTATGATGGGAACTGTAGCAATATTCGTTGTCCCAGTAGTGCTTCTCATGGGTACTGAGCTGGGCTTTATAGATCCGGACTCCGAGATCTTCAGGAATAAAAAGCTCGTATATGCCTTGGCATGGGTTATAATAGCGTTCTTCTTCCCAGATCTAACCACCATTATACTCCTCCTACTCTTCGTTGCTGTTTACGAGCCCACTTTCAGATATATGAAGAGGATAAAGAGGAAGAGATCTCTAAACATATCATCCTAAAACCCGCTGGATAGATTTATTACCCCATGCGAATGATATGTGGGAGGCTATATGTCGATATTAGAGGACTATGAGAGGCTTCTTGAGAGGGCCTACTCTAAGCTTCAGCTTAATAGAGAGGCAAGACCGATCGATCTACCAGATCTCGATGTAGACTATGTTGGGAACAAAACAGTCATCAAGAATCTCCAGCATATATCCCAGAGAATCAATAGAAACCCCAGGATTATAGCTAGATACCTATTAAAAGGCTCTGCACTCTCAGGAGCTATAAACCCCTCAGGGGCCCTAGAGATCTACGGTAAAGTCTCTAAGAGAAGCCTTCAAGACCTATATAGGAGATTTATACAGACATACGTTAGATGCCCAACCTGTGGCTCTATAGATACTGATATGAGTAAAAAGGGCAAGATTTGGATCATAAAGTGCCTGGCATGTGGAGCTGAATCAACTGTTGAGGCGATATAGATGGCTGGCCTCTTCAGAGTAAAGATCTTCGAGGTTGCTGGAGAAGTTATTGTGAGCATATGTGATGAGGAGCTGCTCGGCAAAATCATAACCGATCCCGAGAGGGGTGTGAGGATAAAGATCGACGAGCCATTCTACGGAGGAGAGCTGATGGATCTAGAAGAGGCGATGAACACAATAGCAAGCTCCACACAGGCCAACCTAATGGGTAACAGAATAGTTGAGGCTGCAATAGAAAGGGGTCTCACAACCAGGGAGAGCGTTATAGAGTTTGGAGGGATCAAACACGCCCAAATAGTTCTATATAACTATCCCTAGCTCTAATAGATGGAAAAGATCTAGTCCATTGATCGTCCTTCTAATGCGCAATTTCATACACAGCATCAATGTTCTCAGCAAACCTAGCCTCTCAAGGCCGGGGTCTCAGGCTTTAAACTCTGGAGATCCTAGTTTTAAGGCTCACCTATATAAGGATTATGAAATAGATAGGAGATATTACCCATAGATATAAAGATGTTCTAAAGGTTAATGCCGACCAGGCTATAAAGCTGAACAATAGCAGTTGGAGATCATTCTTCGAGCTATTGAATCTGAAAAGGCAGGCAGGGAAGAGCTGTCATCGAGGGTCTTGCTTAAATTTTCTTCTTGTTATTATAGGTGAGGGGCTTATACATAGAAAGGCCAGCTGCTGCAATAGTTATTCTAAATAAAAACAACGCGGAGGGTCTCGAAAGGGTTCTGGAAAGTCTTCATATGCAGAGCTGCCCTCCATGTGGGTGCTTCGACATATATATAGTTGATGGTGGTAGCATTGACTCCTCATTCTCTGTAGCCTCTAGGGCTAGTTTGAAGATGCCTTGCATATATTGGTTGGAGCAGAGAATTAAAGGAGGTACTGGCCCTGCGAGGATAGAGATTATAGAGATCCTCAAATCTGTTGGATATAGATATGTGATCTGGGGTGATTCTGAAAACATATATTCTAAAGATTATGTGGATCGGCTTCTCAGGATGCTTGAAAGGGGGTGTGACGTGGCCTCAGGAAGATCAGTGGTTATGAGGAGAAGCCTATGGGCGGAGACATTCTACTGGTACCACTCCTTTCACAATCTTTTTCCAAGATTTGTGGGATCTAAACATGCTCCTGGTAACAACATGGCTGTAAAAATCGAGATCTATGATCTGGCTTCTTACCCTCCATCTAAGAGATCTGATGACTATATATTCACATTCCAGCTGATAAGAAGATCTGGGAAGTGGGGGTCGAGACCTAGGTATTGTATAGATGAGGAGGCCATTGTATATGTAGATATGCCTAGAAGCTTTAGAGAGGTCATAGCCTGGCAAAGGGCTAGGGTCGAGGGCCTTATCCAAGGATCTATATATATTGGTCTTCTAATCCCACCAGATCTTCTCAGTTGGAGTGTTCCTCTAGCCCTCCTAATACTGAGCATAGCGATCGCTATCAAGGATCTAAACTTTCTATTTCTTTTACCAGCACTTATATCTTCGATCTCACTAGCAGCGTATCTACAGGCCAGATCCTATAGGCATCTAGATAAGGCTTCAAGAACATCCGGATTCCTAGGACTTATAGGGATGATCCTTCACGCAATATTCACAACATCATATAGCTTTAAAGAGCTCATAAGATTATACCTCCTCATAGGCCGCGGAAAACTATTGGAAGATATGAGAAAAGCTGAGATGCTAGCTAGGAGAGCATCGCCGGAAAACCTGATCCTCCTTAGATCGGAGGTCTAATATAGAGCGCTATATATTCAACAGATTATAAGAGAGGTTTCACAGCATGTTAGAAGATGGTGCGGGGGGTGGGATTTGAACCCACGCAGGCCTACGCCATCGGGTCCTAAGCCCGACCCCTTTGACCTGGCTCGGGCACCCCCGCCCAATAAATATATCTATATATCGAGCTTATAGAGGTTATGCTCCGATTTCCAATGGGGTTACTGGGCTTCAATATTATTTAGGTGAAAGCTCTAAGCATCGTTCTCTATATCTCTTCTCGCGTATATGCTCCAAAGATCACCTTGGTTTTTCTCGCCACTATGCAGTTTCTTTTTAATCACATCATAAAGAGGTATTTTAACCGCCCCCTGGTATGAGACACTGGGGTCTAAAGCCTATTATCGGGATCATCACTAGCCCCATTATTGCATGTCTTATGAAGCTTATGTCGAACGGCACTGTGACCCCTAGAAGGGCTAGGAACGATGCCTGAATGAACCTATCTAAGAGGCGAGGAATATCGCTCGCACCAAGGATTGTGCCCACGTTATTTCCAACCCTCCTAGGAGAACCATTGATATCACGTAGAATGTTACTGAGGGTACATAGCTATCTGGGAAGATCGATTGTGTATAGAATGTGAAGAGAGAACCCGCAGCCCCGTGACACCCCTCCTATATAAAGGCTTATATATCCTCGTCAACAGCAATAACCAGCCTCCCACGGCTATAGATGCTATCAAAAGCAATATATAGATCTAAACCATATATAGTGCCGAGGGCAGCTGTATAAGCCCAGTAGTTATATATTCACCAATAACAAAATTAGCGATCCTAGCAACGCTATATCTAAGCGTTTAGGAGAGCGCGCCCAAAGCATAGAGACGTGAAACAAGCAGACACTGAACAGCATTTCTAACAGTCTCAAAATATATGATGTGGGGCTTAACAACTTGTTTGCTGTTACAATTTCGAACGGATCAGCAATGCTTATCAAAGGAGGAACGATCAAATCTTAATACTATTGGTGGAAGAGGGAGATAGCTAAATATCAATCTGTAAGAGATATGCTGAGGAGGCTTGGAATATCAACATGGATATACTATCACGAGAAATACCTAGATGCTATGTATAAAAGGGATGAAAGGCTCAGGCATCTATACATAACAGCAATTAGATTCCTAGCAGATGAGCTACATAGAAGAGGTGTTAGAAAGCTATACATAAGATACCCAATAATGCTCTCACAAAACAATGGAAACGAGTATAATACAAATATATGGTGGTTCAGGAAGATAGTTCTTTGGATTGTGGATATATTCATGGAGTATGGCATAGAGGTTGAGATAGTTCCTGAGGACTACACAAGCAAGGAGTGCTCAATATGTGGAATCAGACATAAGAACGGAAGGATATATAGAGGTCTGTATATCTGTAGGAAGACTGGGAAGAAGATAAACGCAGATATAAATGTAGCACTAAACATAGCAAGAAGGCTGGGATACAGCATAAAAATAACAAAAAGATTGAGATCTACATAGTAACGCACAATGGTACTAAACCATTAATCCCTCTCCAGTGGGCTACAATCAACAATCATCGGGGGACAGGCGGGCGGATGAAGTTGCTATAGGTGTTTTTGCTTTAATCCTAGGCTAGTTCTATATATTCATGGGTTTCGGTTTTATGGCTGAGGATCTTGTGATCTATTCTCTCATAACCATTCTCGTTGCAGTGTTGATCGGGCCTCTGCTGTCTAGGAGGGTTGAGGAGAATCTCGAGGTTTTCTTCCTTGTGATAGGCTTTCTAGCATCTCTTGTCTCAGGTAGCCTTGGCTTTAAGCTTCTCCTCGAAGCTCTCGAGACACCTGTTATGGTTAGTGGGGTTCCCATAGGTATATTCCAGGCGGTGCTGCTTGCTGGTATTCTTTTTGAGAGGTTTAGGGGTAGGCTTAGAAGTGCTCTCAGCGGTGGGAGGGCAGCCTCTGCAGCCCCCATCCTATATTCGATCCTAGTCCTCGCATTGGGTCTGGGTAGCAGCTTTATATCTGCCATAGTGGCCTCGGTCATAATAGCAGAGGTTGCCAAGACTCTAGATATACCAAAGGGTGTTAGAACCTATCTACTCGTCTTGGCAGCATATGCAATAGGTGTTGGAGCCGCCCTCACACCCCTGGGAGAGCCCCTATCGACTATAGCCGTTGCTAAGCTCTCTGGAGAACCCTACCATGCTGACTTCTTCTTCCTAGCGAGACTGCTATGGGACTATATCCTCGCAATCGTTATAGCATGCTCCCTCCTCTCCTGGTATCTATATAGGAGGTCTTTGAGGACCATAGAAGCTGTTATTGCTAGGGAGTCAGCCTATGTAGGGGGGCATAGTAATGGCGGGGGCTATCGAGAGGCTGTTGTGAGGGCTTTAAAGATATATATCTTCGTCTTCGCCCTCGTCCTCCTAGGCCACTCCTTCGACCCTATTGTGGATAGGTATATAGTCCACCTATCTCCAGAGGCTATGTATCTATTTGGTAGCCTATCAGCAGCCCTGGACAACGCAACCCTTACAGCTGCCGTAGTAACCCCCGAGATGGAGATCCTGCAGATAAAGTCCTTCCTAATATCCCTATTGATATCCGGGGGCTTCCTCATACCAGGGAACGTGCCTAACATAGTTATAGCCTACATCAACGGAATAAGCTTCAGAGAATGGGCCTATAAAGCTATACCAATCGGCCTACCAATATTCCTGGGATCATTTATAGCCCTCTTCTACCTAAGACTATAGATACAGAGTTAAATTACTAAATTTCACATAGGTCTTGAACAAGCGTTTCCCCGCTAACGGTATTTGATGGTGTTTGTGAATATTTGTATTTCCGTTAGAGGGGTTGCACCTAGGCTTGGGATCACCAGCTTCACCCGAGCCTCATGGGTGCCTGTCGAGCCCAACGCCACTGGGCTCCCATCTGTGGAGAGCTCAGGTATCATTGCTCTCCGAGGATATCTATATGCCCAATACATAGGGGTATCGCCTCATCATCAAATATGAATAGGGATTGGATGCTTATAAGCTTACCCAGCATTCCCTCTCCACGATACACCAAGTATCTACAAGTATTCACAAGTATTTAAACTTACAGTCAGTTCTGCAACTGCCTCTTCTCCGCCATATTAGGTCAGGGCATTCTGCTGTAAGGCGATTCTCTTGATAGCTAGTTTTTTGGAGTCCTCGATTTCCTTTTCGCTTGGTTCGCTCTTCTCTATAGGCCTGTATCTATGCTCTATCTCGTCGATCAATGTTTCTAGCACCTCTCTAAGTGTTATACCTGCTATATCTCTAAGATTATTCGGGTTGTACTTTGCAGGCGTCACCTCTCCCCTTGCAACTCTGTTTAGCCTTGGCTTTATTAGCTTTTTGAGAATCTCTATGTTCGAGGATACTAATAGTGTTGAGTGTACTAGATAGGCTCTATCCTTGATCGCTGCGGCTGTTCCCGAGACCTTATAGCCTTTCACAACTACGTCGCTGTGGTTCTCCACCCAGGCTTTGATTCCTAGTTTCTCTAGCGCTGCTATTATAACCCCCGTTGCCTCTCTATACACCTCGTCCACAGGTTTTAGCCCTTTTGAGGGGGATATTATTGATATATTTATATTCCCTAGATCGTGATACACGGTCCCACCACCGCTGATTCTCCTAATGATAGGGATCCCAAGTCTCTCTGCCTCCTCACAGTTGGCTTCATCACATGGCCCTTGGGTATAGCCTATAACTATAGATGGATAGTTGATCCATATCCTTATAACCCCACCCCTAAACCCCCTCCTAACGGATGAGAGGAGAACCTCGTCTAGAGCTACATTCACAGCTGGGTCATGGGCGGAATATGTTATGAGATCCACCTTTACCTCCTCCCAGGATCTATGCCATAGATGTTCCACTCATCCCTAGAATACTTCTCCCTATATAGTGTGAGGGCTAGAGAGATCTCTCTAGGCTCTAGTGATCTGAAGACAACATCTCTATAGCCAAGGGCTTCTGCAAATCCCTCTGCGAGTGCCCTATAGATCTCGCCTATCTCTAGCCCCCCAATGAAATCCCATAACCCCGCCACCTTATCCCTAGCCTCTAGATCCTCTGCCTCCCCCACCTTTATAACCCTTGTGAATAGCTCGTGGCTATAGGTTAGAAGCAGGGTTCCATGTTGTAGGAGGGCTCCCCAATCCCTTCTCTGGGCACTCCCAGAGATCTTCTTCTCTCCAATCAATACATCGCTAGATCCTGGATTCACATAGCAATACATACTCAAGCCAGGCTCTCCCAAGCCCCTGACCCCTGCATCGGCCCCAAGCCTTCTGATGGCGAATGCTATGCCTTCAGCTATCTTAGCAGCCGATCTAGCGACGTCTAGCTTGTAGAGCTCATGGCTATTGCTTAGAACAACGCTATAGGTTATCTCATGATCCTGTGGATGTAGAAGCGCAGCACCCCCTGTTGGTCTTCTAACCAGCTTATACCCAAGCCTATTGATCTCATCTATATTGACAACATCCAGGGCATTCTGCCTCCTACCAATGCTCACCCCGCTTGGGAGCCACATATATAGCCTGAGGGTATCGTAGTCAACTCTACTTCTGAGCCTCGCTATAGCCTCATCTATAGCCATGTTAAGCTGTGGATCCCTAGAGCCGTCAAAAACCACCCTGAGGAGGGGCATGGCCAGCTATCCTCTTAACGGCCTCTAGATATGCCTCCCTAGCCTTATAAGAGGTTCTCGCAAGCGGGTGGGCAATCACATACGAGAATCCGAGTTTATAGGCTATCTCCTCCAACTCCTTGAACTCCTCGATCTTATAGACCCTTGCCACTGGCAGCTGTTTGGGGCTAGGCCTCATATACTGGGATAGAACCAATATATCAACCCCAGCATCCCTCAGATCCCTCATAGCATCTATAACCTCCTCCCAAGTCTCTCCAAGGCCCAGCAATATGGAGGATTTTGTGATAAGCACCGGATTATAGATCTTAGCCTGTCTAAGAACCCTGAGGCTCTGATCATAGCCAGACCTCCAATCCCTGACAAGAGGTGTTAGCCTCCTAACAGTCTCAATGTTATGGGCAAGCACGTCGGGGCCTGAAACGACAACCCTTTTAAGGGCATCTAGATCTCCTCTAAAGTCTGGTATGAGAACCTCGACCCTCACACCAGGGTTTAGATCCTTAACAGCCCTTATAGTCCTTGCAAAGTGCTCCGCACCCCCGTCTGGAAGGTCGTCTCTATCTACAGAGGTTATAGTCACATAGTCTAAGCCGAGCTTCTTAACAGCCTCAGCCACCTTATATGGCTCCAGAGGGTCTATGGGTTGGGGCACGCCCTTCTTAACGTAGCAGAATCTACAGCCCCTGGTACATGTGTCACCCATAATCATGAAGGTAGCCACACCGCTGCCCCAGCACTCAAATATATTGGGGCATAGAGCGCCCTCACACACAGTAGCTATCCCGAGACTCGAAACAATCTTCGAGAGCTCCAAATATCTCTGGTTGAGGGAGACCCTCAGCCTAACCTTCTCCAAAGACCTCCACCTTCACAACACCACTTCCAGGAGATACAGAGCCTCCTGGAGGTACTAGGATCTCCTTGACAACCCCATCATAGGGAGACTCTATAACAAGCACAGCCTTCTCAATCTCAACCTCGACGAGGGGATCCCCTTTAGAAACCCTATCCCCTGGTTTCTTAAGTATATTTATAACCTTACCGTTCCACCCACCTCTCCTAGGCCAAAGCTCCTCAGGTATTCTAACGATCTCCTCCAGCAATTTGCGCCTCCAAAGTATATCTGAATAGAGGCTATATTTATTAAAAGAGTTCACTGCCCATCGAATTGCGGGCTTAGCGAGTGGTTTATCTCGCTACTCCAAGCCGTTTCTCAGCAGGCGGTGGTTCATTGTTTTATCTCCACCATCTGCCTCTCAACGGTCTCCCCGAGCCCCCTCACCGCAGTAGCTTAGCCCCTGTCGCCAGAGGCTTCAAAGCCCTACGGATCTCGGAAACTCGGGGTCACCAATAAGTATATATCTCTGAGTTTATAAACATCAAGAAATCAATGAACATGAGCGCTGCAAATAATAATGAAAGCCGAAACAGCCTTCCATCCCCAGGAAATATCGAAAGTTACCTTAAATATTTCCATACACAGAACTCAGCAACATCTAGAATACTAGAATAGTTTTGAAATATCCTTAATATATCTATATATCATATTTGAAGGGTAGTATCTTTAGCGCATTGAACATATTTAACCTATAGCCTCTATAAAGATCTTTTCCAGATCTTTTTTCCCTATATTCTTAGGAGCTATGGATAGGAGTCTCTGCTGCTTTAAAGTCCCGTCCACCAATGCTTCTAGATCTTCTTTGCCGAAGCCCAGCTCCCTTAGGTTTGTGGGAACCCCTAGATCCTCTAGGAGCCCTATATAGCTCTCAAATATAGCCTCGCCTATAGCCTTTGGATCTCTCCCCACATATTCCCCTGTAAGGATCTCTGCTACTCTCGCGAATTTCTCGTAGTTATATGGCGATAGGTGTTTGAACGCATATGCAGCTGGGATCGCCGTTGCTATTCCATGAGGAGCTATTGGGTATCCGAAGTCGTAGTCCTCTGGATAGTAATTCCTAACCATCCCAGCTATTGGATATGCCATTGCGTGGGGAACATGAACGCCGACATGTCCAAAGCCTATCCCGGCTATGCTTGCTGCGAGCATCATATAGTATCTAGCCTCTATATCCAGGGGATCTGCATATGCCCTTCTAAGATACTTCACAACCCACTCTATAGCCTTCTCCCCGAATAGATCCCCTACAGGTGTTGCTCCCGAGTAGACGGGTCTCTCGCTTGGGGATTTCAACGCCTGCTTAGCCGTGTAGGGCCTAGCAGTATATGATTCTATTGCATGGTTCAGCACATCAAGCCCTGAAGACGCTGTTACCATGGGGGGCAGGGTGAGGGTTGTCAGCGGATCTATAAGGGCTATCGAGGGCCCTATCATTGGGCTGCTTATCCCAGTTTTAACTCTAAGCCTCTTAACATCTAGAACAGCTACAGAGGTGCTCTCACTTCCAGTACCAGCGGTTGTTGGGATCGCTATTAGGGGTTTTAGAGGTCCTGGAGGCGCTAGGCCCTTTCCAATAGGCCTGTTTATATAGTCCTCTAGAGGGGCTGGATAGCAGTATAGGAGATCAAGGATCTTGGCGGTATCTATTGTTGAACCCCCTCCAAGGGCTATGAAGCCATCGATTCTAAGATCCCTTATCCTCTTATACCCCTCAACAAGCCCTTCATCTTCGGGCTCTATCCTCACATCGCTGAACACCTCAACCTCCATACCCTCCGACTCGAGAGAGGATATGACATTACGGGCTATCCTAGAATCTACGAGTCTCTTGCCAACAACTAGCAGCGCCCTTCTAATCCCGAGCCTCGTAGCCTCATAGCCAACCTCTCTATGCACGCCCATGCCGAATTTAATCGTCTGTGGAAGGGATATTGTGAATACAGCATCTACCGAATCGGAGTATACTATATATGGATCCCCCATAGATAAAGCCTCAACAAATAAAGGGCTTGAGGGTTTATAAAGGGGCTTTTGGTAGGTCGCTACAGATATATATCTCTCTAAGCAGATAGAAATATATAAAGCTCCTAAGGCTCTGGTAGTGTGGCGATTCTCCCTGGGTTTTAGAAGGATATATCTCCTAGACTATGGCTGGCTTGCAGGAGATGGCGAGTGGTTCCTCCCAGGCTGGGGCGCTGCGACATATAGCGAGAGAGAACCTAAAAGGGTGTGGGTTGAGTTCCCAGTCTCCGGAGCTCTGCTAGACACAGATGTTGGCTGTATACTCTTCGACACAGGGGTTCGAGTTTTATTGGGCTTGATATTGTTTGATATCAAGCCCTTTTCCCTTGGCTTCAAAGCCCTCAGGATCCCCTTTTCACCGGGATCCATATAGCTGGGCTCCTCCCGCTCGGGGTGACCCCGACCCACAGCTCCACCATCATAGTTTCCTCAGGTTCATTGCTGTGGGGATACCCCCGCATACTGGCCCTCCTCTTCTCTTCTAGATATCTCCTCCTAATGTTTATAGATGCAACCTTATGCCTATTCATCTTTAATCCATATCTAGGGCATTCTAGGATCTGCCCCTCTTGGGTCTCCACAACATACCCGCATCTAGGGATTCTCTAGATGTGTTGCTAGGATCCACATAGGCTGTTAATGCAACCTCTGATATTCTTCTATGTATTCTTTTCCATGGTGTTCTATAGTTCCTCTTCCTCCTATTCTTCCCCCTTTTCTCCCTGCTAACGAGATCCTCCCTATCTAGATCCTCGAATACATGA
>Ga0081478_145504_pt1 | contig 22019 bp, 23 predicted proteins | sample OctSprmetagenome_FD_70983 | JGI IMG/M metagenome (GOLD analysis project Ga0081478, IMG submission 70983) | Hot spring and microbial mat streamer communities from Octopus Spring Streamers, Yellowstone National Park, USA - T=80-84 v2 (version 2) | ecosystem: Environmental > Aquatic > Thermal... | reverse complement strand
TCACCTCGTCGACCCTCTTCCCTGGCGGAATGTACAGCGTCACCAGCTCGGTCCCTCTGCCCTCCTTCTTCTCCAGCTGTTCTATGAAGCGCTTGAACTTGTAAATGGAAACCGAGTCCTTACTGGACATGGCTGCCACACCCTACTGCTGAGACGCCGTTAGTAACTTTCCTACCTCGGGGTGTGAAGCGTGAGCCATCCTCTCCGGTCCAACGAATGTCCCAGCGAGTTCTTATAAAATGATCTCAGCGGACCTGTGTGACCACGAGGCCGTTCCCCTGGCCGTTGGGGGATGCGGCGTAGCGCCTCTCGGCGGCGGCGAGGATCTCGAGGAACATCCGACGGTAGCTCTGGCCGTGGTACTTGCAGGCCTTCCTCAGGTGTCCGTCCCAGACCCAACCCGGGTTGGGGTTAGCCTCCAGGAACCGGGGGATGCCGTCGCGTCCGAGCCTCCAGTCGAAACGGGCGTAGTCCCTGCAGCCGAGCCTGACGAAGAGCGCCCTCGACCAACGGACGATCTGCGACCTCACTCCATCGGGTATCTCGGCCGGAACGGACCTGACCCTTCCGCATGGCGACTCGGGCAACCACTTGGCGGCATAGGTGAGGATCCTCGGAAGGCTGTCGGGGAGGCAGGAGTAGTCCTCGGTCAGGACGGGGAGCACCACGTCGTTCGGCGGGTTGCCGACGATCGAGACCGTCAGGTCGATTCCGTCGATGAACTCCTCCACCAGCATCGGTCCGCGATGTCCCCAGTAGGTCCTCAGGTCCCTCAAGGCCGCCCTCAGCTCCTCCCTGCTCCCGACGACGCTCCGCTCGGTGATGCCCCAGCTGTTGTCGCCGAAGTTGGGCTTCACGAGCGCAGGGTACCTCACAGAGGCCGGGATTTCCTCCGATCCCTCGGGGATCAGGGCGTGCCAGGGCACTGGGATGCCCATCGAGGCGGCGAGGAGCTTCACGGCCGATTTGTCGTAGCAGAGCGTCAGACAGCTCGGCCCAGCGCCCGTGCACCTGATACCTAGGACCTCCAGTAGCGCGGGGACGTGGGCCTCCATCGAGGGGTCGTTCAGGAAGCCATCGTCGCAGAGGTTCAGGACCATGTGGATCCTCGACCTGTTGGAGGAGAGGAACTCGACGAACTTCGAGTGGTCGTCGAGGAAGACGAACCTGTATCCTTTGACGCTGAGGAGGGCGTGCTTCAGCTCGCAGACCGCAAGGAGGTCGTCATCGTCGAAGAGCCCGTTAGGCTTCACCCCGTTCGGCAGCCTCGGGTCACCCAGAAGAACGACCACGTGGTTCCCGTTCCTCTCGGCAGTCACCTCCCTGACCTCGCCCTTCTCCGCGTAGGAGAGGACGAGGCGAAATCTCGCGGGGAAATTTATTTGAAGGGTTTTCCCGTCACACCCTTGAGGATCCACATGCCGGGGTTCCCTAGCCCGGTAGGGGGGTGGCCTGCTAAGCCACTGGGCCGATGAGGCCCGCGCGGGTTCAAATCCCGCCCCCGGCGCTGCTTATGTTATCATGTGGCTACAATAACAGAACTTATATTGACATCTGGCAAGATAGATCGACCCCGAAAAGACCGGGTGCGGAGCGCAACGGAAGACCCGAAGAGGAAGCTCGCAGGAGCGCCGAACCCTCAACCGGGCCGAACGGTCAGGCAAGATCTTCATAACCCACGGTTGCACCGGAGTGGCGGCATGGGCGAGGAAGACCTCGAGCTCAGGATGATCAGGCTCAGGAAGATGAGGCAGTTACTCGCGGCGAGGAAGCAAACCGATCAGCAACCACAGCCGAAGAGGGAGGAGCTGATGGAGGAGCTGAAGCGTTACCTCGACGAGAGAGGGCAAGAGGTGCTGGAGGAGGCCGCATCCCTGAACAGGACCTTGACCGAGAGGGTGGCGGAGGCCCTCCTCAGGGCCATCAGGTCGAACGCGCTCTCCACACCGATCGATGCGGGCGACCTCTACAGGCTCTTCAGGGACCTCGGCCTCCCGATAAAGCTCGAGACCTCTGTGAAGGTGCTCAGGCACGGCGAGGCGAAGGACCTGAGGAAGTACCTCTCGGAGGGGATCTGAGTGGCTGGAGGGCAAGGATACTCGAAGGTGACTGAGAGCGACATAGCCTGGCTCAGGTCGAGGCTCGGGGATGAGGACGTCTCGACCGAGGAGTACGACCTGGTGACAAACTCCCTCGACGCTTTCCCCGGCGAGCCCCACCTCCCCGACGTGGTTGTGTGGCCTGAGAGCGGGAACGAGGTCGCCGAGGTCCTCAGGTACGCCAGCGAGCGGAGGATCCCGGTCTATGTGAGGGGAGCGGGAACAGGACTGGCTGGGGCGTGCGTCCCGGTCTACGGCGGCATCGTGATGAACACGATGAAGATGAACCGGTTGATCGAGGTGAGGCCCGTGGACTTCCAGGTCGACGTCGAGCCCGGGATCGTTTACGACCACCTCAACGCGCTCCTGGAGCCCTACAACCTCTTCTTCCCTCCAGACCCTGGGAGCAGCAAGAGCTGCACGATAGGAGGCATGGTTGCCAACAACGCTTCAGGTCTCAGGGCGGTGAAGTACGGGGTCACGAGGGATTACGTCCTCTCGCTGAAGGTGGCCCTGCCCGACGGGCGGTTGATGAGGTTCGGCTCCAACGTCTTCAAGAGCTCAGTGGGTTACGACCTGGTCAGGCTGATCGTCGGTTCAGAGGGGACGCTCGGCGTCGTGACCGAGGTGACGCTCAGGCTCCGGCGCCTGCCGAGGGCGAGGTACACGTTCGCAGCCTATTTCGACTCGATAGAGGCCGGCGTCTCTGCGATCAACGCGGTGAGGCAGGAGGGCCTCGAGCCTGCGGCGATAGAGTTCCTCGACAGGGTCCACATCGACCTGATATCGCGTTGGTCGGGCATCGTCCTACCGGGACACGAGTGCATGCTGATCGTCGAGTTCCACGGCTACTCCAAGGCGGGCGTTATGGAGGAGTCAGAGGCAGCCGTATCGGTCGTGAAGGAGATGGGCGCGTCTCGCCTGGAGGTCCCCAAGAGCGATGAGGAGGTCCAGAGGATATGGGAGGCGAGGAAGGCCCTCTATCCGTCCGTCACTAGGGCTACACCGGCACCGATCACCGGCGACGTCATCGTGCCCCTTTCGAGGCTGCTCGACGTCGTCAGGAAGTCGTATGAGCTCGGCGAGAAGTATGGCGTAAGGGTAGGAGTGGCCGGTCACTTAGGCGACGGCAACGTCCACACCAACTGGCTGCCCGACGGCAGGGACACCGAGTCTTGGAGGAGGGCGGTGAAGGCGAACAGGGAGCTGGTCGAGTACGCGATAGGCCTCGGTGGAGCTGCGTCGGCTGAGCACGGCATCGGCCTCGAGAAGAAGGAGTTCATGGAGCTCCAGCACGGAGAGGCCCTGGAGCTGATGAGGAGGATCAAGTCGCTCTTCGACCCTAATTGGATCCTGAGCCCCGGCATCATGCTCTGACCAGTCGGTCGCGTGTCTGGCAAAAGTTTATGGCAACGGCATGTAGAGATTCGATGATGATTAGGCCTGTCTGGATCGTCATTGCTCTGTTGGCCCTCGCTCCGGCAGTAACGGCGCTTGCGGACCCTGTTGCCGGCGACTTCTACGCATACCGTTACAGCGTCAGCTACGGCGACAGGTCGGTCGAGGGCAGCGTAAGGGTAGCCGTGGTGAACGTCGTGGAGCCGGGGACTTTGAGGCTCAGGGTCGAGGCGACCTTCAACGACGGCGTGATGACCTTCGAGAAGAACCTTCCAGAATCGGCCTTCTTCGTTCCCACGCTTCAGCTCCCCGACTCGGGCAGCTTCTCATACAGCAGGGAAGGCCATCAGGTCTCCGTGACGGTTACGAGGACCGGCTCCGGCTCGAGGACGGTCGGAGGGAGGACCTACGAGACCGCGACCTACTCCGTGACCGCGAGCCTCACCTCGCCCGACGGTACCCTCACGGTCTCCGGATCCGTTGAGGTCGTATCAGGGTCCTACGCACTCTACAGCGTCGACCTCGCACTCTCTGCTGCCGGTAACAGGGCTGTCCGATTCAGCGCGGTCCTCACCGACACGAGCCTGGACCTCTCAAGGGTGAGGCGGAGCGTCCAGACGGCCGACGGCAGCGCGCTGGCGGTCATGGCACCCGCAATCTTCGCGGCAGGAGGCTCTCGAGGGTCCGAGGTGAGCGGCGCGTTATCGCTCCTCACAGGTCTCCAGAGCCAGGTGCCGGCGGTCAACGCACAGAGGCCCCCCGCTGGTGGTGAAGACCTGACGCTCAAGGTCGCCTCGATCACGGCGATCGGGCTTGCGGCCATCGGCTCGGTGGCAACTATTGGTCTGCTCAGGAGGCCGAAGAAAGTCCCTGTCTCGACCGCCAAACCCCACTACGTCTGAAGACCTTGAGCGGCGGAGAGGTAATCCGCGTCGAATCTCTGGTGAAGAGCTATGGAGACGGAGGCGAGGTCGGGCCGATCAGCCTGACCGTGAGGCGCGGGGACGTCTACGGCTTCGTGGGACCCAACGGTTCCGGCAAGACCACGACGATCCGGGCAATACTGGGCCTCCTGAGGCCCACATCAGGGAGGGTCGAGGTCTTCGGGATGGACCCGTGGAAAGAGTCTAAGAGGGTGAACGCGCTGATCGGTTACTCGCCCGAGCTCCCCTCCTTCCCCTCTTTCCTCACGGCCAGACAGGTCCTCGAGATAACCGGCAGGTTGAAGGGCCTCAGCGGGTCGGAGCTGAAGAGGGAGGTCGAGAGGGTACTGGACCTGACCGGGCTCGTCAACCACGCCGGCAGGAGGATCGGCAACTTCTCAAAGGGCATGGTCCAGAGGCTCTCGATCGGTCAGGCGCTGATCGGTGACCCTGAGCTGCTCGTGCTGGACGAGCCGATGTTGGGCGTCGACCCGGTGGGAAGGGTCCAGATCAGGGAGATACTGCTCGACGTGAGAAGAAGAGGGACAACTATCCTGTTCTCTTCCCACGAGCTCTACGAGGTCGAGCGGCTGGCCACGAGGATCGGCATGGTCTACCTCGGCAGGACGGTCCTTGAGGGAGGGATCGAGGAAGTCCTGCACCACGACGGCAGCGTGAGGGTTAAAGCGGTCACTAGGTCCGCACCTGGCGAGGAGGTCATCGAGTCTCTGAGGAGGATCGGTGGTGTCATGGATGTCAGCGCGGACGGCAACTCGGTGACGGTGGTAGCTGACGACTCGGTCGACGTCCGTGACCAGGTAGCTGAGCGCCTAGTTCTCTCGGGATGTGGTCTGCTCGAGTTCAGGACCGAGAGGTCCTCTCTGGAGGAGGTCTTCATGGGGAGAGTGAGGTCGCTTGGGCGCGGTTGACGTCCTCGTCGTCTACGAGCTCAGGAGGGTCCTGGCGAAGAAGAGGGTGCTGGTGCTGATAGCGGCCGTGTTCCTGACGGAGGCGGGCCTTTACCTCGTGATCACGAGGCTCCCGCCCTCTCTTTTGGGACCTACCTCATCATACATCTGGATGCTCGGCATAGTGGCGCCGACGCTGGGCCTTCTCCAGGTCACCTCGCTCATGGTGGGCTCCACCGTCTTCTCCGACGAGTACGAGGCCGGAACGTCGGATTTCTGGATGACGAGGCCCATCTCTAGGACCGAGTACTACATCGGCAAGGTGCTCGGAGGGCTCGCACTCGTGCTCATTATCATATCGGCCTACACCGCCCTCTCTGTCAGTATAGCATGGTCCGTCTTCGGGCCCCAACAGAGGCTCGACCTCCTCGTCACCTCGCTTCCCGCATCGGTAGCCTCTTCACTGCCGTTCTACGCCATAGGCCTCGCATTCGGCGAGGCCCTCAGAAGGGGCATACTGGCCACCGTCCTCTCGGGTCTCACCTTCTTCGGCTCCTACATCTTCGAGGGTTACGCCAACATCGTGGCGGCCCTCAGCGACGACCGGGCCCTCCTCGAGCTCTCCCAACTCCTTCCCACGTGGGGATCGACGAGGATCACGACGGACGTTCTGGTGCAGGGCCTCACCGGCTCCGGCCTCCCCTCAACAGGAATCCTAAGCTTCCTCGCGGGGTCCTCTGGAGGGTCGAGCCTGTCGCTGATGCTGCTGAACGTCGCCGCTTACACCGCGATCGCGCTGCTCCTCGCTTGGCTCAGGCTCAGGACGAGTGACGTCACTAGGAGGGCCCAGTAGCTGGGACCCAGTCCTCCAGACTCTAGAATGGCCGGAGATAACGTTATTTACATTCAAAGGTGAATGGTCCACCAGTGTCGATAGCTGAGAAGCTGATAGAGGCACTGGAGAAGGATCCGAAGATCAGGAAGAGGCTGGCCGAGCTTATGGTGACGGACAGCGATGTCAGGCTTGCAATCATCAACGCCGTTCTCGCTGACGTTGCCACTAAGAGTGACTTGGAAAAACTCGAGGCAGCGACTAAAAGCGAACTGGAGAAGGTGGAGGGGAGACTCAGAACTGAGATGGAGAACCTGAGGGCTGAGATGAAATTCGAGATGGAGAAGCTCGAGGAGAGGCTCAGGAACGAGATACAGAGAGAGGTGAGGAGGCTCGAGGATAGGATCTCAGCGTTGGAGAATAGGATCGCTGCCCTTGAGAACAGGGTCAACTCGATCGAGGAGAGGTTAGCAAGGCTTGAAGGTCAGATGGACCTCTTCGTGAAGCTCTTCATCGCGTTCAACCTTCCGACATCGATCGCCGTTATCGGGATTCTGCTGAAGATGATTTTCGCCTGAGCTCTGACGAAACAACTCCTGAAAGGCCTGCGTCCGACACACACAAGCTCGCTGCGGGTCCAAGTGGCACACCGTTTCGCGGCGAATCGTCTCAAGAAAGGCGAAGCGCGGATCGGGACGGTTTGGGTTCAGCGGAGCCTTTTCCCTTCGATGAACTCCTCGATCATCTGACGGGCGACGTGGTCGGGGTACTGGACCGGTGGGGACTTCATCAGGTAGGCCGATGGCGAGTAGAGGACGCCGCCTACTCCCCTGTCCAGCGCCAGCTTGACGCACCTTATCGCGTCGACCGCCACACCCGCCGCGTTGGGAGAGTCCCAGACCTCGAGCCTCACCTCAACCGTCACGGGCGCGTCGCCGAAGACCCTTCCCTCAAGCCGGATGTGGGCGACCTTCCTGTCGAGGAGCCAAGGAACGTAGTCGCTCGGGCCTATGTGGACGTTCCCGGCCGGCAACGGGGTCCCGAAGAGGGAGGTGACGGCCTGGGTCTTCGACCTCTTCTTTGAGGAGAGCCTCTCGCGCTCGAGCATGTTCAGGAAGTCGGTGTTGCCGCCGAAGTTGAGCTGGTACGTCCTTTCGACCTTACCTCCCCTGTCCTCGAAGAGCTGGACGAGCGTCCTGTGGAGTATGGTGGCGCCGATCTGGCTCTTGATGTCGTCGCCGACTATCGGCACGCCCCTCTCCTCGAAGGCCCGCTGCCACTGGGGGTCGCTCGCTATGAAGACGGGAATGGCGTTAACCAGCCCTACGCCTGCTGAAAGGGACTCGGAGGCGTAGAACCTGGTGGCCTGCTCGCTGCCAACGGGGAGGAAGTTGATCGCCACGTCTGCCCCCGAGCTCTTCAGGACGTCCTTCACATCGACGGCAGGCCCCTCATGCTCCTCCACCTCTCCCCTGAGGTACTTGCCCAGGCCGTCCAGCGTCGGCCCCCTCATCACCTCGACCCCCAACCTCGGAACCTCAGCGAACTTGAGCGTGTTGTTGGGCGGTGCGAAGATCGCCTCCGAGAGGTCCTTACCCACCTTGCGCCTGTCGACGTCGAAGGCAGCGACGAACTCGATGTCGCCGACGTGGTAGCCCCCGAGCCTTACGTGCATCAGACCAGGTACGTCCTCGTTCTCGTCCGCATTTGCGTAGTAGTGGACGCCCTGAACTAGGGCAGAGGCGCAGTTGCCGACGCCGAAGATGGCGACCCTGACTTTAGGCACGGTTTTATCACCATAAAATACCTTATAAGGCTATACGCTGCTTATGCCCTTCGCGGAGGACTTGAGGGCCTGCAGGACGTCTTCGATGAAGCCGAGCGCCGCCTCGAACTGCTCTTTGCCCTTCTCGGTCACCTCGTAGTAGACCCTGGGGCCGCCGGACTTTGAACGCCTCACGCCCGAAGACCTGATCAGACCCTCGCCCTCGAGGCGGTAGAGGACGACGTAGCAGGTGATCCTGCTGGGCCTGAAGCCGAAGCGCCTCCCTATCTCTTCGACCAGCTCGTACCCGTACCTCGGTCCCTCGAGGAGCACAGCGATCACGTAGAGCCAGAGGTTCTCGACCGTCAGCTTCCTCCTCGTCCTCCTGAGGGCCCTCGACTCCTTCATCCACCTGAAGGACCCGCACTAAGTCTATAACTGTGCCTACGGGAAGAGGGGCGATGTCCGAGGAGCGGGAGCCGATAGACGCGATAGTCGTCGGCTTCGACGAGCAGGACAGGGTCTTGGCTCAGCCGACCTCATCAGTCACGGCTGACCCGACCTCGCTGGTGGGCAGGGAAGTGGTTTACCTCGACTACAACGGCAACCCCTGGAAAGGTGTGGTGAGGGAGGCGATGGAGGACGTCCTGGTGATCGAGTTCGAGGCGATGAGGGCTGGACAAGAAATACCAGGTCTAGGGCAGGGAAGCTTGGTCAGGATATCCGTCTGATCCTGAATTTACAGCGTTCAGAGACCTAGCCACAACATATCTTCGATTACGGTTCCTGATTAGAAATGTGCCGATAATCCTCAACCATTACTGGAAACTCAGACCGTCTTCAGACAGCCTTTGCCGGAATGCCAGGCTTTGTCAGCTTCTTCAGGTCCAGCAGCCTGTCGACCTCCTCCCTGCTCATCCCCAACTCTTCAACCATCACGTCCTTGATCGACCTCCTCTGCTCGAGGACCTTCTTGGCTATGGCCGCGGCCTTGTCGTATCCCACGATCGGAGCGACGACCGTGACGAGGGCGGGCGAAGACTCAGCGAGCTCCCTGCAACGCTCGACGTTGGCGGTTATCCCGGCTATGCACCGCTTCGCCAGGACCCTCGAGCCGCTGGCGAGGATCTGGATCGAGTGGAGGAAGTCGTAGGCGATCAGGGGCATGCCCATGTTCAGCTCGAGCTCTCCCAGCTGAGCTGCGAGGAGGACGGAGACGTCGTTGGCGATCACCTTGACGGCCACCAGCCCTACGGCCTCCGGGATCACAGGATTCACCTTGCCAGGCATGATCGAAGAGCCGGGTTGGACTGCGGGTATCTCGATCTCGGCGAAGCCTGTGTTGGGACCTGAGCCGAGGAGCCGGAGGTCCTTGACGATCTTCAGAAGGGCATGGGCCGTGAGCCTGAGGGCCGCAGAGGCCTGGACGACGGCCGACATCGCACCCATCAGCTCGAACCTGTCAGGGGCCTCCCTGAAGCCCAGACCTGTGAGCCTCGAGAGCTCCTCGCAGACCAACCTCGCGAAGTCAGGGTGCCTGTTAAGCCCGGTGCCGACGGCCGTCCCACCGATGGGAAGCTCGAGGAGCGCTCTGAGGCCTTCCTCGACGGCCGAGATGGACCTCCTGATGAGGGAGGCGTAGGAGCCGAACTCCTGGCCGAGCGTCACCGGAAGGGCGTCCTGGAGGTGGGTTCTGCCGGACTTGACGACGTCCTCGAACTCTGAGGCCTTCCTCTCCAGCTCCTCGTGGAGGGTCCTGAGCGAAGGCAGGAGCTCCTCTTTGATCGCGAGCGCACCGGCCACCTGGATGGCTGTGGGGAAGACGTCGTTGGTCGACTGGCCCATGTTGACGTGGTCGTTCGGGTGGACCTCTCCCTTGGCCGTCCTAACGCCCGTCAGGATCTCGTTGGCCCTCGACGCGATAACCTCGTTCACGTTCATGTTCATCGACGTGCCGCTGCCTGTCTGGTAGACGTCGACCACGAACTGGTCGTCGAGCTTGCCCTCTGCGACCTCCATCGCCGCCCTCATGATCGCCTCGCCCCTCCTGCTGTCCAGGAGGCCGAGCTGGACGTTCGCCTTGGCCGCAGCGTACTTGATCAGGCCGAAGGCCCTGATGAACTGCCTCTGGAACCTGAGTCCCGATATCGGGAAGTTGTCCACTGCCCTGGCCGTTTGAGCGCCGTAGTACGCGTCAGCCGGAACGTACATCTCGCCGAGGGTGTCACGCTCTACCCTGAGAGGTCTGGAACCAGGGGTTGAAGACATCACGTTTAGAGGTCCGGCCCGGTACTTAACCCAGCATTTGATGCGCTCGTCGCGGTCAGCTGACACGGTCAGAGGGTTTCACCTGTGAAGGCTCGGCCTCATTCGACCTCGAGCGTCACGTCGATGAACCTCCTGTACCAACCCTCGAACTCCTCAGGGGTGACCAGGTGGAGCTCGAAAGGCGTGAGGTCCCCGATCGCCTTCTTCACCTCCGTCCTGATCCTGACTCTGCTCCAGACGTCCGAGGCCTCCCGCGTAACGACCAGAACGTCTATGTCGCTGTCGGGCCTCATCGTCCCCCTCACGTAGCTCCCGAAGAGGTAGACGCGGGCATCTGGGTCGAAGGACCTGACCACATCCCTGATCGCTCTGGCATATCGCAGGGGATCTCTGTAGTACCGCTCCTTCTCCTTCCGCAGCTCCAGCAGCAGGTCGATCAGGTCCTCTCCAGCCATGAGAACACCTCCAGAAGCCTTTCCTAGAGCGAGATCGAAAAACCCTTGCGTCGCACCTCAGAGCTTCACGCCGACCACCACCTCGACCCGATCGACCCACCTCACGCTGAAACCGGCCTCCCTCATCCTCCTCATCACGCCCACGTGGACCCTCTTGCCTGAGAGGTGACCGGGCCTCCCGACGTAGTGGACGACCGCACCGCCCCTCCTGAGGACCCTGTGGAGCTCCCGGTAGAACTCGAGGCTGTAGAGCTCGCCGGCGAGGGAGAGACGCGGTGGATCGTGGACGACCGCATCGAAGGACCCGTCCTCCAATTCCTTGATCAGCTCGGTGACGTCGCCGTGAAGGACCCTGATCCCTGCCTCTGCCAGACCGCGGGACCACGGGTTGAACTCGGCCAGGCGGAGGACGTTCCCGTCGACCTCCACCGTCACAACCTCCGACGCTCCACTCCTGAGGGCCTGGATAGCGGTGTATCCAAGGCCCGTGCAGGTGTCCAGGACCCTCTTCCCCTTCAATCGGCCTAGGAGGGAGACCTTCATCGCCGCGTCCTGCTCCGGCTTCAGGTCAGACACTCGATGCATGTGGATCCCGTCGATCTCGAGGGTAGGCGCGTGGCGTTTACCGGTGTTGACCAGCTTGTAGTAATGATCCGACCTGACCTCGAGGGGCAACAGGCCGTCCCGGGTGACCGCGTGAACCGTCCTCTCGTCCTCCGCCACCTCCTCGAGCTCCCGCCTCTCGACGACCACGTCGCCGATGACCGCACCATCACCTGAGATCCTGACCTCGGCTTCGCTGAGCCATAGGTCGAGGCTCGTTTTGACGGAGCTCATGCCTGCGGAGATGGCAGCGAGGACGTCCTTCGCCACGTCAGAGGTCAGCAGCGGCACCACTTTCGGCACGAACCTGTACTCCTGCGAGGTCACTTTCGGTGCCCTATACCAGTTATCTATCGGATCGATTTAGGTAAAATGTGGGATGGGTGCGAGGATAATCCAAGTTTTGGGGAGACTCAATCTCACCAATTATAGTGACCTCGTGTTCTCGATCGACGGCAAGAGGTTCGGGCCCTACAAACTCGTAGCCTTAGCCCTGGCAGAGAACCTGAGGGAGATGGGGGTGGAGTGTGCCGTGACGCTTCTGGTACCCGAGAGCCTCGTGACCTCCTTAGCGAATTCGCCAGAAGAGGCGGAGGAGTTGCTGAGGAATAAGGAGAGGTACGCAGAGCAGGCTGCGCGTCAACTGAGGGAGGTGATCGCGGCGGACTTCGAGGTCAAGGTCATCCAGGGGCTCGGGAGCTACAAGCTGGGCAAGAAGGATGACCCGAAGGGGAATTTGGAGTTCGAGAACTCGATCGGCAACATCTCGTCCTACGTGCTGGTCGAGTTGACCGTGATCTCTGACCGGGACGAGAAGCTGATCTTCTGCACTTCTACCGGACACAACGCTTACCTGATGGCAGTGCAGATGGCGCTGAGCGTGTACCGAGCCTACCGAGCGTTCGTTGACCAGGCGTCGGGAGACGGCTACCAAGGGGAATTCGTCCTCAAAACGGCCTTCCACCCAGACCCGTCGGTTGGGAACGAGGTGACGGTGGAACTGGAGCCGACTCACCACAGGGCCTTCTTCGATCTGCCGGAGCTGAGGGGACAGCTGGTGGCCGACCAAAACGACGGGGCCATCGAGCTCAGGAAGGGGGTTCACGGGTTGGTAGAGGAGATGATGGGTGAGTGGAACAAGGCGAGGCTCGCCTTCAACGCCGTAAGGTACAACGCGCCCCTTGTGCTGAACTACCTCGAGGAGCCCGATGGCAGAGAGATGCTGAGGCTACTGAGGGAGGCGATGGAGGTCATAGAGGAGGCGAGGTCGTTCGTCATCGAAGGGAGCGCCCTGCGCCTCAGGAGGTTCAGGGTCGACAGGAGCGAGGTGAGCGGATGGGTCATCACAGCGGCCCTCTCGATGTTCCTTAGCAAGGTCATGGAATCGGTCAAGTCGACGGGCGGGAGGTTGGGACGCATCCTCGAGGTGATGAAGCGCGTCTACAGGGACCAGAGGCTCGGGCTGAACAGCTACGTCCTCGAGTACGAGGCCGATCAGATCTACATGGCGATCGAGGAGGGCAGGGTGCTCGGCGAAAAGAGTTTGCTGAAGGATTTACTGCAGCTCAAAGGGAGCGGGGACAAGAAGCGGAACTTTTTCGCTCACGCAGGGCTCATTGCAGATTACACATATGTTAGAAGGACCGAGGACGGAGACGTGGTGCTGGAATACGACGCGGACAGGCTCAAGGAGATCATGAGTTGGGTAAGGGATCCGACGCCGAGGTGTGCCCGAGGAGCGACCAGAACTTGATCTGCTCCGGATTGGGGTTGGCAGGACATCCTATCACGACGTCGTATTGCCTCGAGAGGTGCCTGATCCTCGATGAGACATCATGCTGGTTGCCGACGACGCAGAAGCGGTCCAAGTGATCCGTAGGTCTCCCAGAAAGCCTAAGAGCTCTCATCCTCCGCTCGACGTAGGAGATCAGCGAGGGGATCGCGTCCTCCCTCCTCGGGCCGACGGCGAAAGGAACGTAGACGGCGAGCCTGTTGCCGTTGGGCCTGAGACGCGCCAGTAGCTCCGGGCTGTGGTCGTCGAGGAGGAGGAAAGGCACGACGTTGTGTTCAGCGCAGAGCCTCGCTACGACGTTCTCGACCCTCTCGGTGCCGACGAAGACCTCGGTCTCAGGTCCGAGCTCACCGATGACCTGCTTGACGGCCGAGGCGAGCAATCCTCCCGCGGGCCTCTTCCTCTCCTCCTCGGTGAGGTAAGCCGGGTTGCAGGCGACGAGGCAGAGGGAGGCGCGCTCACTTCTGGAGAGGAGGCGCATCACGCCCTTCAGCTTCTCCGGGAAGTCGCTCCTCCTCACGGGCAGCGTGATCACGACCTTCGGCCCTCCAACCTCTTCAACCCTCCTAACCAGCTCACCGAGCGACGGGACGCTCAGGTCGTCGTGGGCCCTCTCCGAGTCGAGGACGAAGAGGTCCAGGTTCAACTCCGCCGAGAGGTCATAGAGCTGGAGAACTCTACGGAGCTTCTCCGTTTCAGAGGCACCCAGGACGCTCGCCTTCAGCGCTACTCCGAGCTGGAACTACACCACCGACCATCGGCCGTTCTGCTCGATCGCCTACCATTAAACCTTCGGATCGAATGGGACTGGCTGAAGGATCCGCCGCGCACCGAGAGGAGACGTGTCTCAGCGTCGCCGAGATTTGGTGGACGAGAGGGAGCCAAGTGGCGCTTCGCTTCCGCCGTCCAAAGCTTATAAGCGAACTTCAGGAAATGGGTGACGTATGGCGAAGCTCAGGTGGCTCGGTCACTCAGCTTGGCACATCGAGGTCGACGGGAAGAGCGTGCTGATAGATCCCTTCATCACGAACAACCCGGCGGCGCCGGTCAAGGTCGACGAGCTGAGGAAGGTGGATTACGTGATCGTGACGCACGAGCACTTCGACCACCTCGGCGATGCCTTCGAGATCTGCAAGAAGAACGACGCGCTCTTCGTGGCGCTCTACGAGCTGGCCGTGAAGGCGGAGCAGAACGGCGTGAAGAGGGCCTTAGGCGCGAACATGGGAGGGACCTTCACCGCAGATGGCCTCAGCTTGACCTTCGTCCCTGCGCTCCACACGGGCAACCCCTCGGGCGTCGTGATCCACGGTAGCGACGCTACTATCTACCACGCGGGAGACACGGCGCTCTTCAGCGACATGAAGCTGATCGGGCAGCTCTACAAACCCGACGTGGCGCTCCTTCCGATAGGAAGCCTCTTCACGATGGGGCCGCAGGAGGCTGCGGTAGCTGTCTCGCTGATCAAACCGAAGGTGGTCATACCGATGCACTACAACACATTCGACGCGATAAAGCAGGACCCGAAGCAGTTCGAGAAGCTGGTGCGAGCGAAGGCGAAGGGCGTCAAGGTAGTCGTGCTCAATCCCGGGGAGAGCTACGAGTTCGCGAGGAAGGGAAAGAAGGGCTGAATGTTTAGGACGCAACTAACCGCCCCCGTTCTTTCCGCTCAAGTTCTCTTGGGACCGCGCACCGCTGCGCCTCAGCTCCCGTTTCCTCGAGTCCCCTCGCTCCCTCGGGAGATTATCCTGGCGAACTCCTCGGGCGCGATGTTGGAGCCCGTCAGCATCAGGACCACCTTCCTGCCGGCGATCCTCTCCCTGATCTTGTAGGCGGCTGCGGTGGACGCGGCACCGGCGTGCTCGGAGACCTGCCTGATGGAATCGTAGAGCTTCCTGATGGCCTCCTCCATCTCGTCGTCGGTCACCAGAACGACGTCCTCGAGCCTCCCTCTGAGCGCCCTCACGGGCGTGGGATAGGACCTGGCAACAGCGAGACCCTCAGCCCTAGTCCTGACGCCGTGGAGGTCGACCAGCTCGCCTGTCAAGAAGGACCTGTAGAAGGCATCGGCGCCAGCGGCCTGGACGCCGTAGACCTTCACGCCGGGGAGCATCCGCTTGTAGACCGAGACCGCACCGATGGCGCCTGTCCCTCCGCCGATGGGGTTGATGACGACCTCTACCTCTGGCAGATCCCTGAGAACTTCCAAGTGCATCGTGGCGACGCCGACGTGGAGGAGCCTCTCCTCGATCGCGTGGACGTACCTGTAACCGAGCTCCTTTGCGAGGGCCTCGGCGTACTCGGCCGACTGGTCGTAGTAGGAACCCCTGAGGATGACCTCAGCGCCTAGCTCCTCCACGGCCTCCACCTTGACCCTCGAGACCCATCCGGGCATCACGACCTTGACGGGTATGCCGAAGAGGGAACCGGCGTAGGCGACGGACTGGGCGTGGTTGCCCATCGAGGCGGTGACGACCCCTCTGACGCCCTCCTCAGCCAGGACGCTCATCAGGTGGACGCCTCCCCTGACCTTGAAGCTGTTGGTGGGGTTGAGGTTCTCCAGCTTGACCCTGACGTCGGCCCCTATCTCCCTCGAGAGCCTCCTGGACCAGACGAGGGGCGTGGGGCTCAGGTACCTCCTGATCACCTTCTCCGCGAGGAGCACCTCCTTCAGGCTCGGCAACGGGTCTGCCTCAGGGCCCCCTACACTAGGGTGCTGTGGCATCTCCACACTCACGTTAACATCCCCGGGATATACGGTAGACGGACGACGGCGGACTTTCACCGACATCGGCAACCCGGAAAAAGAAAACCGATTGCTCAGGGCTTCAAGAGGATCTTGCCGAAGTGCTCGGAGGCCTCCATTCTACGATGTGCCTCTGCCGCCTCGCTCAGCCTGTAGATCCTATCGATGAGGACCCTCAGCTTCCTCCTGGCGAAGAGGTCGAGAATCCTCAGCAGGTCGGCCTTCGTGCTCACACCTGCTCCTAAGATCACCTGACGCTTGTTGTATAGAGCCCTGATGTCGATCCCCACGTTCTGGCCTGTGGTGGCGCCCATCGTCACGAGCCTCCCCCTAACGCCGAGGACCGAGAGGGCTATCTCCCAGAAATCCTTGCCGACGTGCTCGAAGACCACGTCTACACCTTTACCTCCCGTGAGCCTCATCACCTCCTCACGCACGTCCGATCTCCGCCTGTTGATCACGTGGTCAGCGCCTATCCTGTAGGCCTGCTCGACCTTCTCCTCGCTCCCCACGGTCGCGATGACGGTGGCTCCGAAGAGCTTTGCTATCTGGACAGCCGCGTACCCTATGCCGCTCCCTGCTCCCACCACGAGGACCCTGTCGTTGGGGCCCACCCTAGCGGCCCTGACGAGGGCGTCCCAGGCGGTGAGGAAGTTCACTGGGATCGCCACAGCCTCTTCGAGCTCAAGGCCGTCCGGCACTCTCACGAGGGCCCTCGACGGGAAGGCCACCTTCTCCGCATAACCTCCCCACCTGTGTTGCCCTATCCTAACCATCTTGCTGCAGATCTGCTCCTCACCGGAGACGCAAAGCTCGCAGGTGCCACAACCGACGCTGGGATAGATCAGGACCCGCTCGCCGGGTTTGAAGCTTCCTGTGGTGTCGGACTCGACGGTGCCCGCAACGTCGACGCCGAGGACGTGAGGCAGCTTGACGGGGTAGAGGCCTGACCTGATCCAGACGTCGATCCGGTTGACGCCAGTAGCGGCAACCCTGACGACGGCCTCGCCGTTCGCGGGCCTCGGGTCCTCCACGTCCGTGTACTCAAGCACATCGGGTGGTCCTGTCCTGTTGATGACTACCGCTTTCATTCGACTGCTTTAATGAGATCTACTGTAAAGCTCTAACGGTCCTGCCTCTCGATGAGGGCTGAAGGGCCCGCACCGACATCGATTCAGTAGTACCAGTAAAATTCCCGACTCCGCTTCCGCCTACCGATGATGGCAGAGACGACTACTGCGGAGAGGATGACGAGCGTCAGGCCGATGACGATGGACCTGACCTGTGCCTCCGGGATCGGGACCGTCACCTGCGGCGGCAGTTCTGGAGGAGGCGGAGGCTCGATCACCTCGACCTTCAACGTGTAACGGGTAAGGAAGGCCTTCGACTCGACGAGGCTCACCTCGACGAAGACCCTGTCGTCCTTCGACCGCTCGGAGTAGACCATCTCGACGACCGCCTCCCCTCCTCGCGGCCCCGTGGTGCTGTTGATCGGGAAGCCATCCCTCGCCCTGAGCGTGACCGAGAGCTTGGCGCTCGGATCCTCCGGCGTGACGGAGACCCGGAGCCTCGCAGAGGGAACGGGCTTCACCGAGAGGGCATAGACATCGACCAGGTCCCTGCTGAACATGAAGGTCGACTTGGCCCTGTCAGTCTGGCGGGTGGAGAGCCAGCCTGAGAGCTCGAGGGCGCTACCGGGGAGGAGCGTCCTGCCTGCCAGGTACCCGGGCGCACCCTCGCCTACGCTCCTGTAGTCGTTCGGAACGTCGCCCCAATCGGGGTTGCTGACGGTCGTCTGGCTGCCGCCCTTGGAGACCAACATGACGACGTTCGCGTCCTTCCTAGGCTCGGCGGAGACCTTGACCGAGTAGTTCAGGACGGCAGGCGTGTCACGGAAGGCGATGCTGCTGACCACCACCACGAGGTCCTCCAGCTCGCCGTAGGAGACGTAGTGCTCGAACGTGACGGTCTTCCGCTCTCCCTCCCTGATTACGTCGTCGACCGACGAGAAGATGCCTCCAACTGCAGGACCGTATCCGACGAAGTACCTCGCGGCGAGGAACCTGACGTGCCAGACCTCGACGGTTATCCTGATCACGAAACCGTCCGACAGCATGCCGGTGTTCGTGAGCGTCACCTTGACCGTCTCGGTCTCGCCGCTGAACTCAGGGCCTGCGAGCTCTCCAGCACAAGCCTCGAGCTGAGCGTTCCCCTCCACCGCGAAGCTGACCTTGCCCTCATCGCTGACCGATTTGGGAGCCAGCGTGCAGTTGTAAGTCATCTGTTGTGACAAGGCGGGGGCCAGCGCAAGGGGGAGCAGTAGGAGGAATATGAGTGCCAGCATCAGCGCCCTCTCCCTAGGGTCCGCTCGCATACCCCTCGCTCCGTCACCTCCACCAAAAACCTTCCGCCAGACTATTGAGAAACGGGGCCACGACGTATGACCCCTGTCACCTGGTGGGATGGTGCTACGGTGTGAAAGGCGTGAGAGGGGACGGAGGCCCTTCAAGGGCCCTCGAAGCCGCAGACGCTGCAGACGTAGGTCCTCGAGAGCTCCCTGCAGACCTCGCACCGCCATACGGTGAACCTGTTGCAGGACGGGCATGGGAACTTCACGGCCTTCTCGTCTGGAGAGATGACCCTGTTGCAGGAGGTGCAGGTCGGCAGCGTGAGGATTCCGCTCTTCAGCATCGCCGTCCCTCACCCTTGGCGGTATTTTTGGATGGTGCCTGGAAAGAACAAGGCCCCTGTGGAGGGAAGTGAGCACAAATACCGGGAGCGGAGATCTGGTAGAGGAGGATGAGGGCGAGAGAGCTGCTGGTCCTTGCTTGGTCCAACATATCGGTCCACAAGTTCAGGAGCGTGCTGACCACGCTCGGCATAGTGTTCGGCGTGGCGGCGGTCATAACGGTCGTCATGATGTCCTCCAGCTTCGAGACCTACTTCATCTCCCGTTTCACGGACCTCTTCGCACCCGACACCTTCTCGGTAACGGTCGGCGAAGTCAGGAGCGGGACCGGCCCTCTGGGCTTCTTCATCCACCAGACGCCCATGATATCCGAGAGGGACATGAACCACATCAGGCGCATTCCTGGCGTGAAGGAGGTGTACGCCAGCGGAGACCTCCAGCCCGACTTGACGGCGCCCATCGTCTTCAGGGGGAAGGTCGTCTCGAGCGGGATGGGAGGCTTCAGGATCGTAGCGTCCTCGTCTAACGCCTTCACCGAGAACCAGCTCCTCTACGGAAGGGTCTTCAGGAACTCGAAGGAGACCGTCGTGACTTACGACGTGGCCAGGAGGATAGCGAAGGAGCTGGGCAACGAGGAGGACGTCGAGCAGGTGCTCGGGAAGACAGTTGAGCTGAACTTCGTCCAAGGAGGTGTCAGGAAGTCGGTGCAAGTCAAGATCGTCGGCGTCCTCAAGGAAATACCGTTCTTCTTCCAGAACGCGGCGCACCTCAACCTCGAGGACTACTACGACGTCAGGCGGACCGTCCCCGGCTCGGGGCCAGTCAGGGTCTACAGGGTTGTGGGGATAAGGGTGAACTCCGTGACGGAGTTCGACGACGTGAAGTCGGCAGTCCTCGAGTACCTCAGGAGCTCTTCCGACGCGGAGAAGCTCAGGAGGAGGGACGCACCGGACGTGGGCTTCATCACATATTCTGCAGGAGAGGTGACTAACTTCATCCGGGAGCAGATCCAGGTCCTCGCGAGATTCGTCCTCCAGATAGGTTCGTTCGCGCTCCTCGTCGGATCGATCGGGATAGCGAACATCATGCTGGTCAACGTGACCGAGAGGACGAAGGAGATCGGCGTGCTGAGGGCGATAGGCGCGAGGCGGAAAGACGTGCTGAACCTCTTCCTCACCGAGGCGGGGCTGATCGGGGCGATAGGTGCGACTATCGCCGTCCCGATAGGGATCCTGTTCGGTGTGCTGTTCCTGAACGTCGGTCCCTTCTCCGGACTTCAGTTGCCGATCGCGATAAGGCCCGAGTGGATACCGCTCGCGGTGACGATCGGTGCTCTCGTCGGCGTCGTCAGCGGCGTCTACCCGGCCTGGAGGGCCTCGAGGATAGATCCAGTGCAGGCGCTCAAATACGAGTGAAGGGAATGGGCGCGGCGTGATAGCGAGGAAGGTCCTCGGCAGGACGGGCGAGAGGATACCTGAGATCGGGCTGGGAACTTGGAGGATGGGAGGAGGCTCGACGCCGGACCGAAGCAGGGACAAGGAGTGGATCGAGGCGATCAGGACCGCGATAGAGCTAGGGATGACGCACATCGACACGGCCGAGATGTACGGAGCCGGCCACGCAGAGGAGCTGGTGGGAGAGGCGATCAAGGGATATCCGAGGGAAGAGCTGTTCATAGCGACCAAGGTCTGGCCGACGAACCTCAGGTACGAGGCGGTTCTCAGGTCCTGCGAGGGGAGCCTGAGGAGGCTAGGCCTGAAGTACGTCGATCTCTACATGATCCACTGGCCTTCGGAGGAGGTACCCCTGAGGGAGACGATGAAGGCCCTCGAGAAGCTCCACAAGGACGGCAAGGTCAGGTACGTTGGCGTCAGCAACTTCTCGGCCGAGCTGCTGGACGAGGCGAGGACGTACCTCTCGGTGACCGATGTGGTCGCCGACCAGGTCGAGTACAGCCTGCTCAACCGCTCCGTCGAGAGGGACCTCTTCGGTTATTGCAAGAGGGAGGGCATCACGGTCACAGCCTACAGCCCCCTCGGCAGGGGGAGGGTAGCGACGGAGGTCAAGGCCGATACGAGGCTTGGAAGGGCGCTGAAGGAGGTGGCGAAGAAATACGAGAAGACGCCCATTCAAGTGGCGCTGAACTGGGTCGTCTACCAGGACTTCGTCGTGACGATACCGAAGGCCGTGAGCAGGGAGCACCTCGAGGAGAACGCGGGAGCTTCGGGCTGGAGGCTCGACCCGTCAGACTACGAGTACCTTTCGAGGATCTCCTCCGGTCAGGGAGAGCGAGAAGAAGGCGAGGAATAGGTGTCAGGCAGAGGTCAAGGCTCAACGGGTATCCTGTTGAGGGCTCCGCACCTGCCGCAGGTCACCACGACCCTCTTCCCCCTTCCAGACCTGACCCTGAACCTCGAGTCCCCGGAGAACCTGTAGAGGCTCAGGCACCTCCTGCAGATCAGCTTGGCGTAGGCCCTCGGCATCCTGGTCCTCGTCCTCCTGCAGAGAGTGACGGCGTGCCTGACAGCCGCATCCCTCAGTACCTCGTCGTCAGTGCTCAAGGCCAGCTCCATCAGCCTTACCACCTCCCTCTTGACGATTGCCCTCAGCCTCTCGCGCTCCAATCCGAGGACGACGAGGCGCGTCGGACGTAAATTCCTATCATGTCGGCTTTCAACTTCCCCTTTTCGGGATCACCTACCAGGAACCATCCGGCGAGGGCCGTCGGAGGCGTCAGGAGCCCCTCAGGGTCTATTATCATGATGGTATGCGAACAGAGGAAGTGACGATTCTCTCAGTGTATGGTGATGAGAGAGTTATGCTGCGTGGAAATGATTATAGGAACTTCCGGCTATTTTAGATGGGGTTTGAGGAGGGTCGAGGAGGTTGTGTCCTGTGGAGGGCGTTCCGAAGTGCTCCAAGATCGCCTTCAACGCCTTTTCGGCTGCCTGGTGACCGGCGAAGCAAGCCCACGCGTAGTTCGAGGAGTTCAACAGGTCGTGTGCTGCCTTAAGGTCAGCTAAAGCTTGCACGATCCAGTCCTCGAGCTCCTTGCCGAGGTTTCAGCCCACGTGGAGATATCGGAGGAGCTTCGGGATGACTGCAAGACGCTCAACAGGTACTACATACCGACACGGTATCCCAACGCCTTTTCCAGAGGCGCGCCCGCCGAGATGTACGACGAGAAGGACGCCCGGGAGGCCTACTCGAGGGCCGAGAGGGTGGTGCGGTTTGCGCAAAGAATTACGGGGATTGCCCAGGGCTGAGGAGCTGGAGGAGAACGTCAGGAGGCTCATAGAAGAAAAGCGCGACGAGATCGTGTCCGTGGTCCTGTTCGGCTCGATGGCTAAGGACACGTGGACGACGGCCAGCGACTACGACCTGCTGATAGTATCGAGGAGGAACGGGCGCAGGTTCTTCGATAGGGCCCTCGACTATTACGATTACTTCACGGTGCCGGTGGACCTGTTCGTGTACACCGTTGAGGAGGTTAACTCGATGTTCGAGGATCTGAACACCCTCATACTGGACGCCCTGAAGGACG
>Ga0081478_169920_pt1 | contig 22028 bp, 22 predicted proteins | sample OctSprmetagenome_FD_70983 | JGI IMG/M metagenome (GOLD analysis project Ga0081478, IMG submission 70983) | Hot spring and microbial mat streamer communities from Octopus Spring Streamers, Yellowstone National Park, USA - T=80-84 v2 (version 2) | ecosystem: Environmental > Aquatic > Thermal... | reverse complement strand
CGATCTTGCATTAAAAGTGCCGGCAAAACCAGCCTTAAAAGTTCATGCCCCAAACTCGTGTTAACTGCCGGTTCCACCCGACAGCCCATCAGCCCTCACCTGCACCGAGAAAATCCTTCACACCAACGAGGTTTGTTGCAACGGTCATTAATTTTAGGTGGCTCGCAAGGTAAAATCAGCACGCCATCGAGGAGTTGATGACAGCGCTTGTTTCGGTTGTGGCAATTTTGCTCATATTTTTGCTCTTGCCAACGAAAAGGATTGGATGCATCCGTAGCGCACCTTTCATCGGGCGAAAAAGAGAGCAAAAATTTTCGCCGGTGAACGGAAATGGCGCAGCGAAGATGGAAAGGCGTCGTTAAAGGTGGTGCAGTTGTTTTGGAAGAGCCGTTGCCTTTGCCCGACGGGACACCCGTTTTCATCGTCCCAGAAACGGAAGAACGAAGTGAGTCTGAACCAGTTCCTGACCCATTCTTGAGAGTTGACGAATGGGCAGTCTCAACAGGTATGCCCAACTTGGCGAGCAATTTTGAGCGGCTACTCTATGGCACCGATGAGGAGGAACGAGGGTGAAAAGAAAGGTGAGAGGAAATGCGTGGGAAGTTTTCGTGGACAGTTTCGGCTGGATCGCTTTGGGAAACCGAGACGACGCTTATCACGAACAGGCTGCTGCCCTCTACCGAGACTTGAAGCAGCAAGGTGCAAGGATGGTCACAACCGATGATGTCCTCGTGGAAGTTTGCAACGGTTTGAGCCGACTGAGGTTGAGACACTTCGCCCGGCAACTCATTGCCCAAATTGAGACTGCCAAACAGCAAGGTGCTTTGGAAGTCATCCATGTGACTGAAGACCTGTTTGCTGAAGGTTTGGCTTTGTTTTTGTCCCGCCCAGATAAGGAGTGGAGTTTGACCGATTGCATAAGTTTCGTGGTGATGGAGAAGCGAGGCATCCGTCAAGCCTTCACCGCCGACAAACATTTCGCCCAAGCAGGATTTGAAGCACTGCTGCTTTAAAGTAACACTCAACGGCGAATCAGCCTTTGGCGCAAGTTGCGATTTTCCGCTCCATCGTTATAATCCCGACGCTGCGCTTAAAGCCAAGTTTTTCGTTCAAGGCAAGCATCTCGGCATTGACGCTGGCATTTTGAGTTACGATAAAGCGGTAACTGTGATTGCGGGCATACTCAATGGTCTTTACTTTCAAAGCCGTTGCAATGCCACGCCTCCTATACTCACGCAAAACCCCTGTCACGCCTTGATACAACTTTTCAGGTTCACCTCTGGAACGCCACAAGTTGCTGATGCCGATGTATCGGTCGCCGTCTTTAGCGATGAAGTAAGCATCGGGTAAAAATTCGGAGTGCTTCATGTGCTCCACAAACTCCTCATAGGACACGAAAGTAATCTGGTCAGGCGCGGGAATGTCTTGTGAGATAAGTCGTTGCAACTCATACAACTTTGGAAGGCATTCTGGGTCGGCTTGAAGTTCAGCCTTTAAGGTGGTGATGGAAATTCCCTGAGAAGCCACTCGCTCCACTGTAGACAGGAAGGCTTGAAGGTCACAATCTCTGACATCCAACCGCAACTCCCATGAACGAAACACTTCATTAAAACCACGCCTTTGAAGGAAAGTGATTGCTTCTGTGCGGTCTTCAAGAACCCATGCCTTTACCGAGACGGCATTTAGTTCCTGCAGGTCATTTGCGAGCCGTTCGTAAAGTTTGCTACCAATCCCTTGCTTCCGCCTCTCAGGGTGAACCATCAACCCCATTTGAAACTTCTGCGGGTGAAAAGCGAAAGGCATGTGAGAGACGGAAGCGTAACCAACCAATTCCCCAGTCCGCAAATCCACTGCCACATACCTGCGACGAAGATACTTGCCCTCTCGGTCAAAAAACTCATCATCTTCCCTAAGCTCCTCAGCAGTGACGCGATATTCTGGATAGACAGCGTTTGACAAATCAGCAAGAGCATTGTAATCCTGCCCGCTGAAAGGGCGGATTTCCACAGGCAATTGCGACATTCTGCATCCCTCCTAAGGCACTAAGACCAACCTTGCGAACTTTCGCTTCCCAATTCTGATGATGTCGCCCGTGTTGATTGGGATGACCTTCCGCCAATCGGTGATTCGTTCGCCATTGATTTCAACAGCGCCCTCGCTGATGAGCCTCTTCGCTTCGTTTTTGCTTGGGACAAGTTCAAGGGCGACGAGCAAATCGGCAATAGGCATCTGCCTTAGTTCACTTTCAACCTCAACGGTCGGGATTTCGCTGGGTAGTTCCCGTTGTTGGAAAACTCGCTCAAACTCCGCCTTCGCTTTGTTTGCCTCATCTTCGCCGTGATACAACTTGACAATCTCCCAAGCCAACCGCTTTTTCGCTTCCATCGGGTGACCCGCCAAAATTTCATCAACTTCGCTTTCAGGGACATCGGTGCAAAGGATGAACCATTGACGCATCAACTCGTCGGGGATGCGCATCACTTTCCCGAACATTTCCTGAGGCGGTTCGGCAATCCCGATGTAGTTGCCGAAACTTTTGCTCATCTTGCGAACGCCGTCCAAGCCAATCAGCAAAGGCATCAAAAACGCTACCTGAGGTTCTTGCCCATAAGCCCTTTGGATGTCCCGCCCGGTCAGAATGTTGAACTTCTGGTCTAACCCGCCCATCTCCACATCGGCTTGGATTGCAACGCTGTCGTAGGCTTGCATTAGTGGGTAGAGAAACTCGTGCAGAGCGATGGGCTGTTCGTTTTTAAAGCGTTGGGCAAAATCGTCGCGCTCAAGCATCCGAGCGACAGTCATTTGAGAAGCGATGAAGACCAACTCGCTCAAAGTCAGTTTGTCAAGCCACTCAGAGTTGTATCGGACTTCCGTCCGGTCGGGATCAAGGATGCGGAAAATCTGTTGGGTGTAAGTTTCAGCGTTTCTGCGAACCTCATCAAGGGAAAGTTGCGGGCGAGTTTCGCTCCGCCCCGTTGGGTCACCGATGGTCGCCGTTCGGTCACCGATGATTAAGACTGCCGTGTGCCCTAAATCTTGCCACTGACGAAGTTTCCTCAGGACGACAGCAAAACCTAAGTGAATGTCGGAAGCAGTAGGGTCTATGCCCAATTTGACCCTCAAAGGTTTGCCCGTTCTGACGCTGCGTTCCAGTTTAAGTCTCAATTCGTCTTCAGGCACAATTTCAGCCACGCCCCGCTTTAGGACCTGAAGTTGCTCGTCAACGGTCCTCATCTGCCATCACCTGAACCCAAGCAAAGGGTGTGTGGTTTCGTGATTGGGCTTTTGTCCAGTATAGCGCAAAGATTGGGCAAACAGTGGCAAAAGCGAGCGTTCACCTCAAATTTGGCGAAGGCATCGTGGACATGTCTGAGACTTTACCTTTCGCCTGCCCCGACAGCCGTCATTGACTCCCTGAAAGCCTGAAGTCATAATTAAGCAAACACAAGCCAAGAGGTGAGAGCCATGAGACGGGGACAAACGATCACCGAGTATCTGTTTTTGCTCTCTTTGATAGCGATTGGGGCGATTCTGGCGCTCACAATGTTTGGGAACGGCGTGGGATTCCGATACGCGAACATTTTGAACCGACTCCCGTTCCCATGAATGCGGGGAATTGTCGTCAATGTGATTGCAAGATCAATCAACCTGACCAGCCCTCATATTTCCCCCGATGGCGTTGCAAGCCATTTTGGGCGATAAACTCATCCAACTTCTCCAACGCCTGAAGAACTATCAACTTGTAGCGGACCTCTTTTGGTCTGATTTTTCGCTCCAGCGGAGGCAATAACCCAAAGTTGATGTTCATGGGAGCAAAGTGTTTAGGGTCAGCAGTGGTGATGTAATGAGCGAGCGAACCTATCGCTGTTTCTCGAGGGAAGACCAGCAACGGCTCATTTCGGATTAACCTCGCAGCGTTAATACCGGCGACCAAACCTGAAGCGGCTGATTCAATGTAGCCTTCCACCCCTGTCAACTGACCTGCGAAAAACAGGTCATCTCGCTCCTTGAACTGATAAGTGGGCTTCAAGGCGATGGGGGAGTTGATGTAGGTGTTTCGGTGAATGTAGCCGTAGCGGAGAAATTCTGCGTTCTCCAAGCCCGGGATGAGCCGGAAAACCCGCTTTTGTTCGCTCCATTTCAAACTCGTCTGGAAACCGACCAAGTTGAACATGGTCATTTCGGCATTCTCGGGACGCAACTGCACAACAGCGAACGGGCGCTTCCCAGTCCTTGGGTCAATCAAGCCCGTCGGTTGCAAAGGTCCGTAAGCCAAAGTCAAGTAGCCCCGCCGTGCCATTTCCTCTATGGGCAAGCAACCTTCAAAGAAGATGGCTTTCTCAAAATCGTGAGGTTCATGGCGCTCAGCGTTGATCAATGCTTCCCAAAACCTGCGATATTCGTCCTCAGTCATCGGGCAGTTTAAGTAGGCAGGCTCGTCTTGGTATCGAGAACCCCAAAAGCACTTTTCGTAATCGATTGTCTCAGCATCCACAATGGGTGAAACGGCATCGTAGAAGTAAAGGAAGTCAGCGCCGATCAGGTCGCGGATTCTCTCAGCCAAAGCATCGTGAGTGAGAGGACCGGTTGCGATGATGGTTGGACCTTCCTCTGGGATTTCAGTGACTACATCACGAACTACGGTGATGAGCGGATGGCTTTCTATGGCTTCGGTAACTAACTGGGCAAACTTTTCCCGGTCAACGGTCAATGCACCACCAACCGGCAGCGCTGCTTGGTCCGCACAGCGGATAATCAACGAACCGAGCCTTCGCATCTCTTCTTTCAGCAAACCTGCGGGCTTGTCAATTAGGTCACTTCGCAGGCTGTTGCTGCAAACGAGTTCCGCCAACTTGTCAGTTTTGTGGGCAGGGGTCATAAGTTTAGGTCTCATCTCGTAAAGCAAAACGGGCACTCTCAACTGCGCAGCCTGCCACGCCGCTTCACATCCTGCCAAACCGCCACCTATAACGGTTATCGGTTTGTCGGTTCGCAATCCCATTGTGTTCACCTCTACGGTTGCGGAAAGAAATGCGTTGGATTCGCCAAACATTTTGAGTTCATCGGAAAGGCTTTCGCTACTCATGCGCTCAGTGGAAATTTGGATGACACGGTTTTTGCCGTGCCGAAATTTTTAGGTCGGGCTGGAGCCCGATCCTCCAAGGGTTGGCGAAACTGGAAGGTGCATCTTCTGATGCGCCGAAGTTTTTCGGCAGTGCGGGAACACTGCTCTCCAGAAACGAACAGATTCGGCTGCTCAAGAGAACAGCCCTCCAATTTTGTTCCTGCATGACCGAGATTTTTCGGAACGACAAGAACTGTGCCTCCTCTCCAAAACCATTCGCCACTCGCTACTCGCCATTCGCTGTCGTTTTCGGCATTAACGCAAAAGTTTACGGATGGTATCACCCATTTGTGCCCGAAAGTTGTAACCCTATCGTGTTAATGCCCTCCTAAAAGTAATTTAAGCCAACTCCTGTCCCGAGTTTAGCCTGATGACCTATAGCCGCATCACTTTTCTCCGTCAAAACTTTCGTCGTGAAGGTGCGAAAAGGGGTGAAATTTTTTCCCGTGAAAGTCAGGGGACGAGGGGCAAAAATTCCAGCCCAAGAACCAAAGTGCAGCGCATTGGTTTTAATTTTTACCATGAATTGACAAATTTGTTTTGGCTCTGTAGATTACTGGGATGGGTTAAGCCTCTTTGAGAAGACGGGTTAACACCTCGGCGGACGATTTGGTGAGTGAGAGACCATGGCGAAGCGAGTTTTGCTCCTTTCTGGAGAGTTCCCCCCATTTGCTGGAGGCATCGCCAACGCTGCCGTGAATTTGGCGAGGGCGTTGGTGAAGGAAGGTTGTTCCGTATCGGTCATTGCGCCGGCTTATGGAAAAAACGATAACGAGTTTGACAAAGGTGCAAATTACCGTATTTATCGCCTCCCGTTGATGCGTTTGAGGTATGTCCGGATGCTTCCTATGACGCCAGCCATTTTGGCGATAGCCCTCAAAGAGCGCCCAGAGTTCGTTCTCGCAATGAGGGCAACGAGGGAAGGAGTGATTGCGCTTATCGTCAAGAGACTTTTGGGCATCCCATATTTGGTCTTCGCTCATGGGCTTGAGTTCGCTCGGTTTAGCCCGAACTCCTTCTCGTGGCGGATTTGCAGGCAGATTTACGAGCAGGCGGAGGCAATCCTCGCAATCAGCGAGCCAACGCAAACCATTCTGGCTGAAAGGGGTTTTGACAGGGGCAAAGTCCACATTGTCCGCTTAGGTGTCAGCGACCAGATTTTTGAGGCGGTTCCACCTCTGACAAACTGGAATGGGCAATCTTTTGACGGCAAACGAGTGATTTTGAGCGTTAGCCGGTTAGTTGAACGGAAAGGCGTGGACAAGGTGATTGAGGCGTTGCCTTTTGTCTTGGAACGGTGTCCCAACGCTTTGTATGTCGTTGTCGGCGATGGTCCATATCGGGAGCGATTGACGCAACTGGCTCAAGAGAAAGGTATCGCTGACAAAGTTTTGTTTGCAGGTCGTGTCCCTGACATCCGCCCCTTCTACCGCGCCTGTGATGTCTTCGTTTTGCCCACCCGTGAGGGGCGAAAGGGCGACATTGAAGGGTTGGGCTTGGTTTACCTTGAGGCAGCAGCCTGCGGCAAACCCGTCGTTGCCAGCCTTGTCGGCGGCGTCGCCGATGCGGTCGTTCCCAACGAAACTGCTCTCATCGTCGACCCGCTTGACCCGAAAGACATTGCGAACGCTATTGTCAAGGTCTTGACGGACAAGGAACTCGCACGAAAATTAGGTGAGGCAGGAAGGGAACGGGTTTTGAGGGAGTTCACTTACGATAAGGTTGCTAAAAGGGTTTTGCAGATTATCGGGCAAGTCGAAAAGCAGCGAATTGAAAGCGACGGACGAAATGCCCGGTGAGGTGCTGCGAGGATGCTTCCAAACTGGCTAATCTACGGTGTAGCTGTCATTTGCGGTTTCCTTACTTGGAGGGATGTCAAGTGGGGATTGACCGGAATCGCAATTGCTATCGGCATATCGCCCGAATACCGAACCGAGTTCGCCAAAGATTTGAGGTTGGAAGACTTTGTCATGGTGGCGGTCTTCCTCGCTTGGCTCATCCAGAAGGCAAGGGACAGAGAACCGCTAATCCCGTTCACTCCACTCAATAGGCTCTGGGGCTTTTGGCTTTTCACTGGTGCAATATCGGTTCTGCTCGGGCTCGCTTTGGGGACTCTGCCGAGTTGGAAGATTGGCTTCTTCCACTGGTTTAAACGATTGGAACTTGCGTTCCTGTTCTGGATGGTGGCGGACAGAGTCCGTTCCCTCGCCGATGTCAAGTGGTTGGCAGTCAGTGGCATGGTCGGAGCGTTGCTCAGCAGTTACATTGGATGGCAACAGAAATGGCTCAAATGGAGCGACGCTAATGGAGAACCGAGCGGGAATTACAACGCATACAAAGTTTCAGGTCCTCAGGGCGAAAAGCCCAATGTCTACGCTCAATATCTGGTTTTCAACGCCCTTGTCGGACTCGCTCTGGCGTGGAGTTTGCATCCCTTGCCCGGAAGTTGGTTTCCGGCAGCGTTAGCAGGGTTGACAGTTGTGCCCATCCTGTTCTCCTTCTCCCGTTCGGCAATCGCTGCTCTCTTGGTGGGAATTTTCAGCCTGACCGGTGTTTTCCATCGCCGATGGCTTCCGTTGGTTCTCATCGCTATGGTGGTTGTCCCATCCATGCTGCCGTCGTTGCTTAAGGAGCGATTGGAAGGACTTTCATGGGAGCGGTTCAAAGTTGAGCGGTTAGGCGGCTACATCGCTGCGGTTAAAGAAACGCTTCCCGTCAACCCACTGACGGGACGAGGCTTAGGTTTTGCTGGCTTCAACCGTTACGAAAACCAATACGCCAACACTCTCGCCCGTGAGGGCATCTTGGGCTTGATTGCTTTCTTGGCTCTCCTTTGGGGTGTCCTGAAGATGCAAAACGAAACCTTGCAAATGGTTAGCGACCCATACCTAAGAGGCATCGTTCAAGGCTGTTTTGCTGGAACGATTGCTTACTGCATCGCTGGGCTTTCCGGTGTTCCGTTACTCGCAATCCGTCCCAGCGAAACTTTCTGGTTCTGGACAGGTCTTTGCGCCGGAATTTGGCGGTTGGTGGTTTTCGGGCAAGCAGAAGAGACAACAGAAGAATTGGAAAGCGAATTCGCAACGGAGTTGCAGGCTTACGAGAGTCGCAGTTAGAATTTGGTTCGGTGGTGAACGAGCGATGATGACCCTTGAAGAACTTCAAGAAGCGATTCGCAAACTTTCGCCAGATGAGTTGAGGGTGTTCAGGGAATGGTTTTGGGAATTTGACGGACAGATTTGGGACAAGCAACTGGAAGAAGACATAGAGGCTGGGAGATTGGACAAGTTTGCTGAGGAAGCCATTAGAGACCGAATTGAGGGACGATGCACTGATTTATGAAGCACAAAGCAACCCCGAGGTTTTGGGAGTGTTACAGGCAACTGCCCCAGAGTGAAATTCTGCTTCTGAGAACTCGGTGAACCCCAATGGATTTCCGAAAATCGTCCCTTCGCGTCTGGTTGCGTTACATGGGGGCAGTTTGTTTGCCCCCTCGGGCTGTCAACGGGGGTCTGAGAGTTCTGACTTATCACCGCGTCCGTCCTGACGCCGATGATTTGAGGAGCGTGACGCCAAAAGTTTTCCGAGAGCATTTGGAAATTCTGAAGGCAGGTTGGAATGTGGTGGGCATTGACGATGTTTTGGCAGCAATTAAAGGCGAAAAGCCTTTGCCTGAACGGGCTGTGCTCATAACTTTTGACGACGGTTACGCTGACCTTTATGACCATGCGCTCCCGCTGCTTCAAGAATTTGGCTTCCCAGCAGTTGTTTTCATGTTGGCTCGTTATGTCGGTAAGGTCGGGCGAACTTACAGCGAAGCCAATTACCCCGAAGCACCTTTCTTGAGCGCCCATCAACTTCGTGAAATGCGTCAAGCGGGCGTTGAAATTGGCTCACACGGTCTCTGGCATGTCCCTTTGGCTCATCTGCCTCCGAGAGAAGCGGAGAAAGAGGTGCGAGAGTCAAAGCGTATCCTGAGCGATTTGCTTGGGGTTGAAGTTCGGGCTTTCTCTTACCCTTGGGGTCGGGCAGGGGATTTCCACAAGGAGCATGTGGAGATGGTGGAGAAGGCAGGCTACGAGGTTGCTTTCACCATGCTTCATGGGCTCAACTCCCCACCTTTTGAACGGCTCAAGATGCGCCGCTGCCATGTCTATCCGTGGGATGTGGGTCGGACTTTCAACGCCATCTTAGAAGGGAGGTTTGACGGATGGTGCCTGAAAAACTCGGCGCTTTGGAACCAACGAAGGAAGTTACTGAGGAAATTGCTGCGGAAGTTCCTCACGAAGGACGGCGCTGGCAAAAGGTCCTGAAAGTTCTGCGTTGGACCTTCTCGCTGACTATGGTTCGTTGCCTCATCCGATGGTGGGGCTATTATATCCACGAACATGTCTCGCAAGTCGCTCAAATCAAAAAGGGGCGTAAAGTTTGGATTCACCCAACGGCTTCCTTCCGCAACGGTCAAAACATCGTCATCGGCGACTACTCCCATGTCAACCGAGACTGCTGCCTTTGGGCAGGTCCAAATAGCCGCATCATCTTGGGGCGATATGTGCTGATGGGACCGGGTGTTCGCATCCACGCGACCAACCACACTTTTGACCGCACTGACATTCCCATGATGCTTCAACCCCTTCGCGAAGCCGATGTCGTCATTGAAGACGATGTTTGGCTCGGTGCAAATGTCATCGTCACCGCAGGTGTTCGCATAGGACGGGGCGCTATCGTGGCTGCAGGTGCTGTTGTCACCAAGGATGTCCCACCTTACACCATCGTCGGTGGCATCCCCGCAAAGCCGTTGAAGTCGCGAATCCCCCAAGATGAGGGAGGGATGCAAAGATGAAGCCTAAAGATAAGTTGCGAACCGAAACGGCTGACAACGGTCGGGATGGGCAAATCACCCAAAACCAAACCCAACCCAGTTTCCCCCACACTTCACAATTCACGCATCACGCATCACGATTTACGCATCACGATTCACGCCTCAAAGTCCTCCATGTCATTACCCGCATGATCATTGGTGGCGCTGAGTGGAACACTCTTTACACTTGCCAGTTGCTCAACAGAAGCCGATACGAGCCCTTACTGGCTACCGGTCCAGAAACGGGTCCTGAGGGCAGTTTGATTGAAGCGACAGAAGCGTCCGGGATTCCCGTTTTCATCGTGCCCGATTTGATTCGCGAGATTGACCTGAAGCGCGACTTAAAAGCACTGGTGCAACTGATTCGGCTTTACCGCGATCTTGAAGTTGACATCGTTCACACCCACACATCAAAGGCTGGGATTTTGGGAAGGCTTGCGGGGCGATTGGCAAAAGTTCCTGTCGTCATTCACACTGTTCACGGCTTTGCTTTCACCGCTCCCTTGCCCAAATGGCAGCGCCAACTTTACATCGCTCTGGAGAAGATGGCGGGGCGATGGTGCGACGCATTAATCTTCATCTCCAAGCCGCTAATGGCAGAGGCAGGAAAGTTGGGAATTGGCGACCCCAAAACTTACGCCTACATTCCAAGCGGCATTGACACAAAAGCCTTTCAAAACGGCAACAACAACGGCAATCGGGAACTCAAAAGGCGAATGTTGGGCTTGACCGACCATGTCCCTATCATCGGCACAGTCAGCAGGCTCGTAAAGGACAAAGGTTTGGAGTTGATTTTGGAAGCGGCTGCTCAACTGAAATCGAAGGGCTTGAAGTTTCACATGGTTTGGGTCGGCGATGGACCGATGCGCGATGAATTGGAGAGGTTGGCTCAGAAATTAGGGGTCGCCGATAGGCTCTCAATCACGGGCATGTGCACTGATGTCCCTGCATGGCTCAGTTGCTTTGACATTTTCGTCCTGCCAACCATGTGGGAGGGGATGGGAAGGGTTTTCCTTGAGGCTCAGGCTGCAGGCATCCCTGTCATCGGCACTAAAGTCGGAGGAGTCCCCGATGTCGTCCGAGACGGCGAAACAGGCATCCTCATCCAACCCAACGATGTCAAGACGCTTGCCGAGACGATAGAACTGCTCATCACCAACGCCGAACTTCGCCGACAGATGGGAATCGCTGCCGCCCAATTTGCCAGCAACGAACAATTTCAAGTTGAGTTCATGGTCAGGAAGATTGAGGAGGTCTACGAGCAAGCATGGCAACGGCGAGCGAAAGTTCGCCGGTAAGCAAAGCCACAAAGCCTGTGCAAAAATCTTTCGCTACAGGAGGTGGCAATCATGCACGGTTTATGCTGGGTTTTGAGGATGTGCAGGGCGGAACTGCCGAGGGAGTTCGTCCTGCGGGTGGAAGGGACTTATTGGCGATGCTTTCTGTCCGACGATGGCTCGGTGAAACTCATCAGCCTAAAAAGCCTCGTCGGCACCGAAGATTTGCCCGTCATCGAACTTTTCGAGTTGCAAAAACGCGTCAAACAGTTGCTGGGAATCGTGGGGTAGCAAATTGTTCTTCAATGGCTACTGAACAGCCGTTCCGTGTTGGAGGCAAGATTGGCAATGAATCGAAAAATCCAGCACTTGAGAGGCTAAGAGACCATGAAAGCGGCTGAGCGAGAAAGTGGAAAAGTTGTTTCTGGAGCGGGTGAAATTTGCGGCGTTGATTGGCTGTGGGTTTTGCCTCTCACCGCTGCGTTGATTGCTCTGGCGGTCATCTTTCACCCGCTCTCCGTCAACCTCGTGACCATTCCTTTGAGTGGCTCAACCAACGAAAGTCTGGGTGTTTTCGCTCTTTTGCTGTCGGGCTGGTTGGTTTGGAGGGAAAGGGAACGACTCAAAAACTTGCCCGCTCAACCTGATGCGTGGGGGCTTGTTTTCCTTTTGTTGGGTGCGTTGGTGGCGATTGCTGGCTATAGGCTCGTCATGAGGTTTGCCCTCGGAGTCGCTTTGGTGCTGATTGCGACTGGTGCTGTCTGGTGGCTTTGGGGGCGACATTGGGTTAGACACCTCTGGTTTCCGTTGCTTTTACTTGTCGCCATCGTCCCACTCCCGCTGGACTTGGTCGGGGCAATTGCTTTTAGGATGCAAACAATTGTTGCCCGCTACGCTGCTTTTCTGGCGGGCTTGTTTGGCGTTCCCGTTGAACGGGTCGGGGTGACACTCAACATTCCAGGGCATGTCATCCAAGTGAACGAAGCGTGTTCAGGTTGGCACTCTTTCTCCGCAGCCTTCTGGCTTTTCCTTTTGTTGCTCTACTGGCAACGACCTCAACGATGGTGGCAATGGCTCTGGGTTATCCCTGTCCTGTTCCCAATCGCCATTGTCTCAAACATCTTCCGCGTGACCACTGTGGTCGTCAGTGCTGCTAACGGGTTTGATTTGCTACTTCGTTCACCGTGGCACGAGATGCTTGGGCTTGGCTATTTTTTGCTGCTCGTTTGGCTTTTGTTCCGATACGCAATCAAATGGCAAAGTGAGGGGACAAGCAATGTGGTGTTTTCGGCGACCGAAGCAAAGGGGCTGCTCCCGGCGCGGTCGCGGGCGTGGCAACTGACGGGGCTGCTTTGGGTTTTTGCTGGGTTAGTGCTTTGGACGGGATGGCAGATGGGTCGGGCTGCTTCAAACTTCAAACCGCCAGAGATTCCCAAGCAGTTGGGAGAATGGAAACTTGTCTGGGAAAATGTTGAGGGGCTTGACGACGGCTATTGGTTCGCTCAAGCCCGCTACGAAGCGAAAGGACAACCGCCACTGCAAATCCTGTTGCACATACCCATTGAAAACCGCCACCGCCCTAAGCGGTTGCTGAACCTGTGGCTTGGGCAGGGTTACGAATTGGTTGGTTCGGAAACTTTGACCGTTGATTTGCCGCACAGACAAATTCCCGCTCAATTGGTCAGGTTCGCCAAAGGGCAAGAAATCCAATTCGTGGCAGTGACCTATTTGCACCCAAAGCGTGCAGTCACTTCACCGGTCTCGGCGAGATGGCACAGAATGCAAGAGCAACTACTTTTTGGCGTCAGCAAACCTTGGCTGGCAGTAGGAGTTGCGGGGAGCGACGACAAATCTGTCCTGAAAGCCTTCAGAACCCTTGCAGCAAAAATGGATGAGTGGCTCAAAGGACAGCAATAGTTCCACTCTTGAGACAGTGCTTTTGCTCTGGAGGGCACGGCTCCTGCCGTGCCGAAAAATATCGGTCGTGCGGGAGCACGACCCTCCAGTTAACAACGAAACTTACAGTAGCGCCGGGGCTTTTCCCGAAAGATGTTCAACAGCCGTCGCTCACAAGGTAAGTGACGAGTGTCGCATAATTTCACCAGAGTGAGCGGTTGATTTCCTGTCAAAGGGTGTGATTTCCCTGTGCACAAAGTTCGGGCATTCGGGGCGACTTTGAGACGATGGTTACAACGCGGTTCGGAAAAGTTTGTGCAGGCGTGGCAATGGGCGCAGCAGCGGACGGAAACTTGGCTGTGGGGAGTTTTCGGATTTCTGCTCATCGGTGCGGGAACTGGCAGCGCACTTTTCATGTTCCGAAGGCAAATCGGGACGGTCTTAGACCCAGAGATTTTGGACTTTTGGCAAGTGGCTGCCAATGTCGCTGCTGGCAAAGGTCTCAAAACCTTCGTGCTGCGCCCCATCGGGTTGACCGCAAATTTCACGCCCGAACCAGTTCCCGACCTTTACCATCCGCCACTATCTGCCATCCTTTGGGGAGCAGCGTTCGCATTGAGAGGGCGAATGGACGAGAGAATAGCCGTCATGCTTGCAGGCGTTCTCATCGGAATCACAGCAGCATCGCTTTTCTTCGTGACGATGCGTTTGGTCAACCGATGGGCAGCGTTGATTGCAGCGGGATTGTTTCTCGTCGCACCCGTAACCCTTTCAGTCGGTGGGATGGGACAACCTGCCGCATTGGCTGCTGCACTGTTCACACTTTGGCTTGTCTTGCTGACGAGGAAAGCCGTTTGGGACAAACGGTTCGCTTTGGTCTCGGGCATCTTGCTTGGCGTTACCGGTCTTTCCAACGGCTTGACCTTACTTGCGGCACCGTTCGCTTTGGCGAGCCGGAGATGGATTTCGTGGCGCGAGCGAATCTGGTTTCTCGTTGCCCTTCTCCTCGTCTTGTTGCCTTACGGTTGGCGAAACTATCGGCTTACTGGCATCCCGTTAACTCCGTGGAAAACCTATGCCTTGCTCCTGAACACAAGGGCATTTGCGGGCGACAGCATTTACAGGCACGCGTTTGAAAGTCTCCCGTCACCAATCACTCTGGCGATTCAAAACGCCGGCTCAATCGCTCGGAAAGGTTTCGCTAATTTGAGGTGGCTTGACCAATTCGGGTCAGCGTTTGGCTGGCTCGTCCTTCTCGGTGCGCTCACTACGCCAATTTGGTGGCTGAGGTGGAAAGGGACTTTCCTTCGGACAGTCACGGCAATCACTTTGGGCACAGGCGCATCTTGCTTGATCATCCTTCTACTTTCGCGCCCGTCATCGGAGTCGCTGTTTTTCCTGCTCCCGCCATTTTGTTTGCTGACAAGTGCAAATATGGCGACCCTCGCTGAACGGGTTCTCGCAACTCGTTGGTGGCGGTGGTTGACAAAACCTTTGCTCAACCGACCCTATTGGATTTGGGCGATGGGGAGAATGTTGCCGGCTTTTGCTCTGGGAGTCATCATCGTTGCCGCGCAAGGAATGGCTGGGCTGATTTTCATGAAGAGACTCGTCCCAATTCGTTGGGACCCAGCAATTCAAACTTTGCCGCTCGCTGAAGGTTTGATGAACGCTTGGAAAGGCGAGAAGTTGCTGGCATCGGACGAACCACGATGGCTGGCAATTCGTTGGCAACGACCCGTCGTTTGGCTGCCATGCCACCGAGAAGATTGGCAGCGGTTGAAATTGACCGAGAAAGTCACCCATATCTGGCTCAGCCCGGGCGCTTTGATGCAAGTTGGTGGCGATGCCGACACATTGCTTCGCAAAACTTTGCTCTTGGGATTGCCTTTCCTTGACCGTTACTACCCAACCCTTTTGAGGGCGCCGCGAGTTTTGATGCCCACACCTTTCCTGATTGCAGGGAAACCTCAAACCAACAACCGACCGAGACTTGACAAGTCGTTGGAAGCAATGTCGGTGGACGAGTTGGTCAAAAAAGCCTTGGAACATCAACAGCGCAAGGAATACGCTCAAGCGGAACGGTTGCTTTTCGCCGCTCTGATGAAGCAGCCTTCAGATTCGGGGAAGATGGGCGCGATTTTCTTCTACTTGGGCGGGATTTGGATTGAGCGTGAACTTTACCCCTTGGCGATAAGGGCGTTGCAAGCCGCGTGGGGCGAAACGCCAGGTCACTTCGCCGTCGCCAACAATCTGGCTTGGTCATACCTGCAACATTATGAGCGGTTGAGTCAACTGCCTCAGCAACTGCCGTTTCTGGGAACACTGCTTGCGGCAGCGGAACAGTGGGCAGAAAGGGCTTTAGCCAATTGCCCGCCAGACCCACAAATTCGCGCCCATGTCTTGGACACCGCCGCTTGGGTTGATTTCCTGCAAGGGCGAACGAAAGCGGGACGAGGGCAAGACCGGTGGCGACTTCGCCGAGCATTGAGCCGCTTGGAAGAGGCATATCGCCTCGCACCTGACAACAAACTAATCCGAGAACACCTCGCAGCCGTCTACACGGAATTGGGCATGAGCGAAAAAGCAGAGCGCCTTCTCTCGGCAAAGTGATTAGCGTGACAGGGGACATGGGGCACGGGGCATGGAGAGACGGAGAAGCGGAGAAACGGTGACGCGGAGAATTTACGCTTTACGCTTCACGAGTCACGCTTCACGCATTGACCTCCCATGCAAAAACTTGACATCCTCAAACAATCTTTGGAGCAAGTGAAGCGGTGGCGCTGTCCGCCTCACTGGCAGCCTGACGATTGGCGTGAGGAAATGATTGCCGTCGCTTGGGCTGCCTTGTGGGAAGGGTTGAACAGCGGCATCCGCTCAGAGGGCAAACTCCGTCAGTTCGTCGTCACCGCCTTAATGCGCCGATACCGTGAAGAATGGAACTATGGCTCCCGCTGGGTTCAAAAGCCAAATCAGCAAGAGAACGAGGACAACGGCGAAGACAGAACCGGTTGGGACTTGTGGGATTGGGTTGGAGCCGAATTTGACATTGAAAGCGACGAAGAAGAAATCAACTTCCTTCGGATAGTTATCCGACAAGCACTCGCGCAACTTCCCGCAGAGGACCGATACTTAATTGAGCGCAAGTTCTGGGACGGGGCGACAGAACGAGAAATCGCAAAGGAACTCGGCATCAAACAACCCTCCGTCCACAAACGCATCAAGAGAATCCTCGCAAAGTTGAAGGAGATTTTGGGATAGGCGAAATCTCGTCAAATCGTGAAATCGGCAAATCGGGAAACGGCAGCGATTGGCGAATAGCGAATAGCGAGTAGCGAGTGGTGAGTAGCGAGTGGCGAACATCTTTTCTCACCCACCCGAGGTGGGTGGCTACGAAATCAAAGCAGGTTAAAGCCTGCTAATTGGGTTACGCTTCTAACGCTCAACTCGCAACCTGCAACGCATAACCCAAATTTACGCTTTACGCATTACGCATCACGCTTTACGCTCAACTCAAAACCCTCAACCCGCAACGCACAACCCACAACCCATTTTACGCTTTACGCCCCACAAGGCTATAATTTGGGCATCAAAGTCGTAATATATAAGTGGGTGCGCAAAAAATCAAACCCAAAGGAGGGGTAAACGATGAAGTGGCTTCGGTTGTCGGGCATCTTCGCCGTTGCCGTCCTGCTGTTGAGCATCTCATCAATCAGGGCGTGGGCAGTTACGCATTATGTGCGGATAAGCGGTTCTCCCTGTGGGGTGAACCACTTGTCTATTCAACAAGCCATCAATCATGCCACGGATGGGGACGAAATTTTGGTCGGATCAGGAATTTACAGCGAACGCATCACCGTCAACAAAAACGGGCTAATTATCCGCTCTCGGCTTGGTCCTTACCGAACCATCATCCGACCTCCAGAATTGGTGCCAGCAGGAGTTTACATCACTGGCAACGACAATGTATTTGAGGGCTTCACAGTTGAAGACCGAACACTTAATGGTGGAAGACATCCTCATGCCCACCGGCTCATCTTCGTCCAAGGGGACGGGAATTACATTGGTGGTGCTGTTGGCAATATTTTGCGGGGGCGAGGAGTTACCAGTTACGCCGATGTCGGGATTCTTGTTCGTGGAGGGGGAGTAGGTAACGGGATCGCAGAGGGTAACGAAATTGGCGGAAATGAAGTTTTCAATGTCGTCAACGGTATCCTTTCGGTTAGCGTCGCTCCAAACAATGCTGCCAGCGGCACCAAGATTTTCTCCAACTATGTCCACGACTGTAACCAAGGCATTTATATTGACCGCTCACTTAACTGTTCGGTGAGTGGTAACATTGTCGTCAACAACGGGCTCGGCGTCGCTGTTCGGTCACGAGAGACGACACAAGGGCTTTCATCAGCAGGAACAGTCCTGACTGGAAACATCGTCTCTAACAACACAGTAGGGGCACTTTTCGTCGCTTGCAATGGTGTGACCGTAGGCAGTGATGTCGACGGGGGAATTATAGGAGACCCTAACGACTTCACTGCCAACGATATCGGCATCCTTGTGACGGACGAAGGAGCAAATATAGGGATACCTGTTATTAACCGCAACAACATTGAAGGAAACGGTGTTGGGCTGCAAAATAATTCCAGCCATCCTGATCCACTTAACGCCAAATATAACTGGTGGAACGACCTAGGCGGACCCGGAGCAGATTTAGATGAGGATGGCGTCTTCGGTGACCCAGTTGTGGGGAATGTAATTTGGTATCCGCCAAGTGATAGGCGGTTGCCATGATGGTTCAAAATTGAATGGTTGCTCTCCTGAGCAGCCGAATTTGCCGTTTCTGGAGGGCAGTGCTCCCGCACTGCCGAAAACTCTGGAGGGCGAGGCTCCTGCCGAGCCAGAACGGCAGCGAGTAGCGAATGGCGAGTAGCGAATAGTGAGTGGCGAATAGCGACTGGCAAATAGCGAATAGCGAATAGTGAGTGGCGAGTAGCGAATGGTGAATGAAAAAGCCTAAACCCACAACGCACAACCCGTAACCCATTTTTACGCTTCACGCTCAACCCACAACTCACAACGCGCAACCCGCAACCAATTTTGGGGCTAACGCCCCTCCTACCTGTCATTTTTACGCTTTACGCTTCACGTATCACGCTTTACGCATCACGAGTCACGCCCATTTTCCAAAACCGCCAATTTTGCCGTCAAATCCGTTAAATCACGCATCATAAATCACGCACCAGATGGCTATCAAATGAGCCCCGAAGTCGTAATTATATAGTGGCGGAGAAAATCAACCCGCCAAATCTAAGAAAGGAGGCGGTCGAAGATGAAGGCAATGTCAAAGTTGTTAGTGACGATGTTACTTTCGGGGTTGGTCTGCCTGTGGAGTAATTCTGCAAGGTCAGCCCCTGTGACTGGAATTGATTGGTCAACCTTCACTGGATTAGCAAATTTATCCAGCCCCGTAGTCGACCCATTGTTTGATGTTTACCGCTTTGGCAGCGCATGGGTTGCTGGTGCATTTCATGGGACAATCTATAGCCAAGTATTCCCAGGCCAAGGAGCTGCGGCGGGATTGTATGTTTATGTCTATCAGATTGCGCATGTGCCTAGTCCTACACCGCCACCACCGGCACAACAGTATCCATTTGGCGCAGTATCGTTCCCTACATTTACTAACATTCCCCCTTCAACTGTCGGTTCAATCCAGTTCTTTGCAATTACTTCAGGCGCTCCCACAATTGGCTTTTCGACTTTAGGTGTCCTAGGACCTGCTGATGGTACATTTACTCCACTGGGGGATATGGGGCAAATTAGTTTCACTTTTCTCCCTAAACTTGATTTTAACACAACTTCTTACATTTTCGGCTTCTTCCATCCTCTACCACCTACAACAGTTATAGCAAATCTGGTAGATTCAGTCCCTGAACAATTAAATCCTCTCGTTTACACACCATCTCCTGAACCTTCGTCTATTGCTCTGTTAGGATTGGGCTTGCTTGGGGTCTTCCTTCCTCGTCGTTTCAAGAAAAAATCCCTCTGAGAAAAATGAATAGGGGCAAGGGATGGATTCCCTTGCCCCTCCCTCTCTTTAAGCGCTTATAAGCGCTTAGCGGACTCTTATCAGTCTACCATCACTATAGAGAATCCATATGGAGTCAAGGGCATTGTTTGTATCCGCAACAAGAATCCAGTGCCATGCTACAGAACCGAAATTCGGCAATGTGAATTCAAAGGACTTAGCACCTTTGGGGAAGTAATAGGCACGACCGCCTGCGCTGTCGCGAACTGTAATGGAGGCTATTCCTTCTCCGTTCGCAGTTTCTTCTACTCGGACAACAGCGGGTGAGGAAGCCGATACCAGAGTTACTTGGGCAGTGCCCTGAATCCGACTTGGCAAATTGCCCTCCTGCACGAACGAATCTGTGACAGGGTTGCTGTTAGACCCGCCGCAGCCGATGGTGAGAAGGAGCGCCCCGACAGTGATTGTGAGACCGAGCAAAGTGATTGTTCGCTTCAACATCTCAATCGCCCTCCTTTGTTAGAGTTTTTTGGTTTTCTTTGAGGTGATTCCCGATGCGCCATTGCCGCTCCGTCCCGAGCAACCATTTTCGCCGTCGCCGCCGTTTCTCTGTTTTTTTCCGTCAACTCGTCTTTCGTCCTTTGCATCCCTCCTTTCATTTTGACTGAAGTCTGCTTAAATTATGAACATGGTGGTGCTGCGATGTAAAGGGTTTCAGTCGGCTAAAAACCCCGTCAGTTTGACCCTATTTTCCCGCCATTTTTGCCATTTTTGAATTAACCGTGACGAAAATCACATCACGGAACGGGACGAGGGGCGAGGGACGGGGGACGAGGAGAAGCGTAATGCGTAAAGCGTGAAAATGGCTGGTAGGAGGGGCGTTAGCCCCGAAATTGGGTTGAGGGTTGCGCGTTGCGAGTTGCGGGTTGAGCGTGATGCGTAAAGCGTAATGCGTAAAGCGTAAAATTGGGTTGAGGGTTGTGCGTTGTGGGTTTAGACTTTTTCATTCACCATTCGCTACTCGCCACTCACCACTCACTATTCGCCATTCGCTAATCGCCAGTCGCCAATCGCTAATCGCTGCCGTTCTGGCTCGGCAGGAGCCTCGCCCTCCCAATTCATTCCGTCCCTCGTCCCCCGTCCCACGCCCCGTTTCAAGTCGGCGTCTACATTGATGAAGCCTGCTGATGCAGGCTGATAACGAAAAAGTTGCGAGTTGCAGATGGTGCGTTCGGGGAAAAACCTAACTCGCAACTCTCAACCCACAACGCGCAACCTATATAGCATGCTTTAGCCTGCTTTAGGTTTTTAGCCACCCACCTCGGGTGGGTGAGAAAAGATGTTCGCCATTCGCTACTCACCACTCGCTACTCGCTATTCGCCACTCGCCATTCGCTGCCGTTCTTGGCTTTAACTGAAGGGTCGTGCTCCCGCACGACCGAGATTTTTCGGCAGTGCGGGAGCACTGCCCTCCAGAAACGGCAAATTCGGCTGCTCAGGAGACCAGCCGTTCAGTTTTGACCTTTACGCCATTACAGCCGTGCAGGCTCCCATGGGTCGTAATCCACATCTCCTACAACCGTGTCACCGAAGATGCCATTGTTATCGGCATCCGCTCCAGGTCCGCCCGGATCACCCCACCAGTTGTGTTCAGCATTAACTTGCTGGCTGGAGTCGTTTTGCAACCCGACACCGTTTCCTTCAATGTTGTTGTAGTTGATATCGGGCGTCCCTACATTATCTCCTTCATCCGTCACAAGGATGCCGATATCGTTGGCAGTGAAATCGTTCGGATTACTTTCGTCTCCGCCTACGGTGACATCGTTACAAGCGACGAAAAGTGCCCCTACTGTGTTGTTAGAGACGATGTTTCCAATCAAGACTGTTCCTGCCGATGAAAGCCCTTGTGTCGTCTCTCGTGACCGAACAGCGACGCCGAGCCCGTTGTTAACGACGGTGTTGCCACCTACAAAACAGCCAAGTGAGCGGTCAATGTAAATGCCTTGGTTGCAATCGTGGACATAGTTGTAGAAAACGCCTGTCCCATTGGCAGCGTTTGTCAAAGAAACGCTCACCGAGAGAATGCCATTGACGACATTGAAGACTTCGTTGCTGTCAATGGTGTTACCTTCTGCGACCCCATCACCTACGCCTCCCCCACGAACAAGGATGCCGACATCGGCGTAACTGGTGACCCCTCGCCCCCTCAAGATGTTGCCAGCGACGAAGTTTCTGTCTCCTTGGACGAAGATGAGCCGGTGGGCGTGAGGATGTCTTCCGCCATTAAGTGTTCGGTCTTCAACTGTGAAGTCCTCAAATACATTGTCGTTGCCAGTGATGTAAACACCTGCTGGCACCAATTCTGGAGGTCGGATGATGGTTCGGTAAGGACCGCGCTGAGAGCGGATAATTAACCCGTTTTTGTTGACGGTGATGCGCTCGCTGTAAATTCCTGCTCCGACCAAAATTTCGTCATTCGCTGCAGCGTGATTGATGGCGTCTTGAATGGACAAGTGATTCACTCCACAGGGAGAACCGCTTATCCGCACATAATGCGTAACTGCCCACGCCCTGATTGATGAGATGCTCAACAGCAGGACGGCGACGGCAAAGATGCCCGACGACCGAAGCCACTTCATCGTTTACCCCTCCTTTGGGTTTGTTTTTTGCGCACCCGCTTATTAATTACGGCTTTGATGCCCAAATTATAGCCTTGTGGGGCGTAAAGCGTAAAGCGTAAAATGGGTTGAGGGTTGAGCGTTGCGAGTTGAGGGTTTTGAGTTGAGCGTAAAGCGTGATGCGTAATGCGTAAAGCGTAAATCAGGTGCTGAGTGCGAAGTGCAATGA
>Ga0081478_126102_pt1 | contig 22075 bp, 19 predicted proteins | sample OctSprmetagenome_FD_70983 | JGI IMG/M metagenome (GOLD analysis project Ga0081478, IMG submission 70983) | Hot spring and microbial mat streamer communities from Octopus Spring Streamers, Yellowstone National Park, USA - T=80-84 v2 (version 2) | ecosystem: Environmental > Aquatic > Thermal... | reverse complement strand
CTCCTCCACGGTCATCTCTTCAAAAACCCTCCGCCCCTCCAACACGTGCAGAATCCCAAGCTTCGCCACCTCCTCAGGCGATTTATTGGTGATGTCCCTCCCTTCAAAAACCACCTTGCCCTTAGTCACCTCGGCCCGCTCCAGCCTGCCGACCCCGCTCACAGCCTTCAACGTGGTGGACTTCCCAGCCCCGTTGGGCCCCATCAACGCTACCAACCTCCCCTCCTCAACGTTTAAACTGACGCTCTTAACACCTAATATATGGTTATCATAAATAACTTGAATTCTATCTACAGTTAACATAGAAAAAAGAGGATGATAGTTTAAAAAATTTTTGCTACTCCCACTTAGCGCCGTAGCGCGCGAAGTCGTCCTTAAGGTTGCCCCTAGGCAACGCTATTTCCGTAACCTTGCTCCAGGTGCCGTCGGGGTTCATTACATACACCCAGTTAACAGTTGTGGGTCTGTGGTCGCCGGGCAGGAACTTCACAGGCGCGGCATAGCTGGTTCTCACCTCCGGCATATTCTCCAGAGCCCACTTGATGTTTTCACCCGTTGGCTCCTTTCCGTTTTTCACCGCGTATTCTATCCCCTTGGCAAGCATGTGCACGCTGTGCCAGCCTCTGATAAACGGCTCAGGCACTGCGGTGCCGATTTTCGCCATGGCGTCGGCCATCAGCTTCGCCTCCTTATCGCCCTGTTGCGCCAGCTTCCTCACCTCGTCAATCATCAAGGCGCTGGTAACCCTGAAGAGGCGCCCGCCGATCCACTTAGTTATCTCATCGCCGACGAGCCTGGGGGTGTTCTCGTTGGAGCCCCAGATGTTTGTAATTATGATGGCCTTGGCGAGCTGGAGCTTATAGGCCGACTTTACGATGACGGCGCCGGGCGCGGCCGTGCCCCCCACCCATATCGCCACGTCGTCGCCGCACTTATCTCTTATTCTGGTCAGCTGCTCATCTGCTGAAACCGCCGTCTGCTCCACTATCTCCTCGGCACATATCTCAACGCCCTGCCGCTTCGCCTCCTCCCTTATGGCGGGCAACGGCTCAAGGCCGTAGGGCACGTTGGGGTAGGCCAGGGCCAACTTAGGCTTGAGCCCCTTCCCCTCGAAATACTGCTTCACAAAAACCACAGCCGCCGCCGCAGCCTCATGGTAGGAGGCCATGGTGAAGAAGTTGTACGGGTTCTTAGTAAGCGTCAGGGTGTAGCTGGCGGAGAAATAGGGAATCCCGTCTTTGTTGATCTCGGGAGCCAGCGCCAGCGTGTCCCCGGTGCCCCACCCCGATATGGCCACCACCCCCTGGCTCTTAAAGTATGCGTAGGCCGCCTGGGCCTCGGGTATCTTGTAGCCGTAGTCCCTTTCGACGCATACAAGCTTCACGCCAAGCTTCTGGAGCTCGGTCAGCTCCCCTCTGTTTATTGCCTCTACGGCGGCTCTGACGCCGTAGGACCAAGGAACCCCCACGTCGGCAGTGGCACCTGTCAAGTCGAAGAGACAGCCTATCTTCACCTCCTTAGTGACGGGGGCCTGCGCTGTCGCTGGGGGCTGAGCAGGAGGAGAGGTAGCGGTTGGTTGGGGACTGGGTTGCTGTGTCATGAAGTAGGCCAACATGCCTAATGCAACTACAACCACCACCGCTACAAGGATAGGTAGGGTTTTGGCCATGAGGTTAGGAGTTGTGTTATTTTTAAGTATTGCCATAGACAAAAAAACGCTAATCATTTAGATTTATAAAAAACATTTTATCAAAATGTTAAGAGATATTTATATTCACTGTGGGATCTACTTTGATTCAGTTGTTGGATCTTGTGATTAAACTTATATAATTACATATAATTTTAGATTTCAAGAAAGCATTATATGGCTGTCTGATCGCGGCAGTAAATGTTTTAATAATTAATATTCTTCGCCTCCTCATGAGGAAGGTGCTGAATTACATAAACGGCGAATTTAAGGCCTCCGCCTCAGGCGAGTTCGGCGTAAAGAAGTCGCCCATCGACGGTAGCCCTCTTGCGGAGGTGGTGCGGAGCGTGCGGGAGGACGCCAAGGAGGCTATAGACGCCGCCTATGAGGCGGTTAAGTCTTGGTCTGCGCTTCCCGCCATTCGGCGCGCGGAGTATCTATACAAGGCTCTGGAGGTGTTTAGGCAGATGCGGGAAGAGTTCATGAAGGTGCTCACCGAGGAGGGGGGAGGCGTCTACAGGAAGACGTGGGGGGAGGTGGTCTTCAGCGAGAGGCTTCTCTTAAACGCGGCGGAGATGGCGAGGCACTACGAAGGCAGGTTGCTGAGCTCAGACAGCGAGGCCACGATTTCGATGGTCTTCAAGAGGCCTAAGGGGGTTGTCGGCGTGATTACGCCTTGGAACTACCCGCTGTCTATCTCCATTAAGAAGGTCGCCCATGCCCTGGCCGCGGGCTCCACGGTGGTGTATAAACCAGCCAGCGACACGCCGATAACGGGCTGGTTGATAGCTCAGATGTTCCACAAGGCCGGGTTGCCGAAGGGGGTTTTCAACATGGTAATAGGCCCCGGGGGAGTTGTGGGGGATGAGATAGTCACCAGCAGAAGGGTTTCCCACGTGACCTTCACCGGGGAGAGCTCCACTGGGAGAGAAATCGCCGCCAAGGCCGCAGGCACGCTTAAGACCGTGACGCTGGAGCTAGGCGGGAGCGACCCGCTGATAGTTCTGGACGACGTCGACGTGGACTACGCCGCGCGTCTCGCGGTTTTCGCGGCGTTTTTCCACCAAGGCCAGATATGCACCTCGGCCAAGCGCATAATAGTGCTGAGGAGCATCGCCGATAAGTTCATAGAGAAGTTCGTCTCCTACGTGAAACTTCTGAGAGTCGACGACCCGAGGAGAGACGAGAAGGTGGATCAGGGCCCCTTGATAAACGAGGGGCAGGCCAAGTTGATGGAGGAGTTTGTCAAAGACGCGGAGGAGCGGGGCGGCAGGATCCTCACGGGCGGCGGGAGGAGAGGCGCCTACTTCGACCCCACGGTGGTCGTCGATGTGGATAGGAACTTCAGAATTATGCGGGAGGAGGTCTTCGGACCCGTGAGGCCCATAGTGGTGGTTGAGAGCGATGAGCAGGCCGTGGAGGTTGCCAACGACACCGAGTACGGGCTCAGCGGCGCCGTGCTCACGAATAACATCAACAGGGCGTTTAAGATCGCTGAGGCCGTAGAGAGCGGCATGTTCCACATAAACGACGTGACGTTCCTGGAGGAGGCCCACGTGCCCTTCGGCGGGATTAAGGCCAGCGGCATAGGGAGAGAAGGCGGGGAGTACAGCTTCCACGAAGTCACCTACGACAGGTGGCTCACGGTAACTCTGAGGACTAGGAGGTTCCCCATACCCTCTGCCCTTAAATGATAAGGCTGGAGCGGAAGGGCCCCGTCGCCAAGCTGGTAATCGACAACCCGCCGCTCAACCTCATCACTCTGCAGATGAGGAGGGAGCTGGGGAGATTACTTGGTGAGCTAGACGGGAGAGCGGTGAGGGCTCTCGTTGTCACCTCCGCCGGCGGAGTCTTAAGCGCCGGCGGCGACGTCACGGAGTTTCTCAACAGCTCGCCAAGCGACCTGCTAGAGTGGGGTAAGACAATAGAGATATTTGCCGACCTACCGTTTCCCACCGTTGCCGTCGTCAAGGGCTACGCCTTCGGCGCAGGGTTTGAGATAGCTCTGTCTTGCGACATAAGGATTGCCTCGCGGAACGCCGTCGTGGGCCTGCCCGAGGTGCGGCTCGGCATGATACCTGCCAGCGGGGGGCTTACGCGTTTTGCGAAGATCCTCGGGCCTCGCGCCCTCTACCACCTGTTGCTGGGTCGCCGAATAGCCGCGGAGGAGGCGCTCAGGCTGGGGCTTATCGACGAGGTGGTTGACAACGCAGACGCCAGGGCCGAGGAGCTGGCGTCGGAGCTGGCGGAGCTTCCACCGCTAGCTGTAAAGGCTTTGAAGGAGGCGGTATACGCGGCGGTGGACAGCCCCCTGAGGTCTGGGTACTTGGTGGAGAGGGCCTTTTTTGGGCTGTTGAGGTACAGCCAGGACTTCAGGGAAGGTATACACGCGTTTAAAGAGAAGCGCAAACCAGTTTTCAAAGGTGAGTAACTTCATTATTTTTAATTTATAGTAATCTTTAAATTATTCTTGTTTTTGCAGAGGTATGGGATCTGGGTATCATGAACTTTACAAGGAGTCTGTGGAGAACCCGGGCGGGTTCTGGAGCGGTGTCGCGTCGGAGCTTCATTGGCACAGGGGTTGGCGCTCTGCCCTTGACGGCGCGGCCCCCTTCTTTAGATGGTTCACAGGGGGCGAAACAAACATCACGTACAACGCCTTGGACAGACATCCAAGCGACCGCTTGGCCTTTGTCTGGGCTGGCTCCGACGGGCGGGTTGAGCGGTACACCTACGGCGAGGTCTTGGAGAGGGTGCGGAGGTATGTGTGCCTGCTTCGGGGGCTTGGTGTGGGTAGGGGCGACAGGGTGACCGTTTACATGCCCATGGTGCCTGAGACGGCTTTTATCCTCTTGGCCGTGGCGAGGGTCGGGGCGGTTCATAGTGTTGTGTTTTCAGGATTCGGCGTGCATGCCCTAGCTGAGAGGATAAAAGACTCCGGCTCGCGGCTGTTGATATCCGCGGATTTCATGTACAGAAGGGGGAAGAGGGTCGGCCTGCTTCAAAACGCTGAGGATGCCGCGAAGAGGGTCGGCGGCGTCCAGTTGCTTAGGTACTTCAGAGAGGAGCGGAGGTTTGAGGGGGAGGCCGAAGCCGGCGGATGCGCGGGGGAGCCGACGTGGGTTGAGGCCACCGAGCCGCTGTTTATCCTGTATACCTCCGGCACCACGGGTAAGCCCAAGGGGCTTTATCACGGCCACGGGCAGTATATGGTGTGGGCCTACGCGCACACCAAATGGCTCTTCGGCTTCAAGCCGGGCGATATTCTGTTCTCCACGGCTGACATCGGCTGGATAAACGGCCACACCTACGGCCTCTACGGGCCCCTCCTCAACGGCTCTGCCGTCCTCTGGTACGAAGACGCACCTGACCACCCGCATCCAGGCATCTGGTGGGAGCTGGTGGAGAAGATACGGCCAGCGTTTATATGGCTAGCCCCCACCGCCGTTAGGCTGTTGATGAGATACGGAGAGGAGTGGGTTAGGCGTTACGACACGTCATCGCTGAAGCTCGTAATCAGCGCAGGCGAGATCCTTGGCCACGAGCCCTGGAGGTGGCTTAGTGACAACGTGTGCAGGTGGCATGGATGCGAGGTGATCGAGACGTGGGGCCAGACGGAGAACTCCGGCTTCATAGCGGCACCAGGCGGGCTCGGGCTCGGCGGGATAAGGTACAAGCAAGGCTCGGTGGGGCTTCCGTATCCAGGTCTCAAGATATCCGTGGTGGACGATAGAGGCGTCAAGGTGCCGCCGGGCGTCAAGGGGCACGTGGTGGTGGAGCCGCCCACCCCGCCTGCCTTCGCCCTAGGCGTTTGGGGCGACCCGGAGAGGTGGGTGCAGACCTACTGGAACAAGTTCCCGGGGCTCTACTACACCGGAGATGTGGGGTATTACGACGAGGAGGGCTATCTCTACATACTCGGCAGGGGGGACGACGTGATTAAGGTGGCTGGCCACAGGCTTGCGCCGGCGGAGATCGAAAACGTGGCCATGTCTCATCCCCATGTGGTGGAGGCGGCCGCAGTTGAGGTCCCCGACGAGGTTCGGGGCTCCGTCTTGGCCATCTTCGCTGTTCCAAAAAGCGGCTTCAAGGTGGAACCCGGCGAGATACTGGAACTTGTGAAGAGGGAGTTCGGGCCTGTGGCTGTGGTGTCCCGGGTATTCATCGTTGAGCGGTTGCCCAAGACGAGGACGGGGAAGATCATGAGAAGGGTGCTGAGGGCCGTCGCCTCCGGGTCTCTGCCGGGCGACTTGTCGACGCTTGAAGACGAGGCCTCGGTGGAGGAGATTAAGAGGGCTTTTGAGGAGCTGAAAGGAGCTTCGCGGCTTTCTTAACAGCTTTTATGATGTTTACGTAGCCTGTGCATCTACAGAGGTTTTTGACCGACAGCTTCAGAGTTTCGTCGTTTGCCGAGGGGTCCACGGAGTTGAGGTAGTCAGTTACCGTCGTGACGAAGCCGTGTGTGCAGAAGCCGCACTGTGAGGCGTATTCCTCCAAAAACGCCCTCTGCACCGGGTGCAGTCCAGCCCCCATGATGCCCTCAGCAGTCCGTATTTCGTGTCCAGCCGCCTGGGGGGCGAAGACGGCGCAGGACTTCACGGCCTTTCCGTCTAGCAGAACTGTACACGCTCCGCATCTGCCTTCGTCGCATCCCCTCTTAACCTCAGTATAGCCCTGTCTCCGCAGGAAGTCCACCAACAGAAGACGCGGCTCCCCCTCCAGCTGGAGGGAGCGGCCGTTAACCACCACGGTTTCTTGATCTCTCCCACGCCACCTCGTGATCTCATCCTTTATGGGCAACCGCCACTGCCCGGCGGAGGCCTCCCTTATAAGCCGCGTCAAGGCCGTCGGGAGCATCTGCCGCTTCTTCTCAAAGGCGAGGTGCGGATCGTCGTATGGCTCGCCGTCGGGGAATAAACCCACCGCCTTCACAGCCGCATCCTCGGAGAGTTTTTCTCCGTCAAACGCGCCCTCCACTACGAAGGGCCGCGTGTAGTAGCCGCCTACAGCAAGCCTGGACTCCTTCACAACGCCGTCTTCCAGCCTCGCCGCTAGGGACAGAATAAGGCTGGGATACGAGGCGCCCCCCACCTTCAGCACGTAGGTGCCCTGTAGGTCCCACCTGGGCACTTCAACCGCCACTATAATCTCGTCGGGTTCCAAGGCCGTCTGGTAAGGCCCCAACACGAAGTCCGTCATCTTCACCGCACGGACGCCGCGGCTGGATCTGGCGCGTACCGTGGCGTCAAGCGCCAACAACGGCGGGATGTAGTTAGCCGCGGGGTCAGCATGTGCCAACGAGCCTCCCAAGGTCCCCCGGTTCCTTACCTGTAGATCTGCAATCATCCACGCCGCTTTGCTCAGCGCCGGCGCCCAGCTGACCACCTCCCTCAGCATCGCCACGTCGTTGTGTATTAGAAGAGCGCCGAGAACCAGCGAATCCCCACGTCTCTCCACGTAGCGAAGCTCGTCCAGTTCGAAGATATCCACCAAGGTATCCACCTCCGTGAGCCGTAGCTTGAGGAGTGTGGAGAGCGACTGCCCGCCTGCCAGCGGCTTAGCGCCCACCTTCACAGCTTCGAGCGCATCTTCGACGCCTCTGGCCTTGATGTATTTAAACTCCTTGGGATACGCCGGCCTCATGCCACTAAGTCTATGGGCAACCTGTTTATTGAGGTGCCAAGTAGGTCAGACACGGCGTTTGCCACGGCGGCTGGGGCGCCCATCACCGGCCCCTCCCCCGCGCCGTAGGCGCCGGAGGGCAAGTAGCCGGCCGGGGTCTCGAAATGTATAAGCTCTACCGAGGTGTCTAGGAACTCTGCAAGGGAGACGGAGCCGTAGGCATCCAGCAGAAGCGACTTCGGAATTCCGTCTTCGCCGAACTTCAGCTCCTCGTACAGCGCCATAGCCACCCCGTGGTGTATTCCTCCATGTAGCTGACCGTCCAGCAGCTCGCGCTTCAAGATTCTCCCCGCGTCGTGGGCCACCACGTACCGCACCACCTTGAGCTCCCCATCTTTTAGCTCGACCACGGCTAGGTGGGCTTGGATCGCGTAGGCCGCGGACGAGTTAACCCTGTCCCCCACGGGGGCCTTGACGGTGGGGGGATGGAAGTATTTAACAATGCTTAGCCCCCCCTCCAGCCCCTCCGGCAAGCCTCCCGGGTCCCAGTGGGCGGCCGACGCGATTTTCCTGATGTCTATACGTCTCTGCGGGCTCTCCGCGTCGTATACATATCCCTCCTCGTATCCCGCCCTCTTTGCGCCAAGCATGGCGGCTCCGAGGAGTATAAGCTTCTCCTTCAGCAACCTGGCGGCTTCTATTGCGGCGCTTACGGTGACGGGGGCGAAACGACTTGAATAGCTACCGCTGGAGAGAGACCACGTGTGCGCAGTGTCGACGCGGAAGGTCACCACCACGTCGTCAGGCCTTATGCCGAGCTCCCTCGCCACCACCTCCGCGAGGACCGTCTCGTGGCCCAGCCCCTCGTTTGTGGCGTTGACGAACACCTGCACGACGCCTGAGGGGTCCACGGACACGGTCACGTACTCGCCGGCCCCTGAATGCGGATATTTCCGCTTATCAGCTTCCATCGCCACGTCTACATAGCCCAAGTTGGTGCCGCTGGGCTCCACGACAACGGCAACACCAACCCCGACCTTCCTGCCCCTCTGCTTCTCTTCAAGCCACCTCCGGTACTCGGGCTCCAGCGCCTTAACCACCGCCTCGTAGTTCTGCTGGGGATAAAGGCCGCCTGTGGCTGTCTCGTAGAAATTCGTCCCGGCTATTCTCAACGGGAACTCCCTTATTAAATTCATGAGGCGAAACTCCAAGGGGTCCATGCCTAGGCGTCTCGCGGCCTCGTCTACGGCTCTCTCTAGGGCGAAGTAGAACTGAGGCCCGCCGTACCCTCTGTTGAGGCCTGTGGGAGGCCTATTTGTGAAAACCACCGTGTAGTGAGCCTCTACGGCTCTTATATCGTACGCGCCGTTTAAGCTCCCGTGGACTCTAAACAAAGCGCCGGGCTCAGGCGGCCTCAGATAAGCGCCTACGTCCTCGATGAAGCGGTAGCGCACAGCCGAGATCTTCCCGTCACTTCTCACCGCCAGCTCCACTTGGCCTATCCTCTCGCCGTTGCAACTACTGCCTACAAAGCTCTCCTGCCTAGTCTCTACCCACTTAACTGGTACGCCGGCAAGCCGCGAGGCGGCGGCGGCGAGCACTACGTAGGGATATATCGAGTACTTAATGCCGAAGCTCCCCCCGATGTCTCTAGGGGTTTTAAAATCGATCTGGCTCGTGGAAAGGCCGAGCGCGCGGGCGGCGAAGTATATATACAGCATAGGCCCTTGGGCGTTGGCGACCACGTGAACCAAATCGCCGGTCCACCAGGCGATGACGCCGTAGGGCTCAAGCGGCATCGCGGTGTGTCTAGGGAACCTGAAGTCGAACTTAACCACGTGGTCTGCCGTGTCAAACGCCTTATCCACATCGCCGAACTTCATCCGCCTATCCATGGCGATGTTGGACCCCAGCTCTTCATGGACAAGCACCTCCCCCCTCAAGGCTTGTTGAATAGACGCCACAGGCTCAAGCGGTTCAAAATCCACATAGACGTAGTCCAGAAGATCCACAGCCTTGTAAATATCCCTAGCCAGCACCACAGCCACAGGCTCGCCGAAATACCTGACCTTACCCGCGGCAAATGGGTAGTAATTCACAGGTAGATTCAAGGCGTTTGGGAAGGGGTTCTTCACAACCCTCCTCAGCTCCTCGGGGCCGTAGGCTACCCCGCCCTTCTTCCACACGTCGGAGAGATCTACTCTGAGGATCTTGGCATGTGGATACGGGGATCGGTAGATGGCCATGGCCATGGTGTCTGGCGGCGTTGGAAGATCGTCAACGTACTCGCCAGTCCCCGTGACCGCCCTAAGCCCCTCCCTATATGTCATGGCAACTCCTCCACGAAATACACCTTTCTGAGTTTTTTGTAAAACGCCACCTTGCTGTTTACGAAACTCAGTAATTCATCCTCTGTGACTTCCCCCCTCTTAACCACATACGCCACAGGTATTTCGCCCACCTCTGGATCGGGCTCCCCTTTTACAACAGCCCTCTCCACGGCGGGGTGGCGTAGCAGTATTAACTCGAGATCTCTAGGGAATACGGGGTACCCCTTATACTTGATCATCCTCTTCTTAACACCGGCGAAGTACAGCAGACCTCTTTCGTCTACTTTAAACAGATCCCCCGTCTTGAGGAAGCCGTCTGGCGTGAACACGCGCCGGGTCTCCGCCTCATCACCGTAACGTCTCATGTTCCACGGCGACCTTACAAGAAGCTCGCCATCTTCTGCAAGCTTCACCTCAACCCACGGCAGTGGAAGACCAACCGTGCCCCTAACCTCCTTTAGCTGTGGAGGCTGGAAAGACACCACAAGCCCCTCGGTTAAGCCGTAAACCTGGACTATCGGCACGCCGGTGGCCTCCTCGAACATTCTCTGCACGTCCGGCGGAAGGTAGGCGCCGCCAGAGACCGCGTACCTCGCATCAAGCCTGCCGACGCCCGTCTTCACCAACTCAGCATACAGGGTCGGGACGCCCACGATGACGGTGGCCCTCCGCGCGGCCTTCACAGCCTCAGAAGTCTCGAACCGCGGCATGAAGACGACGGCGGCTCCAACCCACAGCGCGGCCAGCGACGTGACGAGCCCGAGGACGTGGGTAAGCGGGGCGGTTACGAACACCACGTCATCGTTTCTTAATTGCATTGCCGCGGCTAGGCTTTGGGCACACCTCCACACACCCTCTGAGCCGTGGATGACCTGCATGGTCCGCCCCGCCACGCCGGCGTAGTACATAACCGCCTCGCCAAGTCCCCCGGGCCGCGGACCAGCGAGCCCGGACCCAAGCATATTCACGGTCCTCCCAGCCAGAGACTCTTTGTTTCTCTCCCACACCTCGTTGTCTATCAGGACCACGTCAGGGCTGAAATCAGCCAGCTGAAACGCGAAGTCCTCGGAAACCGACAGAGGATCTATTAAGGCCGCAGTGGAGGGGGAGGTGAGAAGACCAACCACAGCGGCAAGAGCCTCCGCGGAGCTCCTAGCAGAGAAGAGCGCTCTCGCCGCCGTCCGGTAGAGCGAGGCTCTGTGTGCGAGCTCGCGGTACGTCAGCTTCTTACTGCCGTCGTCAGCGGCCAGCTTATCGCCTTGTGCCTTAGCCCAGAATTCTATCATAGCTTCTTGAAGTAGTACCATCTACCTCCTTCGAGTTCGCCGATTTCCCACACCACCTCGTCGCCGATATTTACAGACCCCTCCTTCACGTACCCCGGGAGCTGGAAGTCTCCGAATTTGGCTATCGCCACCGTGTAAGGCGTCGTGAACCTGCCGTTTGAGACGTGGACTACGCTGTAGCTCAAAACGACCCCCCTCCTAGGCACATCCTCGGCTTTTGCCTCGCCGCCGCAGTAGATGCAGACGGGAGAATGGGGAAAGAAGGCGCCGCCGCACTTGACGCAACGCCCGCCCACTAGCCTGCCCTCGGCGACGTATTTCAGCGTCATACCGCCCGCAGTATGTGGACGACTGCGGCGGAGTTCACGCCGCCTTCGTTTACGGCGATTCCGACCCGCGCGCCGGTGTTTCTGCCGTATGCCCTCCCCGTAAGTTGCAGATAAATCTCATATATCTGCGCTAGGCCTGTGGCGCCTATGGGGTGTCCCCTGGCCTTCAGCCCCCCGCTGGGGTTCACAGGTATTGAGCCCTCCAGCGACGTGGCGCCTTCTCTAACCAGCTTGTAGCCCTCGCCTCTCTTGGCGAATCCCAGAGCCTCGTACATCAACACCTCGTTTATCGTGAAGGCGTCGTGCACCTCGGCGACCTCAACGGCCTTGGGCGTCAGCCCAGCCCTATTGTAGGCCTTGGTCGCCGCCTCCACCACAGCCTTGGGATACGTTATGTCTGGCCTCTGCGAGGCGCTGAGCGTATCGGTGGCCACGGCCGAGGCGATGACCTCGACCGCGGGGGTGGGGGCCTTCTTCGCGACCTCCTCAGAGGCCACCAGGGCCACGGCGGCTCCGTCGCTTATCGGCGCCGCGTCGTACAGCTTGATGGGAGTCGCGATGGGCCTGCTAGCTAGGCACTCCTCGGGGGTTATGGCCCGCTGGAAGTGTGCCTTTGGGTTCCTGGCGGCGTGGCGGTGGTTCTTGACCGCAACCATGCAGAGGTCCTCCTCCGAGGCCCCGTATAGGTACATGTACCTCCTAGCCACCATCGCGTAGTGCGCCGGTATCGTGACGCCGCTTCTCTGGTCTATGTAGTGGCTGGCGGCCATTAACGCATCTGTGACAACCTCTGTGGTGGCGGCAGTCATCTTCTCGACGCCCACGGCGAGAGCCGCCTTCACCTCGCCTGACTTAACCGCCATGTAGGCGGAACGGAGGGCAAGAGCCCCAGCGGCAGCGCATGCCTCAACTCTGTACGCCTCCCGGGGCAGAAGCCCCAGCGCCTCCGCGGCTAACGTGCCGTACATGATCTGGTGTTCGTAAACCTCAGACTGAACCCCCACATATATGGCCTCAGCCACCGCAGTGTCCACCCCCATCTCGACGAGCTCCCTATATGCCTCTAGAAGAAGCTGTCTGCCGTCCTCCTCCCGTCTTCCAATACGAGACATGCCGACCCCAATTATGAAAACACCCATGCAGTAGCTATTAGCGATGTTTTTAAATGTTGTATTATTAAAAGCATTTAAAGGGTTTCGGTAAGGACCATAATGCTATCCGAAGAACACAAACTCGTCAAAAAAACAGCATCAGAACTTGTAGAAAAATTCGTAAGGCCTAAGACGAGGGAGATAGACAAGGGGACCTACCCCCGCGACGTGTTGAGACTGTTGGGGGAGCAGGGCTTGTTAGCCCCCATGTTGCCTCCGGAGTACGGCGGCGCCTCCGCCGACGCGTTGACCCAGGTGCTGATCATCGAGGAGCTAGCCAGAGCCAGTCCCGCGGTGGCGACTATCGCCGAGATTCAAGGCTCCATGATTGCACATAACATATACGAATTCGGCAACCGTATGCAAAAGGAGGACATCTTGCCTAAGATAGCCTCAGGCGACTCTATAGCGGCCTTCGCCCTATCTGAGCCTTGTTGCGGCTCTGACGCCGCCGCCATAGAGACTGCGGCCGCACGCCAGGGGGGAGTCTGGGTGATAAACGGCACGAAGCTGTGGATAACCTCGGGCATGTACGCCGACTACTACCTTCTTTTCGCCCGCACAGGCCCAAAGGAGGGTAGGCACAAGACCATCACCGCGTTTTTACTGAAGCGGAGCAGTTGCGTAGAGACCTCGCCTATTGAAGTAATGGGAATAGGAGGCTCCGGCACTGCCGAGGTGAAGCTCAACGGCTGTGAGGCCTCAGACGACGACGTCGTCGGCGAGGTCAACGGCGGCTGGAAAGTCGCAATAAACGGGATAAACATGGGCCGGCTGAACGTAGGAGCTCTCTCCCTGGGCATAGCTGAGGAGGCGCTTGCCCAGTCCATGGACTACGCCACGAGGCGCGAGGCCTTTGGGCGGAAAATAGCGGAGTTTCAAGTGATACAGCACTATATAGCGGAGATGTATATAAAGACTGAAGCCCTCCGCTCCCTTGTCTACACGGCCGCTAAGATGCACGACGCAGGCGATCCCCAGTTCCCCCTCTATGCCCAAGCCGCCAAGGTGCTCGGGTCCCGCACAGCCGTCGAGGTGTCTAGAACCGCGGTTCAGATACTGGGCGGCTACGGCTACTCAAAAGACGCCCACGTAGAGATGCTGTACAGAGACGCAAAAATCACCGAGATCTACGAAGGCACGAACGAAATAGTGCTAAACACGCTCTATAAGCTCCTAACCAAGGGCTGAAACTCTGCCGACATCCACCCTCGCCTTTGGGGGACTGGGCAAGGCGTAAGGACGTCGACAAGATGAGGAACGAGCCGGACTTTATGAGTAGAGGAGCTGAGGCGGCTCTCGCAGAAAGAGTTTTGCGGCGTGTTTCACGACAGCTGGCGGAGATGCCTCCTACACGAGGCGGAGCTTCTTCGGCGCCGTGGTATGTGGAGGCGCTTAGGTGGTTACGCCTATCTGCCGTATTATTGCGTAGGGGGCGTTTGCGGGGGTGGGCATGTCCCACCAGTAGACCTGTTTCTGCGCCTTGGACAGCTCTGCCACGTTTTTCACAACGTTTTCCATGGTGTCGGCTATGCGGATGTACTTCACAACAGCCGCCGGCCTGCCGTCTTTGACCTCAAGCGCCACGTCGCGGCCCACAGTGGAGAACTGCCCAGTCTTCACGTTTTGGTACCGGGTATACCAGTTGCCGTGAATGTAGAAGCCGTTGCGGAGATCAGCCAGCAACGCCTCCAAATCCGCCGGCCCGTCCCCCGGCGCGATCTCCACATGTCCCGGCACAGGCCTGGCCCAGCCATACGTCCCAGCTCTTGAAGGCGGTGATTTCGTTGTTGGCGAAGCGGACCATGTAGTTTCTGACTCTCGTCTTCACGACGACGGCCTCGTCGACGTGACGTTGCAGTATCTGAATCACGGCACCACCCTGAGATTTCTACTCCTGAAGGTGGGTCCGCCCATGGTCACGGGGACGCCTTGCGACGGGTTGCCCTTGCCGCACGTGCCTACGAAGAGCTGGAAGTCGCGCCCCACGGCGTCTACATTCCCCCACAGCTCTGGGGTGTCCACCTCGATGAAGCCCTTGATTGGCTGTTTCAGCTCGCCGTTTTCGATGAGGTACCCCTCGAAGATGCCGTATCTGCCGGAGTACCTGGTGTCGTTTATGTTCCACTCGGTGTAAGACGCCACGTATATCCCCCGCCTAGTGTCCCGTATAATCTCCTCAGGCCTCCAGTCGCCCGGCTCGAGGTAGGTGTTGGACATACGCGGTATGGGCTCCCTGTCGAAAGCCGACGCCCGCGCCCCCGCGTTGCTGTGGACGCCCAACACCGCGGCGTATTGCCTGTTTGTAATAAACTCGGTGGCCCAGCCGCCCCGCACCAGTTGCTTGGGCCTCGCCACCACGCCCTCCTCGTCCACGAGGTAGAAGCCGTAGGTGCCCGGCAACGCCGGGTAGTCAGTGATGTTTACCAAGTCGCTCCCGACCTTAACCCTGAGGTTTCCCGGCCTTAGGTAGGACTCGCCGGCCTCCGCTCCCTCCCTTCCGTAGACCCTGTCGAGCTCGAAGGGGTGGCCTATAGATTCGTGTACGAGTATCCCCGTCATCTCCGGGGCGAAGACCACGTCGTATCTCCCCGGCGAGACGGGGCGCGCCTTCTCCAGAAGCGTAGACACCTTCCGGGACTCCTCCTCCACCGCCTTCTCCGCGCCCCGTAGGGAGTCGGCCGAGGTTCCGCCGAGGAATAGATCCCTCTGGAGACTGCCGAGAGACGGCTCGTGTTTTATAAACATGCCGAATACGTAGACCCTGGGTATCTTGCTGTAGACGTCCGCCCCGTCGCTGGTCAATATGCGCTTCTCCGTCGTCCATATATTCACGTAGAAACGCCGCACGGTTAAGTCCTTGGCGGCGTATTCGTCTAGGGTCTTCGCCAGCTCCACGGGGTCTAGGGGGATGTCTGGGAGGCTGTAGCTGAACTTGGCCAACCCCTCCCCGCTAAGCGCCACCGGGCTCTTCCGCACCCTCCCCGCGGCCTTGGCGAGCTTAACCGCCCTCTCAACGGCGCTGAACACGTCTTCGAGCTTCATGCTGGGCGCGGCGGCGAACCCCAAGCCGCCCCCCGCCACCGACCTGACGGCGACGCCCTGCGAAGAGTAGGATACGGCGAATTCAAACTGCCCGTTTCTCAGCCCCGCGGCTGAGCCTGAGTCCCTCTGCCACCTAACCTCCACATAGGAGGCGCCGAGAGATAAGCCGTAGTCCAGGGCCTTGACAAGTAATTCCTCCATAGGTGCGTCGGCTTAGGGGTTAATAATTATTTACTTTTTAAAACGCCGGCTTTTTTCGCCAGCGGAGTGGGCTCCTCTGGCACGAGGCCCTCGGGTCTCAGCGCTATTATGGCTAAGGCGATGGCCCCGAAGAGGATATACGCCAGCCAGACTGGGTCGAAGCCTAAAACTGCCGAAAGTTCATATTTGTAGATGTCTATCAACCTACGGAGCGTCACGAATATGAAGACGCCGTTGACTACGCCTAGGTTGTTGCCCATGCCGCCTAGTATCATCATTAGCCAGGGGTAGAAGGTGTAGGTAATTCTGGTGAAGGAACCTGCAAAAACCGCGCCGACGTACAGGGCGTATAGAGCGCCTGCCACGGCTGAAAGAGCCCCTCCTATGGCCAACGCCCAAAGCCTCAGCCTAGTCGCAGAGCGGCCCATAACCTCCACGAGCTCTGGGTCTTCTCTGTGAACCCTCAAAGCCCTTCCGTAGGGGGAGCTGGTCACCCTCTCGATTAGGAGGTACAGCAGAAGCGCCGCCGCGCCCGTCAACAGACTCGCCCCGAGGTAACGCGCGGCGCCTCCGCCGAAGATCTTCTCAAGAAGCGGCGGAAGCGAGACGCCTAGGGTCCCGCCTACGAGCGGCTCGTAGTACCTCCCTACGTAGAAAAGGAAGTCTCCAAGCGCCAAGAGGGTTATGGCTAGGTAGTCCTCTCTAAGCCTCACCGCCGGCGCCGCCATCGCCATGCCCAAAACGGCGCCGACCGCGGCGGAGAGGATCAAAGCCGCAGAGACCAGCGCCGCGGAGGTCCAGAGATCTAGAGCCTGCGAGAGGGCGGAGACGACGGCCGGGTTGTCGTAGACGAAGTCGCCTTTCACGCCGTATATGGCCATGGCGACTCTGGGGATAAGCCCGCCCACTACGAAGGCGCCGGCGGTGACCGCGAGGACCCTCCCGAAGTTAGGTATGCCGCCTATGCCCGCCTCTAGGTTCAACGAAAGCGCGATTATTGCAAAGATCGCCACGTCTACTATGGAACCCAAGACGTAGGAGAGGAGGTCTTGGCCAGTTAAGCCCACCAAAGCCGCCGACAGGAGGTATAGGTAAAGCCCTACGAGACTTATCCACCTCATTTCCTCCTGCCGAGCGAAGTCAAGCCGCGTGGTAGGACGAGGAGAGACAAAGCCACGGCGATCAGAGGCAACAGCGGCCTGTACTGAAGTACTAGGTAGGGCTCGCCCGTCGCCGCGGAGGCGACCCACGTGGCGAGAGGCACCTCTACGAAGCCCATGAAATAGGCGCCGAGTATTGCGCCGAAGACGCTGGTGAGGCCACCTACTATGCTGGCGGCGAAGATGTTGGCCAGCATCATCCAGCCGGTGTCGGGCTCTACTGAGAAGTAAAGAGTAAACAGCGCACCGGAGTAGCCCGCCAGCAGACCCGCTACGACCCAGGCTATTAAAAAGGCCTTGTCCACATCGATGCCGAGAGATCTTGCAAGTTCTTCGTTCTCAACGGCGGCTCTCAACGCGACACCCAGTTTTGTCCTGTAGAGGAAGAGGTAGAGAGAGAAGGCCACAGCCACCATGATCAAAGGCCCCGCCACGGCGAGCCCTTGGATGTGCGCTATGTGGAAATCCGCGCTTTTCAAGGTGTAGCCTCTGGTAAAGACGGCCCAAGCCCTGCCGAAATAGTCAGCGGCGGCGTTGAGGACGCCGAGGAGAATAACGTTGTATGCCATAGACGCCATCATGAGTATAATGGGAGACGCGCCGCGCCTGTAGATGGGCAACAAGGTGTAGTAAAGCGCCACCGAGGCCGCGGCTGAAAAGGGAAGCGCCACGAGCCCAGATAAATACGGCGAGATTCCAAACCGCTGAGTGAGGACAAGCGCCGTGAGCGTCCCAACTCCCATAATTGCGCCGTGGGCGAAATTCGGCACTTTAGTGGTGAGAAAAGTCATGGTGAGCGCCACCGCGGAGATCGCCAACGCGCTAGAATACATAACGCCGTCGAGAGCCACGTGGGGGGAGAACAAAAGCGCCGCGGCCCACCCCCCGGCGAGGACGGCAACCACAACCCAGATGTCAAGTTTCATAGCCTTTCACGAAGACAACATTTTTAAAGTTATGAGGAACCGACCTACATGAATACGAAAACAATTGGCATAGTAGTGGGCATAATTGTGTTGGCTTTAGCCGCCGCCATACTGCTCTTACAGGTACCCGAAACCGCCCCTCCCACCACGACGCCGACGACGACTCAGCCGAAGACCACTACGCCCACTCAAACACAGCAGACAACCACCACAACCGCCGCGGCGTGTAGCTGGAAGCTGGTCGGTATCTACATAGCATCGGAGGACAAGGTGATTCTCGGTGCGCCGCAGCCGGTCCAGCCGCCGCCTGGAGTAAAGACTCCAGTCATAGTCAGCACTGACGCTACACAGGCCTCCCAAGTTGTGGATATAGGGGTGCTCCAGCCTCTGTCAGGAAGGCTCGGCTCCCTAGGCGAGCTCGCCAGAGCCGCCGCGGAGCTCGCCGCGGAGGACGTAAATCGCTACCTCACCAGCATAAACGCACCGTTTAGGGTAAGGATCCTCGCCGACGACACCCAGGCCGACCCCGCCGTGGCTCTAGACAAGTTGAAGTCGTTGCACGCCAAGAACGTAAGGTACTTCGTCGTGAGGACCTCGGGCGAGGTGCGTCAGATGAAGCCGTATGCGAATGAAAACAAGCTCATCCTAATCTCGGTCTCCTCCACGGCTCCCGGCCTAGTCACATCCACAGACTACGTCTTCCGCCTCCCGCCGGACGACACAAAACAAGCCAAGGCCTTAGCCGCCGTCCTCAAGTCCCAAGGCGTAAAGGCGGTGGTGGTCATACACCGCAACGACGACTGGGGACGCGGCCTGGCTAACCAGCTGAGGTCTCTCCTAGAGGGGCAGATGGAGGTTACGGTAGCCGCGGCGTATGACCCCCAGAAGGGCGAGTTCTCCGCCGAGGTTAGCACACTGGCGGACAAAGTCTCCGCCGCGGTGTCTAAATACGGCGCCGACAAGGTGGCGGTGGTGGCCCCCGGCTTCGCGGAGCTACAGTCCATATTCTTAACCGCCGCCAACTACCCTGTGTTGAGCCAAGTGAAGTGGTACGGCACCGACGGCTCCACCGGCCTCAAGGAGCTCACAGACCCCAAGGTTTGTCAATTTGCAACTAAGGTAGGCGGCTTCGTCAGCACTAAGTTCGCCCCCGCCCGGAGCCCCTACTACCAGAGGGTAAGGGAGTACCTACTGAGTAAATTTGGGAGGGAGCCAGACGCATACGCCTACAACGCCTACGACGCGGTGTGGCTCATAGCCTACACCATACTTGAAAACGGCGGCGACGCCGACACCGCCAAGTTCTTCACCAAGTTCCCCGAGGTGGCTGCTAGCTACTTCGGCGCCTCTGGACTCACGCGGCTTAATCAAAACCACGACAGAGACACCGCCGATTATGAGCTCTGGGCCCTTGCTGGAAGTTAGCGGGGTAGTTAAAAAATTCGGCGGGTTGGTCGCCCTCGACGGGGTGGACCTCGCGGTAAACCCCGGCACTTTTTCCATCCTCGCAGGCCCCAACGGCTCCGGCAAAACCACCCTCCTCAACGTGATTTCAGGCATATACAGGCCAGAGAGGGGGAGGGTTGTCTTCGACGGCATCGACATAACCCACGCGCCGCCGCATGTAAGAGCGCGGCGCGGCATAGCGAGGACGTTTCAGATGCCGCGGGTCGCCGCAAAACTCTCTGTTCTAGACAACGTGGTGTTTAGCGCAGTCGCCGCGGAGTCTCCCCTGGACCTCCGTTGGAAGAATAGAGAGGATAAGTTGGCAAGACGTGCCCTCGAAATCCTCAAGCTGGTCAACCTAGACCACATGTGGGATAGGCCGGCGGCTCATCTAAGCGGGGGTCAGCTGAAGCTTCTCGAAATAGCGAGGGCCTTGATGGCCGACGCGAAGTTGATATTGATGGACGAGCCCGGCGCCGGGCTGAACCCCGCCCTGGCTAAACAACTCTTCGAGTTTATGCGCAGCCTAGCCCGCCGCGGCTATACGCTACTCGTGGTTGAGCACCGGCTCGACTTGGCCGCGGACTACGCGGATTACATGTACGTCCTCCACAACGGCCGGGCCCTCTCCCACGGAAGGCCAGACGCGGTGCTGTCTGATAAAAAGGTAATAGAGGTGTTTATGGCATGATAAGAGTCGAGGGCCTAGACGCAGGCTACGGCAAGCTTCAAGTGCTCTTTGACATAAACTTCGTGGCGAAGCCGGGAGAGATAACGGCCGTGTTAGGCCCCAACGGCTCTGGGAAATCTACTCTCCTCAAGGCCATCTTCGGCATCGCCAAAGTCTACAGAGGCTCCATCTACATACACGGCGAAGACGTCACCAAGCTCTCTACACACGAAAGAGCCCGCAGAGGCGTGGCATACGTGTCCCAGGTGAGAAACATCTTCGCCTCTCTTACGGTACTAGAGAACCTGCGGATGGCCGCCTATCAGCTGAGCCAGGCGGAGTTCGAAAAGAGACTCGACGAGGTTCTACACATCGTCCCGCTTAGAGAGATGCTGAGGAGACCGGCTAACGAGCTCAGCGGCGGGTGGAGGCAGTTGGTGGCTATCGGGATGGCTCTGGTGAGGCGAGCCACGGTCTTCATGTTAGACGAACCCACCGCACAGCTCGCGCCGAAGATGGCTGAGGAGGTGATGGCCGTCGTGAAGAAGTTGAGAGACGCCAGCTACACAGTAGTGCTCGTAGAACAAAACGTAAGAAAGGCGCTCGAGGTCGCAGACCAGGTCTACCTGTTGGTAAGCGGAAAAGTCCACTGGAGGGGGACACCGGAGGAGTTGCTGAAAGAAAAAGAGCTGGGGCGGATATACCTAGGGCTCGCCGCCCAGTAGCAAACGAAGTACCCCGTAGGGAGCCCGGAGCCTCAGCCCCACAGGCCACGTTAAACCTTGGCGCGGACAGCTCTCTCCCCGGCGGCCGCCTTCTTCGCGGTGGGCACAGCCGCGGTGTAGCTCCATGACCTTTGCGGTGGTTGCCCTCTTCGTGCCATCGATACTATTCAGAGATACGCCGCGTTGCCGTTGCGGGCTCATCTCCGCCGCGGCGGTTGCATACGTGTCGAGAAAAGGTCTTCTAACTCCTGCCGCCGTGGCGCCCGTTCTACATGCGGCGTGGCGCTCGCTCAGAAAGATGCTACCCGCCCGGGCCTCCGCCTACTTCAACATCAACGCCAAGAGGAAGAGAGTGAGTATTGGGCTGGATGCCTTATACATCTTCCACATGGCTTCATCGGACTTCTTCTTCAGGGCGAGGATGCTTGTGGCCAGCGTGGCGGCCACTCCTATTAACACCAAAACGAGGCCGGCGGCTCCACTTCCAAAAAGGAAGTAGAGAAGGAGGATGTAGGCGGCGCTGGCGATGTTGAGTAGGGAGATTATGACCACAGCCTTCTCCTCTTTTACGAGGACGGGCAACATCGGGACGCCGGCCTTTCTGTAGTCTTGTCTATACCGATGAGCCAGAGCCCATATATGCGACGGGATCCAGAGATAAATGGCGAAGGAGACGAGCACCGCCGGGAGGTCAACCGTGCCCTTGGCCAAGGCGTAGCCCCCGAGGAAGGTGGCGTTGCCGGCGAAGCCGCCGCCCAGTATGTTGAGCCAAGTCCTCCTCTTGAGCCACATGGTGTAGACTACGGCGTAGAAAAACCAGCCCAGGACCACGAAGAGGCCGGGGAGCGGCCCCAGCAGGTAGAACCCGGCGGCGATGCCCGCCGCAGACAGCGCCAGCGAGTACATCAACGCGTTGCCGGGGGGCACCAGACCAGCCGGTAGGGGCCTCTTGGCTGTTCTCGCCATAAGTGCGTCTATGTCCCTCTCCCAGTAGTGGTTGAAGGCGGCGGCACCGCCGGTGGAGAGCGCGGCGGCAAGCAGTAGCGAGGCCAGCTTGTTCCACTCGATCTGCGGCGCCGTGTATACATAGCCCGCGGCACTTGCCAATATCAGGAGCCAGATTACTCTCGGCTTAAGCAAAACTATATAGGGGTTCACGCCGAAATCTTCATCTCTCTTTAAAAGCATTACCTGCAACGGGGTTGTCGTCGGAAACTGTTTTAAAACTAGTTGAGGGTAGAGCCATGAAAATCGAGGGTGTAATAGCTGCGACGGTTACCCCCTTTACAAAAGATGGTGTAAACTACGGGGGGTTGAAAACGCTCCTCTCTAAGGTCGTGGAGGCTGGCTACCACGGGATCTTCCCCACCTCCTCTACGGGCGAGGTCACTAAGCTCACCCCCGAGGAGAGGGTGAGGGTTATGGAGGTGGCTAAGGAGGCGGCGGGGGGCAAGGCGCTTGTGGTGGGGGGCACGGGGACGGGCGACCACCTATCCA
>Ga0081478_137280_pt1 | contig 22142 bp, 20 predicted proteins | sample OctSprmetagenome_FD_70983 | JGI IMG/M metagenome (GOLD analysis project Ga0081478, IMG submission 70983) | Hot spring and microbial mat streamer communities from Octopus Spring Streamers, Yellowstone National Park, USA - T=80-84 v2 (version 2) | ecosystem: Environmental > Aquatic > Thermal... | reverse complement strand
GTGTGTCCCGGCGTCTCTAATACTCTAAGCTTTACACCTCCAACCTCTACAGTGTCGCCCTCCTTCAACAGCATATCCGGTTCTGGGACTTCCGGTGGCTCTACACCCAGGTACCTGTAGGCTGATCTATGAGCTCTCCTAGCTATATCCACGTCAGCTCCGTGTATCGCGAAGGGGGCTGAGAGCTCCCTTTTCACGATGAGAACTCCTACTCCTACTACGTGGTCGAAGTGACCGTGGGTTGCTATGATAACGTTAACCTTTAACCCCCTACGTTTAACCTCATCCAAGACTACACCTACATCCTCATGCCACCCGGGGTCTATTATAATGGCCTCTCCACCACTGGAGACTAGGTAGCAGTTGGATCTCAACGGCCCCAGAGTCCACCTAGCCACCTCTAGCATACCCTAACCCCGTGGTGTTTGTAGGGTTCCAGCCCTAATAATGTGGTGTTTGTAGGACTAATAGTAGTCTCCTAGGAGCCACTCGTTACCAATGTAGACCTCTTTTACACCAGCTTTTCTAACGGCTTTCTCAGCCTCCATTTGTTTTTAAATTTTATTAATCCTTAGAAGTCACAAGAAGTGTTAACCCCCACATCTCATCATAAGCCGTGTGAGTTAGATTTCTAAGAGTCCTTTAGTTATTAAGATTGATGGATCTTGAGATCTGAGAGCTCCTCTAAGCCCTGATTACCTAAAGGGGAGCGTGTGCTTCCTAGGTGGCTGGGGATAATGCCCTTCAGGACGGCTTAGGTCTATAGGAGTTGGTGGGAGACTGGGTGGTGGGGCTCTTTTGAGGGCGATGAACTATCATCTAATGGGAACTGTTATTCGAGGACTGGTGCTATGTACATAATCATTTTCTCTCCTCCTGGTAGGTTGAAGCTTAGTTGGAGAGGGTAGTTTGTTGAAAACTCTAGTTTAACTGTATCAGCTATGGTAGCAGGGTTTACTGCTATTTCAAGTGAGCTCCTAGAATAGGATGATGTTGACGGTTCGTCTACGCTGAGCTCTAATAGTGGATCTCCTGGTCTTAGCTCCCACACATACTCTCTATCCTCTCCTGAGACCTTAACCCTAACAACTTCATCCTCGGCTTCCAGGGTTATAGTATCTCCTACAACTTTAGCATCCTGAACTAGGACTTTGAAGTCTGAGGATTCCATGGTGAACCTTACTGTAGGCTGTAGTTTAAGCTCTCTAAACTCTTCTCCACTCATATTTATTGGGGGGAGTGTGAGTGTCCTGCTAATACCGATCTTCCTATCAGTTAAAGTTACTAGAATCGATTGAGCTTCGGGGTCGAGTTCAAGTGTTAGGATATCATTCCTACCAGCCCTCCTAGCTATCCTATGTAACTCGTCAACCCTAATAGTCATCCTGGTACCCGGCTCATCTACAGTGTACTCGTCTAGAGAGTGCGAAGATAGAAGTACTACAGCCATAGAGGTCTTATCGGGGCTCATAAGCCACAACCTTAACCCGTCCTCAAGGAGCTCCATGTAACCCTCATCGTTAACCTTTGACAGAGCCTGAGTTATATACTTGAAACTACTAGCCCTCCCATAAACAACTCTAAACACTCGCTACCACCATGCAATCAATCATACGGCTCAGAGTTTAAAAGTGGGTTAGCGTTACTAGAAGGTATAGTGGGGGGCTGCTAAATCGTAGCTTTAAGAGTGTTTAGGTTGAATGCGGTGCTCCACGCTTTCTCTTCAAAACCTCTATTAGGGTTGGGATGAACTTGTAGAGATCTGCTACTACCCCATAATCTGATTGCTTAATTATAGGTGCTGCTTTATCCTTGTTAACAGCCACTATGATCTTTGACCCCGCCACTCCAGACATGTGTTGTGGCGCACCGCTAACTCCTATGGCTATGTACAGTTTGGGTGCTATCCTCTTACCACTAATGCCTATCCACGCATCCTCTGGAAGCCACTTTAAGTCAGTTGCTATAGGCCTGGTTCCGCCAACCTGGCCTCCTAGGAGTTTAGCTAGCTCGAAAGCCATTCTTAGATCATCCTTAGCCTTAAACCCCCGGCCTACCCCCACAACAACTTCCGCTGCCTCCAGGTTAATACCGCTAAACTCCTTAGGTTTAACCTCTACAACTTTAACCCCTATGAAGTCGAAGCTAAGCTCCTTCAACTCCCCAACCCCCCCTTTAGGGGCGGGCTCCGCTATCCTAGGGTTAGCGAGGATTATTGTTGGGTAGGGCACTTTAACAGTTATGGTAACCCTTTCACTCATAAACCCTCTCTTATAGATTACACCATCAACCTCACCTCTAACCTCCACAACATCCGGGGCCATGTGAATATCGTGGAGTCCAGCTACAACTGACATAGCGTCTTTAACGTTCCTAGTGTTAGGGCCTAGTATGAGCTTTGGTTTAAACTCCTCGTAGAGGATGTTAACAGCTTTCGCTAAGACCTCAGGTCTACTACTCTTAACCCTGTAAACCCTATGACCGTAGCCTAGGAGCTCCTCCACCCTCTCAGCTGAATCCTGGAAAGCTACTATTACTGGGTTGCCCATAGTCCTAGCTAGTCCTATAAGCTCTCCGGCATCCGAGGGTTTCTGGGATACAACTATTACATCACTCACCTCGGCTCACCTCTACAGCCTTAAAACCCCCTCCTTCTCAAGATACTCTACAAGCTTCAAAGCAGCCTTCTCCACGTCAGCCTCCTCTATTAAAACCTGTTTTCTCGATACCGTTACAACCCTCATCTCAACTATGCTCCTCTGCATTTTAACATCTAAGCCTAAATCCTTTAATGTAAGCATGTGTACCGGTTTACGTGAGGCCATTCTAATCTGTATAAGTGTTGGTGGTCTAGGCTCGTTCAACTCCTGGGTAACACTTAGGACTGCTGGGAGCGGCACCTCTAAAACCTCAGTGTAATCCTCTAAATCCCTTTCAACAACAACCTTACCATCTCTAACCTCCCTAATCTTCCTAACATGGCCCACGTAGGGTAAGCCTAGCTTAGCTGCAACCCTACCCGGGATCTGGTATGTAGACTCGTCGATGCTAGCCTCGCCTGCAAGCACTATAATCGGGTTCAAACCCATCTTCTTGATAACAGATGCTATAACGTTAGCTGTTACACTATAATCACCTGGCATAATGGATTCATCGGCTACAACGAAAGCCTCCTCAGCAACCTTAGCCAGAGCCTCTTGGACAACAAGCCTTAAATCCTTCTCCCTAGCCTTCAAAGGACCCCATGTGAGCACTGTTATAGAGTAAACCTTACCACCAAACATCTGTTTAAGCCTTACAGCCTCCTCAAGAGCGTTCCTATCAATATCAGATATTTTGAGTGGAGTGTAATCTATATCAAAAGTTCCATCGGGACTCTGTCTAACAACCTCAGGGTTCAAGGAAGCCTTAACCAAAACAACTATGTTACTCAATTCTCACACCACCCATGATCTCTGGGCGTCTAGGGTTTATAAATAATTGTAAATCTATACCTAAACTTATAAACAGAAGCTTTCAGAGTGGGAGGTGAAATAGAAGATTACATTTAAATGTTAAAACCCAGATAGTTGAACATAATGGGAGCGGAGGGAGGATTGAGGGTAGCAGTTATAGGTGGGGGGTTCTCAGGGCTTATATTCTCATTAAAGCTCTTGGAAGCCGGGGTTGATGTAACCTTATTCGAGGAACATAGCATTGTAGGTTACCCTCCCCACTGTACAGGGCTTGTTTCAAGCAGAGTTCTAGGCTTTATAGGGGCTCCTGCTTTTAAATCAACAGTCTCCAGGTTTGATGGTATAACCTTGTCTAATGCTAGCTCACATGTAACCTTTAGGGTTAGAGGTGGCTTGTTTAAGCTTGAACGTGTTAAGCTAGAACGTTTAATGCTAGAAGAGGCTTTATCTAAGGGCTTGAAGGCCGTTATGGGTGTTATTGTTAGGCGTGTAAGCCCTCGCGGTGTTGTGGATTATGGTGATAGCAGTGTTTTCGATTCCATAATAGTGGCCGACGGCTACCATGGATCGATCCACAGAAGTCTGGGTATCGGCTACTTCAACCCCCCAGTTTACGGGGTTAACGTCGAGTACGGTATGGTAACAGGCTCTCGGAGGGTGACTGTAGTCTTCGATAGTAGCATCTCCAGGGGCTTCTTCTCCTGGCTAGTCGAAATGGATCATGGTGTGCTAGCAGGCCTGGGCTCTGGAAACCCCAAGCTCCTAGCTAGGAGTTTGAGGGCTTTAGAGGAGAAGTTCGGCTTGAGGGATAGGAGGTCGGCCTACGGAGGCCCGGTAATAACTGGGCCACCTGCAGAGATCCTAAGCATTGGTAGAGTGCATGTGGTAGGGGACGCCGGGGGCCTTAACAAGCCGTTAACGGGTGGAGGCCTCTACCCAAACTCTCTAGCAGCGAGCCTAGCTAAGAGGATGATCTTAGAAGGTGTAGACGTTAACACAGCATTAGCAAAATCGTTAAACACGGTCTCCAGCATGTTAAGGAAACAGTATAAGCTCGCTAAGGCAGTCCTAGAAGGTGGTGTAATCGAGAGGATACTAGACCTCCTGGCGGGAGAGGAGGTGGGGGAAGCGGTAGGGTCCGTGGACTACGACCACCACGAGGAAATACCATCAATAGCTGTAAAAAGAGCGTTCTGGAAAACAGTGAAGATAGGTGTTAAAACACTTGTGAAGAACCCAGCACTAATACCCCGTATGGCCTTAGCTATCCTCCCCTAGCCCCCTCTCTTTGCATAAGGTAACCTCCTATGATAGCTAGTATTGAGAGCCCGCATGGAGCTGTAAGACCTAGGACACCGCCCAACATCGTGTACAGACCATTGCCTTTATACGCGAAGTATAACGCCACCAGACCTCCTATTATACCTAAATGTCCTAACCACACTAGAATACTACCCTCGATGAACGATATGCCAGTGAGATGGGTAATAAGGGGCTTTAGAGTTACAGTACTAACAGTTCCAGCGACTACAGCTAGAGCCCCTCCGATGTAGCCTAGGTATGTGCCTACACCCATCCCCTTTCACCGTCCTTAGGTGTTCTTACGTTCCACGCTTTTAAATGCCAGTATATATGTTAATGCAGACTAGCTAGCTCACACTACTAAGACGTTAAAACGCTAACCCAATGCAATACGGCTCGAATGGTCCGTGATATCTTCATCCAGGGCTATCCGCTAACCCGGCGCCTCTCATTGCCACAACCTAGGTTACGTTTGGAGGTTAATAGCTTTAATAGTAAAGCTTAAAAGGGGGGTTTATAGTTTACTATTGTAGAACCTAAAGTAGGGTGGTGGTATGAACTTTAAACCTGTTAGAGTTGTTTCCACAGCTTTATTAGCGTTGCTAGTTTTAAGCCTAGTCTTACCTCTAGCTATACCATCATCTGCTCAGGTTAAAGAGATAACTATTGGTGCTCTCTACCCTCTTTCAGGTGATTTAGCGTCATTTGGTAAGGCTAACGTTGAAGCTTTGAAGATAGCCTTAGAGGATGTGAATAAGTGGTTTGAGCAGAACGGCTACCCGTGGAGGTTTAAGCTAGAGATTAGAGATAGTGAGACTAAGCCGGAGACAGCTAAAAGCCTCTTTAGAACACTACATACAGCTGGTATTAGGTACTTTTTAGGTCCTATGTCTAGTGGTGAGCTAAAGGAGATTATAGCTGAGGTTAAAGCAGGAGCTAAAGCTGTTGTCATAAGCCCCTCTTCAACATCGCCAGCACTAGCACTTGAAGATACGATATACAGGTTCCCACCGCCAGACGACTTCCAAGGTAAGGTTTTAAACATGCTATTTCAGAAGGATGGGGTTACACATGTCATCATAGTTTATAGGAATGATGATTGGGGTAAGGGTTTAGCTGATTTCGTTGAGTTATACTCTAAAGACTTCAAAATAACTATCGTTGATAAGATACCCTACGATCCTAAAGCCCCGACATTCGGACCTATAGTTGAAACAGTTAGGGCGAAGATTAGAGGCTTAGGTGTTGACTTATCAAAGGTAGCAATAGATCTTATAGCGTTCGAGGAGGGTGTGGGATTTCTAACAGAGGCTTCTAAAATTGAGGAGCTAGGTAAAGTTAAATGGTATGGTAGTGATGGAACAGCTCTTAGCGCTGAGCTCCTAAAAGATCCTGTTGCATCAACATTCGCAGCTAAGGCTGTGTGGAAGAACACTATAACCTTCGCCGCCACCGATATAGCTGTTAGAGTCTACTGGACTGTAAAAGATAGGGTGGGCTACTCTCCAGATCCCTATTCATTCATAAGCTACGACTGTCTATGGGTTCTAGCCTTGGCAATAGCCTATGCTGGGGGCCCAGAGGATGTTGATAAGGTGGCTGAAGCCGTTTTGAAGGTTCTAGAGACGTATGAGGGAGCTTCGGGTAAGATAACTTTAAACAGATACGGTGATAGAGCTGGAAGCGATTACGCGATATTCGCTCCTGTAACTATCGCTGGTAAGGTTGAGTGGAGGATGGTAGAGTTATATGATTTCGGTAAGAATACTATAGTTAAGGTTGAGAAGGATCCGTTCGCTGAGAAACCCGCCACGCTACCAACAACCCTACCGAAATTCTCCCCACCACCTAAACCAACAACACCAACTCCAACACCAACACCAGCTCCCGGAGTCAGCCCTGCACTCATAGCTGTCATAGTGATAGTAATAGTGGCTGTTGCCGCTATAGCATACTACATATTGAGGAGGTAGAACCTCCCACTCCTAAACCCCCCATAACATTTTTAGGTGTCCCCATATACATTCCTCTCTGAGGTGGTCTATGTCGATTGACATCCCGGAACCCATACTTGAGGTTAGGGGTGTTTCAAAGTACTTTGGAAACCTTAAGGCTCTAGATGGAGTTGATCTCAGCATACCACGTGGTAAGGTTACATTACTCATAGGCCCTAATGGTAGTGGTAAGACAACGCTTATTAACGTGATTACAGGCGTCCTTAGACCTGATAGCGGCCGGGTCGTGTTCGAGGGGGTTGATATAACTGATCTTGAGGCTCATGAGAGGTTTAGGCTTGGGATTGTTAGGACATTCCAGATTCCAAGGCTCTTTCAGAATCTCTCCGTTCTAGAGAATACAGTTGTAGGTCGGTATGGTAATCCTGGAGAGGGTGTGGTTAGGGGTCTTCTTAGGAGTTTATGGTATGGTTTTGAGAGGACTTCCCATGAGGATGCTCTAGGCCACCTAGACTATCTAAAGTTGAAGGAGCAACTAGTGGATATAGGTGAGAGGAGGCCTAGAGAGCTTAGTGGTGGTCAGATGAAGCTTTTGGAGATTTCCAGAGCTTTAATGCCCAGTAAACCTAAACTTATTATAATGGACGAGCCTATAGCTGGCGTCAACCCGGTTTTAGCTCATGAAATCTTCTCCTCCATAAGAAGGGTGTGTGCTAGAGATGGTATAACGTTTTTAGTAGTAGAACATAGACTAGACATAGCTGTTGAGTATGCGGACTACGCTTACGCAATGCACCTTGGTAAGGTGATAGCAGGTGGCGATCCACGCTCTGTCCTCGAGGATCCTAGAGTTATAGAGAGCTATCTGGGTGGGTAGGTGTGAGCCAGCCCATACTGGTTGCTGAGGCTCTTAGCTCAGGTTACGGCAAGTTCCAAGTGTTATTCGACGTGAGCTTCAGAGTCTATGAAAACGAGATCCTAGCAGTTGTAGGACCTAATGGTAGTGGTAAGAGTACTCTTCTAAAAACAGTATTCGGGCTTACCACCATATACTCTGGGAGTGTTATCTACAGGGGAAGGGATATAACCAGGCTTCCACCTTACGTTAAAGCTAGGATTGGGGTAGCCTACCTACCTCAAACCGATAATGTTTTCGCAGAGCTTACTGTTAAAGAGAATCTCCTTATGGCAGCGTACACGTTGGAGGAGAGCGAGGCCAGGGATAGAATTGAGGAGGTCCTAAACTTATATCCTGTGCTGAAGGAGAGGTTGTCTTATAAGGCTAGGAGTCTTAGTGGTGGTGAGAGGCAGATGCTAGCACTAGCTATGACCTTGGTTAGGAGACCTGATATCATAATGCTCGACGAGCCTACAGCTAACCTAGCACCGGTGGTGGCTAGACATCTTCTTAAAAAGATATCCATGTTAAGGGATGAGATGAAAAAAACTATAGTACTAGTGGAGCAAAACGCTAGGGCGGCACTTGAGCTAGGTGATAGAGCTTTGCTCATGGTTAGCGGTAGGGTTAGCTATGAAGGGCCCTCGGAGAGCCTCTTACAAGATGTGGAGCTAGGGAAGAGATACCTTGGTCTAAGGTGATGATGTTGGTGCTTCCGAGTACGGAGTATCTCATATACTCTATAGCATATGGGTCGAGCCTAGCATTACTATGCATGGGTTTAACGCTAACCTACATGGTAACCAAGGTTCCCAACTTCGCCCACGCAACACTAGCCATAACAGGTTCAGCTGTAACCCTGCTATTAATTGATAGAATCTACCACGTCTTCTACCTAGAAGGGGGGGCTTCAAGCCTGGGAAAAACTCCATATTATACCTTGTACCTTATAGCACCAATCTCGGCTTTCCTCATAGTAGGCTTGGTAGCTTTAATCCAGTACCTTCTAGTGCTAAGACCTCTATCTAGTAGAGGTGTGGGTGTTATAGGGCTTATGATAGCGACGTTAGCCTTCGACATAATACTAGTTAATATCCTCACGTTAACCCTATACCTTATGCCAACAGCGTATTTCGGTAAGCTTATAGGGCCTAGCTTAAAGGGTTTCGATGTAAGCGTGTCAGCACTAGGCATAAGCACATCCTTTAGTAGGCTAGCCCTACCAGTCATAGCTGTAACCCTAGCTATAGCCTTGCACTTATTCCTTACAAGAACTAAGTTCGGTGTATCCCTGAGAGCTGCTATAGAAAACCCGGATCTAGCTAGAGTTCTCGGCATAAACGTCGATCTAGCCTACATGACTTCATGGTTTATCGCTGGTGGTTTAGCTGGAGCTTCGGGAGCCCTCTACATATTCATGGTGGAGAACTTTAAACCAGCTGTAGCCAGTCTAGTCATAGTTAGTGTGTTTGCTGGAAGCATACTAGGAGGTCTTGGGAGTATCTATGGAGCTCTACTAGGGGGGTTCCTTGTAGGTGTTACTGAGACGTTTGTAGTGGTATTAATACAGAATATCCTAGCGGCTTACGGCCTCCCCATAACCCTAACACATTACCAGAGGCTCTTCAGCCTACTTATAGTCATAGTCATGCTACTCCTTGCACCTCAAGGTCTCACCGGCTTAATCTCAAGGGTGGGTCGTGGTGGTAGATAGTCTTCTAGGTATATTCACCCTAACAGACGTCCTAGACCTCATCATTATAACAGTGGTGGTTCTAGCCTTAAACCTCATGGCAGGCTATGCTGGGATACCTAACTTTGGGATGGCGGTTTTCGTGTTTATAGGGGCTTTCATCCTAGCAGGGGTGGGTACTAGGATAGCATTACTCCTAGCAAGCTATGTAGATCCAGGTTTCATTGATACCCTAGGTAGGGAGCATGCATTCATCGCTCTTAAATACAGTGGTAGCCTTAGAGATCTAGTACTCTACGGCGTAGCCGGTGACCCTGTTGTTAATAGGATAGCGACTCCAGGGCTTGAGGCTATCATATCACAGGATCTGATCTTATCCATAATACTACTCGTAATAGTCTTCGGTCTCGCCATCATAGTGGGGGCTCTCACAGGCATTATAGCTAGCTTTGCAGCTACAAGATTGAAGGAGGACTACCTGGCTATAGCTCTACTAGCATTTAGCGAGATGATGGTAACAGTGGTCTTCGACCAGACAGACTCTCTAGCCGGTGGCCCTAATGGAGCTTGGGTTGTAAGACCGTGGCCTAGTGTTTTAGAGAACGCTATTAAGCCCGTAACACCTACAGGTGTAAGCCCTGATCTGATGATAGCTTTGATAGTAGGCCTCTTAACCCTACTGTTATGCATACTCTACGCTGAGAGGATAGCCAATAGCCCTATGGGGAGAATGCTGAGAGCTATGAGAGATGATGACCTAGCCATATCAGTTTACGGTAGAGATGTGGCTTTAACAAGATTAAAAGTTATGGCTGTAGGGGCTGCAATAGCCTCCATAGCTGGAGCTATATATGCTACTATACACAGCCCTGTTAAGGCTATAGATTATAATAGGTTCGACTGGACCTTCACCCCGTGGGCTATGATGATACTCGGGGGTGTAGCTAACAACTGGGGTGTAATACTAGGTGCTATAACCATATATACGGGGAAGAGGCTAATACACTTTTACATGCCAGGCCTCCTTACAACCCTAACACCCATCCTAGAGATAGTGTCTAGGTTCGCTGTACCCCTAGTACTAGTAACTATCCTAGTAATACTCCTACTCGTAACACTCCATCCGAGAGCGAAATCTAGCACAATGAAGAGACTGATAACATATACCATTATAGGCCTGGGGGGGAGCATAGTTCTAGTAGTAATACTTAGCATCTCGATCAAGGCTATCCTAGACAATATAGACATAGTTAGAGCTATAACACTAAATATCTTCGTAGGCCTCATAATCCTCCTAGTCCTATACCTAAAACCACAGGGTATCATCCCAGAGAAGCCTAGCAAAACACTAAGCAGGAAAGAACTAGAGGAAATACAAACTAAAAGTTACAAAGAGAAAGCTCCTAACCCTTATAAAACCACTTTAGACACACAGAGTGAGGAAGTTTAAAACCTCAGCCTCCTCAGAAGGGTTAAACTACCCTAGTTGATAGAGAGCTAGACGGGGTTCGGGCTTCAAGGAGGTTTATATTGTTTGATGTGAGGCCTCCTTGATGCCCTTGGCTTCATTGGCTTCACGCGGTGCTTTCTATCACAGCCCCACCATGTCATTAGCCTTTACCCTCTCTGGGCGACCCCAGCCCACAGCTCCACCTTCATAGAATCCTCCAGCTCATCTCTGTGGGGGGAACCCTGGCATTCTGTGGTTGCTTTGATTTAATGTTTTAACCTCTCTAGCGGAGGAGGTCTCTGTATTGTGTTTTGGTTGAAGCTTACATCTCTGTATACCAATATAGGGTGGGGTTTGAGGTTTTCCTAACATCAACCCCTATAAACCAATATAAAACTTGAAACAACTTCAGAACGGCATGGCTACACTCACATCAAGCCTTCCAGCCGAGAAACCTTCTCAACAGCATAGTGTCAGTACAGTCCTAGTATAAATGGATATTTAAGCTTCAGAATGTTAGGTGGTTACCCTAGGTTTCCAAGCCCCGTAGGGCTATGAAGCCCCTGGCTAGCAGGGTTGAGCTTCTACGGTGAGGGGGCCTAGGGGTAGCGCTGATGACCGCCTGCTATGCATTCCAAGTATTTAAAAGTCTTGGAAAGCATGGCAGACGGGGAGCGCTGATATACTACTATACTCCAAATATCTTTCAAGCCATGGTGTCGATCTTGGACGTTATATCGAGGCTGGCTGTACCCCTGATCCTCGCATCTACCATACTAGCGGTTATACTCATAGCCCTACGGTGGAGAGGGAAGACCGATCCTGCAAGGGGGCTAACGAGATACACGATGATAGGGTTGACTGGATTCATGGCTTCAACCCTAATACTGGCTATTTCAATCCCCTACATTATATCAAATATCATCTAAGTTTAAGCCCTACTAGCCAGAATATTCCTAGGCACAGCTATAATACTGGTTTTATACCTGAGGGCTCAAAGTAGCCGGAGAAACCTGCAGGAATACTGAGTAGAAGGGAGCTAGAGGGAAATACTAACAGGAAAGTCTAGATGAAGGAAGCCTCAACATCTAGTACACTGGTTGAAAACATTATTAGCTTCCAAAACTATCCTTACGATGGGTAGAGAGATATTGAAACGATTCGGGCTCCTTAGGAAAGCTAAGTTGCCGAAGCTAGCTAGGCTTAGAAGGGTTAGTGGTGGTTAGTATGGCGGTTCGCGTTAGACTTTTAATAAGATCTCTTGATACTAACGTTGAGGTCCTAACGGCGGCTCTTGTTAACTCAGGGCACGAGGTTGAAGAGCCTGAAATCCTACTGCCTAGGAGGCTTGCTGAGTTCATGGGTGTAAGCCTTAAACCTCCACGAGCTAGAGTTATGGTCTATGAAACACCCTTTGGCTTCTATCACCTCATCTTCTCCCCTAAAGCTGTAAGCGTTCATCTAGTGGATGTGTGTAAGAGCGTAGGGGAGGTTAATGTAGCTGTATCTGAGGGTGAGAGAGGTGCTTATATCGGATGCACTTGCGGAGGCTTTAGGCATACAATTGGTGAGTATAGCGAGAGGTTTATGGAGTCATAGAGATGACTCACCAGACGTGATTCGGGAAAGTGTGAGAGCCGAGTACTGGTGACCCTCCACCTCGCCCTTTAAAGGGCGGGGTGGGGTCATAGAGTGAACGTTATGGGGTGTAATAGCTGGCTTTAATAGCGTTTTAGGGTGTGGTCTTTAGGTTTTTCCTAAGTATTTTCCTTAGCACGTACTTCATTATACCTCCGTGCTTATAGTATTCTACCTCGACTGGTGTGTCTAGCCTTGTTTTAACCTTGAACTCTACGATCCTCCCATCGGGCTTTCTAGCTCTTACTGTTAATATCTTGCCTGGGTGTAGGCCCTCCTCTATGCCTATTATATCGTATTCCTCGTTTCCATCCAGCCCTAGTTTTTCAGCGTTCTCCCCCTCCATGAACTCTAGTGGTAGTATGCCCATGCATACTAGGTTACTCCTATGTATTCTCTCGTAGCTTTCCGCTATAACAGCTTTAACGCCTAAGAGGTACGGGCCTCTTGCAGCCCAATCTCTACTACTACCTGTACCGTACTGCTTCCCAGCTAGCACTATGACTGGGATCTCCGCCTCCTTATAAGCTTTTGCGGCATCGTAAACGTGCACCACCTCGCCTTTAGGCCAGTATATAGTCCATCCTCCAAGCCTATCCTTTACAAGCATATTCCTGAAACCTGGGCTATCAAAGGTACCGCGAGCCATGACTTCAGGGTTACCTCTAAGGCTACCGAAGGTTAGACCAAGCCTCTCAGGATCCACCCCGAACTTCTCCTTCAAGAACTCCCCGGCTTTCGATGTGGAGCTTATCCTACCAGCTGGGCTTATGTGATCCGTGTTAGTCCTATCAGGCGCTCTTACTAGAACCCTAGCACCCCTTATATCCTTCAACGACTGGGGTTCGAGGGTGAAATCATCTAGGAATGGTAGTCTCCTAATCATAAAGCTCCTCTCATCCCACTCGTAGAGATCCCCTGTGGGGGCCTCCAGCTTCTCCCAGTACTCATCCCCCACGAATATATCCTTGTACTTCTCCTTGAAAAGCTCCGGGTCTAGCGCCTCCTCTACAGCCTTGTTAACCTCCTCCTGGCTAGGCCATACGTCCCTTAGGTATACAGGGTTACCATTAGGGTCTAAGCCTAGAGGTTCCCTGTCAAAGTCCACGTCTATGCGGCCTGCTATAGCATATGCTATCACCAGCGGTGGGCTTGCTAGGAAGCTAGCTTTGGTTAACGGGTGTATTCTACCAGCGAAGTTCCTATTACCGCTGAGGACGGCTACAGCGTAGACGTCCGATTTCCTCAACACCTCCTCTACAGGTTTAGGTAGGGGGCCGCTATTACCTATACACGTTGTACAACCAAAGCCTACTATGTGGAATCGGAGGGCTTCAAGGTATGGTAGAAGCCCTAGTCTACGCCAGAGCTCCACTACAACTCTACTGCCTGGAGCATTACTAGTCTTAACCCATGGTTTAACTGTTAAACCTCTCTCAACAGCCTTTCTAGCTAGGAGCCCTGCTGCAACCATGAGGGCTGGGTTGCTAGTATTAGTACAGCTTGTTAGAGATGCTATTGCTATAAACCCGTCTTGGAGTTTAACATCGATACCGTTAAACGGAATTGTTACCATCGTCCTATCTCTATTCCTAGACCTAACGTAGCTCTCTATGAGCTCCTCCAACCTCCTCTTAGCCTCCGATAGAGGTATTCTATCCTCCGGGTTAGCCGGGCCTGCTATGCTATGATCAACATCCGCCAAGTCTATCTCGATAACCTCGCTATACCTAGGCTCTGGATCCTCAAGACTATACCATAACCCCACCGTTTTAGCGTATAACTCTACGAGTGCAACGTGGTCTGAGCCCCTACCAGTAACCTTTAGATACCTAACTGTAGCCTCATCTACCGGGAAGTAGCCTATTGTAGCCCCATACTCTGGAGCCATATTAGCTATTGTAGCTCTATCGGGTACGCTAAGCTTCTTAACACCAGGGCCTACGAACTCCACAAACTTACCTACAACACCTCTCCTTCTAAGCTTCTCTGTAACGTATAAGACTAGATCGGTAGCGGTAACCCCAGGCTTAAGCTCGCCTGTAAGCCTAACTCCTACAACTTCAGGTAACAATATATAGTTAGGCTCACCTAGTATCACAGCTTCAGCCTCAATACCACCAACACCCCAGCCGAAGACCCCGAGGCCGTTGACCATTGGTGTATGGCTATCTGTGCCTAGAAGGCTATCAGGGTAAACCCATAGATCTCCTCTGAACCCCCCTACTACTACCACCTTAGACAAGTACTCTAGGTTAACCTGGTGTATTATACCCTTACCTGGAGGTACAACCCTAAAGTTCTTGAAGGCCTTTTGAGCCCATTTTATGAGAGAGTACCTCTCCCTATTCCTCTCATACTCCCTCCTCTTATTAAGTTCTAGAGCGTAGCTAGTACCATAATAGTCTACCTGAACACTATGATCTATAACTAGGTCCACTGGTATAGCCGGGTTAACCCTAGAGGGGTCTCCTCCAAGCTTAGCTGTAATCTCCCTCATAATAGCGAAGTCCTGGATAACAGATATGCCTGTTAAATCCTGTAATACAACTCTCTCAGGATAGAAGGGAATTTCTCTCCTTCCAGCATACCTACTCCAGTTAGCAACAGCCTCCACATCAACATCTCTAACAGTGAACCCGTCATAGTGTCTAAGAACATTCTCTAGTAGAACCCTAATAGAGTACGGTAGGATCTCTAACTCCCCCAAGCCAACCTTACTAACATCTTTTAACGAGAGGTACACTGCTCTACCAGCATAAGTGCTTATCTCCCTCCTAAGAGATTCTATAACATCCTTCAACTCTAACACCACCTCGTTAGAGTCCATCTTTAAACCTATTATTTCTTCTCTATCCATCCATACACTTAGATATAGGCCTCCACACGAGAATCAAGTCAGCCTACCAAGGCTCCGAAAACTAGTTTAAAAACAACCACCACAGCTAAAGTGATGATCCCTAAACCTAGAGTTCTAAGAGCTGAAAGCCACATCCTTTCACCCATCACGATCCCTAGGTAAGCACCAATAGCTGTTAGAGATAGGAGAGCTATGGCTATGGAGGCTGAGAAGGCCTCAGCTAATCCCATGATACCTGCTAGCACAGCTGTATAAGGAGCTACGATCACTAGAGGGAATAATAGCATGCCAGTTGAACTCCATAAAGCCACGTATAACGGTACTAGTGTAGCAGACCTAGCATATATGGTATTCTCAAGTCTTGCTCCAAGCTTCCTCTCAAGATCCCTAAGCTCCCTAACCCTCTCAGCCTTCTCACTCATAAAAACCCCTATAAACCCCGATATTAAACTCAAGGATATACTACCTCCAAGCACAGCTAAGATCAAAACCTTAGGGTCAACACCGGGATTATATGCTCCAACGTTAACACCAAGAGATGAGATGATGGAGTCTATGGAGTTCGTCACAAACAACCTCCTAGCAATAAACATAGCATCAGGGCTAGCTGTAAGAGCTTCTCTAAACCTTCTAACAGCAAATGCCATAAACCTAAGTAAACTAAACATAGATCACCTCCACCAACTCAGAGCAGAGGGGTAGTCTAGGTAACCCTCATAATAATGAACTTCCTATTAACAGGTTTGCTAAACTCGAGTACCAAGCCGTCCTCAGATCTCCTAACAGTAACCCTTTCATCGAGAACCCTAAAACCGCACGCAGGACACCTATAAAACCTTGAAACTCTAACCTCACCACCTCTCTCAACTTCACTCATATAATCCATGGACGTCTTACACCGCAAGCATAAAATCTCAAACCTTCGAGTAGACATAGAACGAACACCCATAACCCAGCCTACCGGGAGACCCACATTACACAGCTTGGAGCTAAGCTTAATTAACTTTAACTAGAAAACCATACAAACAACCCTCCCGCCCCAGAAGCAAACCTATAAATAAGCTGGCCAACTAAATATATCTATGGAGCCGGGGTGGCCGAGCGGTCTAAGGCGGCGGGCTGCAGTGGTTAAAGCAGGGCCTATCGCGGAGACCCGTTAAATCCCGGGTTCGAATCCCGGCCCCGGCTCCACAACACCTATTAAACCTCCAGGCTCCACACTATAACTCTGGAAGCCGCGGTAGTATAGCCAGGCCCAGTATGCGGGCCTTTCGAGCCCGTGACCCGGGTTCAAATCCCGGCCGCGGCACCACTCTACAGGTCCCCTCTTAACACTACATCAGGCTTAAATAACATGTTTAGCTTCACATAAAGTAAGCAGAGCCTACGAAGTTAACTCTTGTACTGGATCGTGTGAAAACATGGGTAGCAATGAAAATTAAAAACAACTTCCAAGCTCTTGAAAGCTTAGCTGATGCTCATAACTATTAAACGTTATGAGCTAGCGTGGTGTACCAGGGTTCGGGTTAGGATTGGATGTATTTGTGGAGGGTTTCCGGGTCTATGTTACCTCCTGTTACCATGACTATAACGTTTTTACCCTGCAGTCTATCCCTCATCTTGGTAGCTGCTGCTAGGGCTGCTGCTCCAGCTGGTTCCGCTATCACCCTTTCTACCTCCACGAGCACTCTTACCGCATCTATCATCTCTCGATCGGATACCAGGATTATATCGTCTATCCTATCCTTTAGTATACTGTAGGGGAGTTCGTAGGCCCTAGCTGTTGCTAGGCCCTCTGCTATCGTCTCCGCCTTCCCCGTACTCACAAGCCTCCCTTGCCTCCACGATTGGTAGAAGCTTTGAGCCCCCTCAGCTTGAACCCCTACGACTTTGATTTTCGGGTCTACGCTCTTAGCAACAACTACTGCTCCCGAAGCACCGGAGCCCCCGCCAATAGGGTTGATTATAACGTCTACAGCTGGGAGATCCTCTATGTTCTCCAGGTGCATTGTAGCAACACCCGGGTATAGGAGTGGTTCGTTTATGGGGTGGACGTAGAGCATACCCTTCTCAACAGCAAGCCTCTCAGCATACTCCCTAGCCTCTTCGAAGATGGAGCCGTGGAAGATCACATCAGCACCAAGATCCCTTAAAGCTTCAACCTTAACCCTACTTATACCATGTGGGACAACTATGGTTGCTTTAGCCCCGAATAGGGATGCAGCGTAGGCTACGGATTGAGCATGATTACCTGTTGAGGCTGTAACAACACCCCTTTTAACAGCCTCATCAGCCTTAACACTCATGAAGTAAACACCACCACGAACCTTAAAAGACCCTGTCACCTGTGCATTTTCAAGCTTAAGGTAAACGTTGAATCCTACAAGCCTTGAAAGCCTCCTAGAGTACCTTAAGGGGGTTCTGATCAGGTGCCTTTGAACAACAACCCTAGCTCTGTAGACATCACGAAGGGTGAATAAATCCACTACGGACACCACCAGTAAACTACCATAGGACGTATTTAAGCCCTAATAAATTAACGTATTTAACTTGTCTAAAGTCAAACCTATAGTAGGATGTTATCTTTGAATCCTAGAGTTAGACTTGTTAATATAGGGCCCTTTAGGGATGTGGAGGTAGAGGTTAAACCTCTCACCGTATTCATCGGCAGGAATAGTGTTGGTAAATCTTTCCTAGCTCAGATGCTCTGGGCTCTAGATACTACAACACCAGATCCTGAGGTCTGGGTTGACGAGGCGTTTAAGAAGATGGAGGATGAGTTTAAAACACCCGACCCCTATGAGAAGCTCCTAGAGAGGGTTAAGAGGGGAGGTGATGTAACAGAGGTTTTTAGGAAACTTTTAGAAGCTTACATTGAGACAGCACATGTCGGATTAGCTGCCGGGCTTAGAGAGAGGCTTGAGGAGGTTTTCGAAAGTCTAGATAACATCGTCATGGAGGGGGCTAGTGAAGCTAGAATCAGGGTTGAAGGTCGAGCTTTAATAGAATTCAAGGTGACGAGAGACGAAGTTCAAGTGCTGGAGTATAAACCAGACGCAGGTTTCGTAGAGAGGGTTTATACGAGAACTCTACCTTTAGGACGTTTAGTTGTGGAGCTACTTGAAGATGGAAGGAGTGTGGTGTTATACGATGGAGTTGTCTCCTCTATGGATGAGTTGTACGCTGCCACCCTTATACCTATATTCGCTTACCTACATGGTAGCTTTGGCTTGCTATCCTCCTGGTTTACAAGAGAAAGCATCTTCCTCCCCGATAGTAGGGCTGGTGTCTCCAGGATTCTCCTTAGACCGCTCCCGCGCTCCATGATTAAGGAGGTTAGGAGTGTTGATAGAGAGTATATAGGGTTTGTTCGGAGGCTCTCAAGATTAGCGTTTAAGAGTGAGCACGTGTCTGGTGATGTTGAGGAGTCTCTGGAGGAGCTCTTACACGAGCTTGGTTGTAAACTGGAGGTTACTAAGAGGGCCGGTAGGTACACTTTATACCTTAGAATGTGGAGTGGAAAAAGACTTCACATATCGGAATCCCCTTCTGGCGTAAGAGAGGCTCTAACTGTAGCATTAGCACTAGCCCTACCTGAGTACCACGTGGTTTTCATAGAGGAGCCTGAAGCACACCTTCACCCTAGAGCTCAGAGGATACTAGCCAGACTTATAGCTAGGGCTGTGAGCTCCGGAAAACACGTTGTTATAACCACTCATAGCAGCTACCTACTCCACGCGTTAAACAACCTAGTAGCCCTACATAGGAGAAGGGGTGATATAGAGAAGATCAAGGGTTTCAAGGCATCAGACGCTATAGACCCTGATAGTATAGCAGCTTACCTGGTTAAGATAGGGGATGGTGTGGTTGTTACTGAGAAGCTTAAGGTTGACGAGTATGGGATACCAACGGATGAATTCTCTAAGGTTGCAGAGGAGCTCCTAGAGGAGGAGGCTATGATAGAGGGATTAGGCTAACTGGGGTTCTTGTTGAAGGCATTCAAACTAGGTGATGTATACTTGAAACTGGAAATCCCATGTGGAAAACATGCAGACGAGGTTATCATTGCCGACGATAGAGTGTTTATAGTGGAGAGAACTGGTAGAGCTAAGCTGGAGGACATAAGGAAGCTTATTGAAACAATAAACTGCATTATGGGCAATGAGAGGTTGCAATCCGAGCTACTAAGAAGGTCGTCAATTAAGGGTATAACGATGATAGTTATTATACACTCGCCTAGAAGAATTGATAGTGAGGTTATCGATAAGCTTAGATGTGATGTTAGTAATCTAAATAGAAGCTTGAGAGGCCGTGGGGTGAGCGTGAGAATCTCTAGGAGAGCCTCCTGTTATGAAGACCTTAGAGTCATAGTTAGTCATTGAGGTTACTAGCTTCACGCTGGTACCTCTAGTATCTTATGGTGAATGTTTTGAACTCCCCTTTGTACTCCTCGAATCTAACGTTGACCTCCCTCACCTCTGCTAATGGTGGCCCTCTCAGGCTCCAGCATATAACCTTCTCGACGGAGCTCCTATCACCTTCTAAGATTGCTTCGACTGTCTCACCGTCTGGTAGGTTTCTAACCCAGCCTTTTACGTTGTGCTCTTCTGCTACGCGTTTCATGTTGGCTCTGAAGTAGACTCCTTGTACTAGGCCTTTTACTATGAGGTGTGCTCTTATCTTCTCGGTCAAGCTCTGCCACCTGTTAACTTGTTGTAGGTGTGGGTTTAAGTGCCTCAGAGGAGGTGCTCCTCCTCGCGGGGTTTCCCTTGGTGTTAGCTCAGCTATCCTATGCTCTGTTCTTAAGGTTACGTAGTCTTTAATCCTCTATTACCTGTAGCCTTTTAAGGTTCAGTCTTAATCCAGTGTTTTGGTGTCTCTGATTGTTTCGGAGGTTGTTGTTAGCGAGGGTGAGTATAGGCTTCTTAAGTTGATGGCTGAGAGGGGTTTTTCTAGAGGTTCTCTAGATGAGGCTAGTAGGTTGCTTGGCGTCGATAAGTCTAGTTTAGCTAGCCTTATCATGTTGCTTAGGGATAGGGGGGTTGTTAGGGTTATCGAGGAGGTACGGGTTCTCTGTAGGCTTACGAGTAGGGGTTTAGAGGCTCTATCAAGGGGTCTCCCCGAGGAGGTTTTAATTGAATATCTATCCTCTAAGGGTGGTGTAGCCGGCTTAGCTGATGTTGCAGAGGCTCTAGGTGATTACGCTAGTGTAGCCTTAGGCCAGGCTAGGAGGAGAGGTTTAATTGTGGTGCAGGGTGGTAGCGTTAGGCTAGTCCAAGACCCTGTTGTAGCTAGGAGTGTTATTAGACCTCTAAGGGGTGCTCTTGAAAGCTGCTCTAAGCTAGGCTCAGTAGAGCCTGGTTTGCTCAGAGAGCTTAGGGAGAGAGGTTTAGTTGAGGAGGTTAAGGAGAGGGAGTTGGTAGTAGAGCTTGTAGAGGATCCTAGATCTCTACTGGGGAGGGTTAGAGTTGAAGCTTCAAGGCTTACATCGAGGATGCTCCAGGATGGATCGTGGAGGATGTATAGGTTTAGAGCTTACAATGTCGAGGCGGAGCCTCCAAGAGTCAGGGCGGCCAGGCTCCACTTCCTCCAAGAGTTCATAGAGGTTATAAGGGATGTTATGAAGGAGCTAGGCTTCAAAGAAGTTAGAGGGCCTATTGTGGAGCTCGAACTATTCAACTTCGACATGCTATTCCAAGCTCAGGACCACCCTGCTAGGGAGATACACGACTCTCTATGGGTTAAAGCTGAACCCCTGGATGTGACTAGGCTATATAGTGGTTTGGTAGAGAGGGTAGCTAAGGTTCACGAGTCCGGGTGGAGGTATAAGTGGAGCCCTGCCATAGCATCGAGGCTTATGCTTAGAAGCCAGACTACAGCTGTATCAGCTAGAACCCTAACCCTTAAACCAAGACCTCCAATAAGGTTCTTCACACTAGGTAGAGTTTACAGGCACGATGTTGTAGATGCATCTCACCTACCAGAGTTCCACCAGCTCGATGGGATAGAAGGTGATCATGGCTACACATTCAGAGACCTACTTGGAACCCTTAAGGAGATATGCGGTAGGCTCGGCCTTGAGGTTAAATTCAAACCAGGCTACTTCCCATTCACAGAGCCTAGTGTTGAGGGGTACGTGAGGCTCCCCAACGGCCGGTGGCTTGAGCTCTTCGGAGCAGGCCTCTTCAGACCAGAGGTTCTAGAGATGGCTGGTGTTGACTACCCTGTTGGAGCATGGGGTTTCGGGATTGAGAGGCTTGCAGCAGCATACTATGGGATCCCGGATATAAGGATACTGTACACCTATGACGTTGAATATATTAGAGAGTTTAGGGTTAAGGTGTAGAACGGTGCCCGTGCTAAGGTTTAGAGCCGAGAGGGTTTACGAGCTCCTAAACATGGAGCCTAGGGAGCTCTCAGAAATCCTATTTAGACTTAAGTGTGAGAGTGAGGAGAGCGAGGGCTATCTTGAAGTTGAGGTTAACGCTGATAGACCAGACATGTTCATGGGGGAGGGGCTGGCCAGAGCTGTTAAGGGGATACTCGGGGTTGAGGTTGGATGGCGTAAGCCTAAGGTTGTTGATAGCGGGTTTAAGCTCATAGTAGAGGATGTGCCTACGAGACCGTATATTGTGGCAGCTGTCGTGTACAATGTTAACATAGATAGTAGCTATTACCTGGAGGAGCTCATACAATTCCAGGAGAAGCTCCACGAAGGGCTTGGTAGGAGGAGGAGGAAGGCCGCCATAGGCCTCCACGATGCTGATAAGATGCCGGGGAGGACGCTAAGGTACGCTATGGCGCCCATCGATGTAATGTTCAAGCCTCTGGGGTACACTAAGCCTGTGAAGGCCCAGGAGGTTTTGGAGCGCGATGAGAAGGGTGTGGAGT
>Ga0081478_126054_pt1 | contig 22224 bp, 22 predicted proteins | sample OctSprmetagenome_FD_70983 | JGI IMG/M metagenome (GOLD analysis project Ga0081478, IMG submission 70983) | Hot spring and microbial mat streamer communities from Octopus Spring Streamers, Yellowstone National Park, USA - T=80-84 v2 (version 2) | ecosystem: Environmental > Aquatic > Thermal... | reverse complement strand
GAATATTTAGATCCAGCTACATTAAAAAGAGCTATTCACGCTCGCGAGGAAATAAAATAGCCTTTTCTCCCATCAGAAGGTTATAGGGAGACTTTGTCAAATCACCAAAAACTCAAAAGAAAGACTTTTAAAAAATGGAAAATATAAAAGTAAGCAATATAGACCGTCTAAAAACAATAAAAAGGGAGGCAATATAGGCAAAGAACTTTTGGAAGTATTAGACCCTTTAAAGATTGTAGATAAAGTTTATTTCAAAAATTTATTAGATTGAAAATTGCTTAAAATAAAAGATATGAGGAAATTAGAAGAAATAATAAGAGAGCTCCCAGAGAACATAAGGGGACCGATATACGAAGCTTTCGTTGCTTTCAGAGACGATATCATTTTAAAAGAAACAAGGGAGATAAAATCTGAAATAGGTAGAGTTTGGGAGGTTATAAAAGAGCTCGCAGAATCTCAGAAAAGAACCGAGCAGGAGATAGAAAAAATATGGGGTGCAATAAGGGAACTCACAGAAGCTCAGAAGAGAACTGAGCAGAGAGTAAGTGAGCTTGCAGAAGCACAGAAGAGGACTGAACAGGAGATAGAAAAAATATGGGGTGCAATAAAAGAACTCGCGGAAGCTCAGAAAAGAACTGAGCAAAGATTAAATGAGTTAGCAGAAGCTCAGAAAAGAACTGAACAAAGGCTTGAAGAACTCGCGGAAGCTCAGAAAAGAACTGAACAAAGACTAAATGAGTTAGCAGAAGCTCAGAAAAGAACTGAACAAAGGCTTGAAGAACTCGCACAAGCTCAAAAAGAAACTGAACAGAAAATCAAAGAACTTACGGAAGCACAGAAGGAAACTGAACAGAGAATAAATGAACTTGCAGAGGCTCAGAAAAGGACTGAACAGGAGATAGAAAAAATATGGGGTGCGATAAAGGAGCTCACAGAAGCTCAGAAAAAAACTGAGCAGAGAGTAAATGAGCTTGCAGAGGCACAAAGGAAAACAGAAGAAACTTTGAAGAAGCTTATAGAGGAGCACTCAAAAACAAGGGAAAAACTTGAGGGACTTTCACATTCTTTCGGGTATTTTCTTGAAGATAGAGCTATGAAATCTTTGCCGAAAATCTTAAAAAGAAAGTACAATATCAAAGCCGTTGGAAATTTCGTAAGAGATTACTTTATTATAAACGGCGAACATGCTGAGGTAAATATCTTTGGAAAAGTAAAGAAAGGGAATAAAGAATACATACTTATAGGAGAGGCTAAAAGCCAAGTTACAAAAAAAGCAATAGATAAATTCTTAAAAAAGTGTGATAAAATCTCAAAGAAATTTTCAAAGGAAACAATAAAAGTCTTTATATCTTACATATTTCCTCCCGGAATAAAAGAATATGCAGAAGAAAAAGGGATAGTACTTATTCCATCTTATGAACTTGATTTATAATAAATTGGACTTACTCTTTTTGAGTCTCAAGTTTAAAATTTTATATATATGGATTTAGGTCATGAAAACATAATCAAAAAAGTAGAAGAGAAAATTTTAAAAGCAAAAGACCAAGTAAAAATATATGGTCGCATTGATAACATATCTTCTGTTTATATAACCTGCTATTTGCCTGATGCAAGCGTTGGAGACTATGTGGTAATTCACACCCCAGAAGGTCAAAGAGGAGGGGAAGTCGTTGGTTTCAAAGACGGAAAAGCAATAGTAATACCATACGATGGAACATCTGGACTTTCTCAGGGGATGAAAGTTGAAAATATGATCCCGCGAAACACTCAGAAGGTAGGTTTTGACCTTCTTGGAAGAATAGTAGATGCTCTGGGACAACCAATTGATGGGAAGGGATCACTGAAACTAAAAGAAGAAATGCCTATTTTCGGTCGGCCAGAAAACCCTCTGAAAAGAAAGATAATTGAAAAACCAATTGATGTTGGCGTAAGAGTAATAAATGCAGTTCTGACAACAGGTAGAGGTCAGCGTATGGGGATTTTTGGAGGATCGGGTATAGGGAAAAGTACGCTTTTGGGAATGATGGCTCGTCATACATCTGCTGATGTAAATGTAATAGCTCTCATAGGAGAAAGAGGGAGAGAAGTAAAAGAATTTATAGAAAAAATTTTGGGAGAAGAAGGATTGAAAAAATCTGTGGTTGTTGTTGCAACTTCTGATTCACCTCCTTTACTTCGTGTCAGAGCTGCTTTTTTAGCTCATACATACGCAGAGTACTTTATGAACCAAGGTATGGATGTTCTTTTGATTATGGATTCCATTACTCGTTTTGCTATGGCTATGAGGGAAATCGGACTTGCTCTCGGAGAGCCACCAACAGCCAGAGGTTATACTCCATCGGTTTTTTCTACTTTACCAAAGCTCCTTGAAAGAGCAGGTTCTTTTGAAAAAGGAACTATAACGGGATTTTATACAGTTTTGGTTGAGGGAGATGATACCTCTGAACCAATATCAGATAATGTCAGGGCTATAATAGATGGACACATAATACTTTCTCGTCAGCTCTTCACAAGAAGAGTTCTCCCTGCGGTTGATGTGCTTTCGTCTATTTCTCGTGTCATGCCGGATATTGTGTCAGACGAGCACCTTGAATATGCTTTCAAATTTGTCAGAACTCTATCTGATTACTTCCAAGCAGAAGACCTGATAACAATAGGAGCTTACAAAGGGGGGGACCCGCGACTTGACTACGCTATATCAAAATCTCAGCAAATATTCAAATTTATAACACAAAAAATCACAGAAAAAGCTTCATTTGATGAATCAGTCTCTTTGCTCTTTGAAATAATGAAATAGCTCTGGATAAAGCAAGTAAGATAAGAAAAAAAGAGAAAAGTTACTTAGGTAAAAAAAATTGAAAAAATTGTAAGCAAAAAAAAATGAAAAATAAAAATGAAAAATTAAACAAAGGAGGTGAAACCGCTATGGAAAATAGAGTTAAATCAGATAAAATTACAAAGAGAGTTTGGTGGTTGATTCTATTTTTACTTGTGTTTTATTTTCTGTCTTCTACCAATATTGCTTTTGCTATAAGCGGTGGTATCGGATCCTTTTCTTTTGGACCCGTCTATGGAACGAACTTCTCTGACATGAACAAATTACTTGATAAAAAAGGTTTTTCTACAGCATCCCCTTTTGGGATTCAGTGGGGAGGGGTAGGTTTCGGAATTATAAAAAACATAATAGTAGGTGGCGAGGGATACGTATTCTTTGTTCTGCCTCAACCGGAAGCAAAAGATTTAAAAGTAAGCTTTGGCGGTGCCCTTGGAACTTTCAACTTAGGATATGTAGTATATAATACAAAAAGCTTTATTCTCCATCCATTTATTGGCATAGGGGCAGGTTCTAATTCTATAACTGTTCAGGAGAGAACTGCTGAGACGATTCAGTTTGATGAAGAATTACTTGAAGGAAAAAAACTGAAAGAATCAAGAGTATCAAGAGGAATTTTCGCTTTATCTTTGGGATTAGGTGGGGATCTTTTGACCTTAGGTAAGAGAACAGATGAGGGATTTGCAGGACTTATTTTAGGATTCAGATTAGGTTATATTTTTGAACCTTTTGGTAGTAAGTGGAAAATTGGAAATTCTGAAGAAAAAGGAATCCCCTCTTCATTTTCTTTGAGTAGAATTTTCTTTAATATAACAATAGGTGGAGGCGGAGTAGCTTGGTAAAATAAAATTGGCAAAATAAAGAAGTAACTTGGTAATAGAAATGATTGGTAAAATAAAAACGATTAGTAAAATAAAAATGTGGATAGAATAAAGATAAAGGATTTACTTTTACGAACTATAATAGGGATTAATGATTGGGAAAGAAGAGAAAAACAAGATGTTATTATAAATGTTGAAATTTTTTGTGATCTCAAAAAACCGTCAGAAACAGATAACATTTCAGATACATTAGATTACAAAGAGCTCAAAAAGAGAATAGTCAGTATTGTAGAGAATTCATCTTTTTATCTTGTAGAAGCTCTGGCGGGTAAAATTGCTGACTTGTGCATAAATTATCCGGGTGTGAGAAAAGTTTGTGTTGAGGTAGATAAACCCGGAGCTTTGCGGTTTGCTCGGAGTGTCTCTGTTATAGCAGAAAGGGAATGGTCTGATGTTTTTTTAGGTATAGGCTCAAATATAGAGCCAGAATCAAATATAAAAAAGGCTTTAAAATATATTTCTGAAAAAGAAGGTATAAAAGTTGAGAAAGTTTCACGCTTTCTTATAACTCCACCAATAGATAAATTTGGTAATAAAATTGAAGAACAACCTCATTTTATAAATGGTATTGCAAAAATCAAAACTTATTTCACACAGGATGAATTCTCTGAGTTTTTGAGAAAAGTTGAAATTTCACTTGGGAGAATTGAGAAAGGTGGATATGAACCAAGAACAATAGATTTAGATGTGCTTTTGTGGTTTGATGCATTCGGAAATTTGAAATTCGCTCACAAAGATGTTTTTGAAAGAAACTTTGTCTCTTTCTCCATATATGATATAGAACCAAATTTACTCGTGGGTAATTATCACATCTTTGATATTCTCAACAGAGCAAAAATAAAAGTAGATTTTAAGGGGGTAGATTTATCTTCTTGATTTTTTACTTATTATGAAATTTCATACGGATCCGATTTTACTTATTGTGAAATTTCATACGGATCCGACCATTTCCATTTTTCTATAACTATTTCAGATTCAACTTTCCTTGAAGGAGATACACTGACCGAAACTTTTGAGCTTTTTGAGTTAAGAATTCCTTTTTCTGAAACCGCTCTTCCTATTATTATTTTTCTTTCTTTTGCACCAAGTTCATCTCCTCCTATCCCTTCTGCGGTAATGATTCCATTTTCGTCAAAAAGATTGTATTTTATAAGTACTCTCAATGGAATTTCTGTTTTGTTTTCAATTTCTACTGCCCACTCCCACATAAACCCTTCTTTCGGAACAGTTCTGTACAATATCCTCCAACCATGTTTTATTATTTCAACAGGTGAAGTTACTCCCTCCTGTTCTTTTTCTTTTCGTTCTTCTGCCAAACTTTTATGTATCTCTTCTGTTATTTCCTCCTCCTCTTCGGTGATTTTCGTTTCTTTTTCTCTTTGAAATAAAAAAATTAGAAGATACATCCCCCCCACTGCGATCATACCAAAAACAAAAATTGCGAAAAGAATTTTCCTTTTCCTCATTAAAAAATAACAGTAATTTTACAGATTTTTCTTTGATTAATAGCAATCTTTTTTACCACCGCAACTTATTCCCTCTTTGAGTTTTTGTTTTTTGAATTTGAGTTCTTGAATATTTTTATAAAATCTTCCCAGGTTTTTGCTCTTATTACTTCTTTTTTTATCTTTTTCAGATGATTTATATCATCTACTTTTCCTAAAAAGTTTTTGAATTGCTTCGCTTTCTGAGTGTCTTGGTTTTATCTTTGAATTTTCCTCCCAAAATTCCCACGAATGCCTTATCAAGTTTTTTTGCTCACTATAAAAACATCAGTATCTACCTTCTTCATATCCAAAAATTCATATTTTAAAGTTAACTTCAGAGTTTTATACTCTAATGGAGGAGGATTTCCTTTATTTGAACCAGAGGTTGTTCCTCTGCTCCACTATGCAGTCAGAGATATGACATATTTCCTTATAGAGCCAGAATTTGAGCAAAAAACTGAGATAGAGTTTGAGTTAGAGGTAGCTGAGACAAATTTATTTCCTATCAACCTATTGTTAAAAATTTGTGGAAACACATTTTACTTAATCTATCTCTTACTCAGTTTCACAGGGAAGCTCAACATATTCTCCTCAAATCCTTCTTTCAAATCATTTATCCTTTACTTCATCAGTATTCTTCTCAAACCTATGTTTTTTCTTATGCGAGCATAGTTTTTTGCACTTTTCTACTGATTGCAATTATGACATTTTACTTAAAGGCATGAGCCTTTTTAAAGGAGGGAAATTTTTTGTGAAAAAATATCATTTAATTCATAAAGAAATACCTTCAAAAAGAAATGTTTTCATATATTTTTGTAGAAATTTCTGAAAAAATAGAAAATGTAAAACGGTGAAACTATATTAGAAAGAATTTACATATGAGGAGGTGAAGGAAATGGGAGAGATTAACAAAAACAAAGAGAGAGAAGAAGAAAGGAAAGAAGAGAAAACCGAAATTGAAGTTCAAAAAGAAACAAAATTAACAAAGAAAGCAGGAGCAATAAAAAGCCTAATCATAATACTGTTCTTCTTATTCTCGTCCGTAGGAATAATTCTCGCAGCAAAAGAAATAAAAAATGAAACTCAACCTCAACAGAAAATAAAACCCGTAAAAGAAAAAGATTTTGATTTCTGGAAAGCTGTTTTTTCAGAAATCCCATTTCCGGAAAAGCCAAAACAGCCCATAGCTTTCTCTCACAAAAAACACGCAGGAGAACTCGGTATAGATTGTAAATTCTGCCATTACTACGCGGAAAAATCAAAATATGCAGGTGTTCCCGCAGTATCAGTTTGTCTTGGTTGCCACAAATATGTAGCTTCTGTTATGGAAAATCCAGAAGTTCAAAAAATATTCAAATATGCGGAAGAAGGAAAACCCATCCCTTGGGTGAAAGTGCATGACCTTCCTGACTTTGTTCGTTTCACGCACAAAATACATACAAACAAAGGCGTTGAGTGTTATGAATGCCACGGTGATGTTGCTCAAATGGACACAGCCCAAAGAGTTGCTCCGCTTAATATGGGATGGTGTCTTGAGTGCCACAGAAAGAAAAATGCATCAACCGAGTGTTTCGCATGCCACTACTGATGATAAAAAGAAAATGAAAGAAAAGAAAAAGAAAAATGAGAAAAAAATTTGAGAGATAAAAGAAAAAAAAATTTGAGAATTCAAAGGAGGTAAGATATGATAAACGGAAAAGAAACAAAGAACAACAGGAAAAAAGAAGAAAAGAGCAAAGAAGAAAAGGAGACTTTTGCAAAAGGAGAAAGCATAGATATAAGAAAAAGGGAAATTTTCAAGTTAGTTGGAAAATCATCTGTTGCGATAGGAACGCTCGCACTTATTGAAAGTTGTGTAAGAAAACCTCAACCTGAAAAACTACTACCCTACCTTGAAGTTCCAGAAACAATAATTCCGGGAATTCCCTACTACTATGCAACCACATGTTCCGGATGCCCTGCAGGATGCGGAATAGTTGTAAAAGTTGAAGATGCTATACCAAGAAAAGTTGAAGGAAATAATGAAAATCCAATAAGCGCTGGAAAAACTTGTGCAAGAGGGCAAGCTATAATACACCAACTCTACTCTCCTGACAGAATCAAAAAACCAAGAATAAAAACAGGAGATAAAGTAGAAGAAATTGAAATAGAAAAGGCAATAGAAATTTTAACAGAAAAGATAAAATCAACAGATCCTAAAAAGATTTTCTTCATCACAGAAAACATAACAGGTAAAACCGAAAAATTCTACAACGATTTTGCAGAAAAAATAGGAATACCCAAAGAAAACATAATAAGATGGGAAACTTTTTCCTTCGCTCCAATAAGAAAAGCATCTCAAATAGTTTTCGGAAAAGAAGGAGTCCCACTTTTCAGAATAGATAAAGCAGACCTTATAGTATCTTTCAGTGGAGACTTTTTAGATGCTGGACCAAACACTGTTTTATATTCAAGACTCTTTGGAAAATTCCACGCAGTAGATGAGGAGAAAAATAAAAAAGGCAAATTTATTTATATATCTTCAAGACTTAATTTGACAGGACTTAACGCAGATAAGTGGATAGAAATAAAACCCGGAGGAGAATTAATTTTTGCTCTCGCTTTGCTGAATAAAATAGCTTCACAATCAAACAAACCAGAAGCAGAAAAATTCAAACAACCCATACCAGGAAAATTTGAAGAACTCACAGGAGTAAGTCCCAAAGTAGTAGAAATCATAGCAGAAGAAATTTTAAAATCAGAAAACCCCCTAATTATACCTCCATTTACAGCAGGAGACGAAAACGCAACAGCTCTATGTGTAATATGTCTTGTGATAAATTACCTCATAGGAGCAGCAGATAAAAATATAATCCCTGATTACTTCAATTACACAAAACTTGCAACTTCAAAAGATATAAAAGAACTTGCAGAAAAAATTCGGGAAAGAAAAGTAGAAATCCTCATAATTTCATCTTATTCCCCTATCTTTTCTGCACCGGAATTTACGGGATTGAAATCAGCAATCAAAAATGTGCCATTCGTTGTTCAGTTTTCATATCATGAAGATGAAACATCAGAGTATGCGCACCTTATAATACCAGATTACCACTCACTTGAAAAATGGGGAGATAGCGAAGTTGCAAAAGGTGTTATAACTTTTTATCAACCAGCAATTTCTCCTCTTTATAAAGACTCAAAACAAAAAGAAGATGTTTTAATTCAAGTTGCAAACAAGATAAAAGAAGGGAGCTTTACAGTTTCAAGTTTCAGAGACTATCTGAAAGCAGAATATGGATTGAGCGATGAGGAATGGATAAAATATCTTGAAAAAGGAGGAATTTTCAACCAAAGTATCCCCGAACCACAAGGCGAAATAAAAATAGAGCCCCCAGAAAAAATAAGTAATGAAGTAAAAATATCAATACCTGAAAGAAAGGGAATAGCCCTAATAATTTATCCATCATATCACCTCTATGACGGAAGAACAGCAAATTCCCCGTACATACAAGAATTTTTTGATCCGGCAACAAAAATATCATGGAGAAACACCCTGGAAATAAACCCAAAAACAGCAGAAAAACTTGCACTCAAAAATGGCGAAATTGTCAAAGTTTCAATAGGAGACAAAAAGATAGAAATTCCAGTTCAAATCTACAACGGCATAGTAGAAGATGCAGTAGCTATCTCCTGTGGTCGCGGACACAAAAACTATGGTAGATTTGCATCAGGAAAAGGAGTAAATCCACTTGAAATAATCCCAGAAAAATTTGATGAATCAGGAGAAATATCTTTTGTAGCATACGGAATAGAGATAGAAAAAACGGGTAAAAAATTAAGAAGACTTCCAACAAATGAAGGAGTTCCAAGACAGCTTTCAAGAGATGTCGCTCATTTTACAACCTTACAAGCTCTACCAAACCAGAGCAGAGAAGAAAAAATAAAAGAACTTGAAAAAATTCTCAAAAAGAGATTCCCAAGAGGAGATTGGGAAAAGTACGGCAGAGATTCAGCAAAACCGTCTAAATATAGATGGAAGATGGTTATAGATTTAGACAAATGCATCGGTTGCTCTGCATGCATGATAGCATGCCAGATAGAAAATAATATACCATTTGTAGGAGAAAGCGAAGTGGTAAGAGGTAGAGAGATAACTTGGATAAGAGTTGAAAGATACTGGGTATCAGCAGAAGAGATAAAAGAAGGTAAAGCAAAAGAACATAATGGAGTCAAGATAGGAAAACTTGAAAAAGAGAGCTTTGATCCCGAAGCTAAAAAAGCAATTTTCTTCCCTATGATGTGTCAGCACTGCGAATATGCTCCATGTGAATATGTTTGCCCCGTATATGCAACCGTGCACACATCAGATGGGCTGAATGCACAATCTTATAATAGATGCGTCGGAACAAGGTTCTGCGCAAATAACTGCCCATATAAAGTCAGATACTTCAACTGGCATGACTACTTCAAAAACATTCCAGAACCTTTAAATATGTTCTTCAATCCATCTGTTACCGTTCGCTCAAAAGGAGTTATGGAAAAATGCACATTCTGTATCCAGAGAATAAAAGAAGCAGAACATAACGCAAAAATAGAGGGAAGAGATATAAAAGATGGAGAGGTAATTCCCGCATGCGCCCAAGTATGCCCAACAGACGCAATAACATTCGGAAATATAAAAGATGAAGAATCACAAGTCAAAAAAGCTCAAAAATCAAAAAGAATAAACTGGGCTCTGAAAGACCTCGGAACAGAACCATCTGTGACATATCTTGAAAAGGTCTTTGACATAGAAATAGATGAAAAATTTAATGAAACCTAAAAAATAAAAAAAGAGGAGGGCAAATAAAAATGGGAGAGCTGGTAGGTTTAACAGGCGATAGAGAAAAAAGAAAAATATCCGTAAATATTCACGAAGGAATAACCCCTGAAGGGAAAAAGTATGGGGAACAATTTACTTTGTCAGAAATCTCAGAAGAAATTTATAGAGCTGCAACAAAACCATCTCTTGCATATTTTATAGCCCTTGGTATATGTGTAGCTTTGGTTATTGCGGGAGTTGCAACTTTTGGTTATCTTGTTATAGTAGGAATGGGAGCAGCTGGATTTACTCCCCCGGTTTTCTGGGTGCATTTTATCATCAATTTCGTTTTTTGGGTTGGAATTGCTCACTCAGGAACTCTTATTTCAGCAGTGTTACATCTTTTTAGGTCAAAATGGAGAAGAGGTATTTTCAGAATAGCAGAAGCTATGACGGTCTTTGCCGTAATGACAGCAGGTCTTTTTCCTCTCATACACATAGGAAGACAGTGGTATTTTTACTATCTTGTGCCCTACCCTAACCAGAGGCAGCTGTGGGTAAATTTTAAATCTGCTCTCATGTGGGATTTCGTTGCTGTTCTGACATATTTCACAGTGAGCTTGATGTTCTTTTATGTAGGCATGATACCAGACCTTGCAACATTCAGAGAAAAAGCAAAAGGAATTAGAAGATTCATTTATTCTTTGCTATCACTTGGGTGGAAGGGAACAGATAAAGAATGGAGACACTACAATAGGTCATATATGTTCTTTGCAGCATTTGCAACACCACTCGTTATATCAGTTCATTCTGTTGTGTCTTTAGATTTCGCATCAGGTTTATTACCCGGATGGCAAAGCACAATTTTCCCACCATACTTTGTTGCAGGAGCAATATTTTCAGGTATGGCTATGGTTGTTACAATAGTAACACCACTGAGAAAACTTTTAAAACTTGAAAAGTTCATAACAGATTGGCACTATGATAACATGGGGAAAATAATTCTTGTAACAGGTCTTATAGTAACTTATTCATATATAGTAGAGTTCGTTCTTGCAATTTTCTCAGGGAGTAAATATGAATATCATCAGTTCATATACAGAGCAACGGGGGATTACGCATGGGCATTCTGGCTTATGGTATTCTGTAACTGTGTTGTGCCACTACTTATGATATCTAAAAAGGTGAGAACAAATGTGTGGCTCATGTTCGTACTCTCTATATTTGTAAACATAGGTATGTGGTTTGAAAGATTCAACATAATTATGATGTCGCTATCTCATGATTTTGTGCCATATACATTTGATACATATAAGCCAAGATGGCCGGAATTCTTAATCACAGCAGCATCTTTCGGATGGTTCTTCATGTGGTTTTTACTCTTCGCTAAATTCTTACCTGTTATTTCTATTGCTGAAACAAAAGAACTTGTTCCAAAACCAAAAAGGGAAAAAGAAAGTTAAAAAAAGGAGGTGAAGAAAATGAAAAGAGCTGTTTTAGGAAAATTCACATACATAGATGATGTAGAAAAAGCAATAGATGAGCTTTTGAAAGCAGGATACAAAAGAGAAGATATACAATTTATTTCGTCTTTTCCAGTTGAGGAAATAATTGAAAAGCTCGGGGGACATGATAGTCCAGTAAAATTTTCAATTCTTATAGGTGGAACTTTGGGATTCCTTAGTGCAATCGGATTAGTTCTACTTACATCTTTGGCTTACATACTACCAGTTGGTGGAAAACCAGTTATAGCTTGGATACCTTATGTTATAGTCATGTTTGAACTCACAGTTCTTCTTGGTTCAATTTTCAACCTTCTCGGATTAATTTTCTTTTCAAAACTACCCGATATATTCTTCTTTTTTGGTTGGAGACCTTTTTTACCATCTTTCACAGATGATAAATTTGGACTCGTTGTAATAACAGAAAAAGTAGATGATGTTAAAGCAATTTTACAAAGAAATGGAGCTGAGGAGGTAAGAGACTATGAGGCGTAAAAAATTGTTTATAAGATTAGCCAAAGGTACATTAACAAAAGGCATCCCAATGTTTTTTCCAGTATTATTTTCAGCTCTCGTTACTATAATTTACACAAAAGAGGTTTTTAGTTGGCCATGGTCAAGAGATATGTATCAAACACCAGTATCAAAATATAGTACAGCTCCAATAAAAGAAACAGAAGCTATTCCAAAAGGGGGAGTAAATCCAGTGGTTTTGAAGAAAAGACAACTCCAAAACCCAGTCCTTGTAAAGAATTCCTTGCGAGAACTCAAAAATCCAGTTAAACCAGATGAAGCATCACTCAAAAATGGTGAAAGACTATACAGATCATACTGTCTTCCCTGCCACGGTGAGACAGGAAAGGCAGATGGTCCCGTTGCAAAAAGAATGGTTACTCCACAAGATTTGACTTCTGATTATGCAAAAAATCTGAGTGACGGATATATTTTTGCCACAATAGCAGGCGGCGGAGTAATAATGCCAGCACAGAAAAAAGGTCTTTCAGAAAAAGATATATGGGATATTGTAAATTTTGTAAGAAAGCTTCAGGGATTTGATGTTATGGAACACTGGAAAAAACAACAGGAAGGAGGTAATATAGGGCAATGAAACACTTTGAATTTACAGAAGAAGAAGCTAAAATACCTTTCTTTGAAAAGAAAATAAACCCGGTAGCCTATGTTTTATTTTTTGTTGGAATAATAGTTTTCTTTGCAGGTTTATCGCAAGATCCAAAAAGAGTATGGGGAATATTCCACACAAACCTCCTTTTCTTTCTTGGATTAGCCCAAGGTGGAGCAGTCTTTTACGGTCTTGTAAAAACCACCAGAGGCTACTGGTCAATTCCGATTTTGAGAGTTATACCTTTCAGCATCTTGCTTTTACCGGTAATTTCTGTTCTGCTTATAATTGAGTGGGTAGTCGCGGGGCACACAGTATTTCCTTACTTTGAACCTCACGAGATAGAACATCATAGGTTCGGTTGGCTCTCCCCAAAATTTGTGTTTGCAAGAGATTTTATAGTACTACTTATTATGAACTTAATTAGCATAAGGCTTGTATCTTTATCTTTATCACTTGATGATATAAAAATTCCACTTTTGCCAACTATTAAAAAACCAAAAGAAAAAATAGAAAGCGAAATAAACCTTTGGAGCAAACTCATTTTGGCATTCTTCGTAGTTGGATACACAATAATCGGCTGGGATCAGGCTATGTATCTTGATCCACACTGGTTAAGCACAATTTTCGGAGCAAGGTTTTTCATAACCATGCATCTTACATACCTTGCAACCCTTGCAATTTTGAACTCATCTCTTATGCTAAAACCTGAATTTAAAGAAAAAGTTGGAGAAAAATATCTGACTAATGTCGGGACTTTGCTTTTTGGTTTCTGTATTTTCTGGTCATATCTTTTTTACGCAGAACTCGTGGTAATTTATATGGGCAACATTCCAGAATTTGCTCACTGGTATGTTAAAAGGATTTACTCTCCTTGGAGCACAACATTCTGGTTAGAAGTATTTTTCGTTTTCATAATTCCGTTCCTCACTTTGCTCCACATACCAATAAAAAGCAACCCAAAAATTTTACCGATAATAGCTTTAACAGTTCTTGCAGGACTTTTCATAAGAACATACGATGTTGCGTATTTCCAAATAGTCAAATCAGAAAAACCTATATTTGGCTGGATAGAAATAGGAATAACAGCAGGATTTATTTCCCTGGCTTACATATTATCAAAAATTTATTTATCACGAGTTCCAAGGTATCCGATACGAGAGGCTATATCTTTCTGACGGGAAGAACTATATTAATTTTCTGAAAATTTGGAAAAATAATGATAAAGTTTTTAAACTAAAATAATATAAAGTTTTTAAACTAAAGTTAAAAGTAAAATTGCCTTGACAAAAACAAATTTTTAAAATAAAAAAAATGAGAGTTGAAGAAAAAGACATAGTCATAACAGATGAGCAAGTAGAGGAGTTGGCATCAAAGATTCAGGAGGGAATACTTCAAAAGGAGAAAGAGGGAAAAAAAGATAAATCAATAAAGGTAGAGACAAAGTCCGGTCTTTTTGTCAGGATAACAAAAAATCCGGAACAAGAAAGGTTTTATCTTTCTATAGGTCCAAAAGGAGGGCATCCGGTGTATAACAAGGTAATTTTTGATTCATCGGAAAAAGTAAAAGAATTTGTAAATGCTTTAAAGATGTTCATAAAAGAGAGAGAAGATGTACTCATGGCAATAGATAGGCTAAATAAAAAAGCACAGAAAAAAGAAGGAGATGTAGTATAATAAGTAGTATAATCAGGGATAAACCGATAAAACCATAACGAGACAAAAAAGCGAAATTATATTTTTAATCTTTAGATTTTTCAATTCAAGCTTTATTCTACCATCAATTATCTTCTTTAAAAGTTCAAAGTTATCTTTACTTAAAATTGGTATATGTAAGCCTAAAAGAGAGACTATTTTTATTTTTGTCATCTCTATAAGGTCAGAAGTATCGGCAGATAGTTTTATATCAGGAGAAAATATCTCACCATCAAAAACCAAAGCTTTGTCTTTTCTGAAAGACAAACTAACTTTAACTTCTGCATCTTTTGCAAATATTGAAATCTCAGAGTTTATTTTTTTTGCGAATTTTTCCTTCCACGGATTCTTCTCCAAGTTCTCTTTTATCATCTGATAGATCATGGAAGCGAGCCCATTATTTTTTGCCTTCTCATCTATTACAACCTCAAACATACTATCTCAAATAAAACACACAATTTACTTTGGGCAAATTTCAATTTATTTTTTAGCTCTTACTCCCTCTTATTTATTTTTCTACCTTTCGTAAAAGGAGAAAAAATTTGACTAAAAGAAAAAGTGTTGTAATGAGTAGGAAAAAAATAGTTGTGTTTGCGTCAGGAAGCGGTTCAAACTTTGAGGAAATAGTGAAAAAGTCAAAATCAAACTATATAGAGGCAGATGTTCCTTTCCTCATATCAGATAAAGCATCAGCAGGAGCTATAAAGAGAGCCATAAGACTTGGGGTAGTTCCCATAGTCATAAACTGGAAAAATAGAGAAGAAGCAGAAGAAAAAGCTTTAAAGATTCTCAAAATTATAAAACCAGATCTTATAGTACTTGCAGGATTTATGCGCATATTATCTCCAAGGTTCGTTTCAGAATGGAAATACAAAATCCTAAACATTCATCCATCCTTGCTCCCTGCGTTTCAAGGAACAACAAAAGCAATAGAGTTAGCAGAAAAATATGGAGTAAAAATTACAGGATGCACAGTTCATTTTGTTGACGAATCAGTAGATGGTGGTCCAATAATTATTCAGGAAGCTATTCACATAAATGATGACGATACACCGGAAAAAATTGCGGAGAAAATTCACGAAATTGAACACAAAATTTATCCTTTGGCAATAAAAAAAGTGCTTGAAGGTAAAGTAAAAATAGAGGGGAGGAAAGTAAAAGTTTATGAATAATTAATAAAAGTTTATAAATAATTATACCTTCTTTTGCGCACAAAATAAAACCCTAATATCATAACAAAAAAATGAGACAAAAAAGAAGTAAAAATGAATTGTAAAGGTTCAAGAGTATCTCTTGATAGTTTAAAAATTCCAAGTAATAAAGGAGGACAAAAAAGAGCTGTTTTTATGAAACCAGAAAAAAAGAAAGGCAAGCAACTTACAGAAGAAAGAGAAAATGAAAAATTATAAATCACCTCAATCTTGCCTTTTTTACCTTCATCTGTTATCAGTTCTACGAGGTCTTTTCCAAAGCGACTCTTTGTTCCTTCAAAGCTTATTTTTATTTTTGAAAATTTCAAAATTTTCTCCCCAGTGAACAAAAAACCTTCCTGCAGAATTATATCTGAACCTTCCTTCTGAAAATTTTGAGCAACAAAAAATTTATCTTCCCACAAAAAAACATATCTTTTAATTTCCTTCACATATATTTTTGGGATAACATCAAAAATCCTTGACTTCAAATAAATAAAACTCTTTGGAGATATATAAAAGAAAAAAAGCAGATCTATAGAAAATACAAGAAAAGAAATAAGAAGAAAGAACTTGAATAAACCATATCTTGCTGAACCAAAAACTTCAAGGAATCTTGTTTTTTTCAAGTGCTCGCGAAGAAAAGAAAAGAGAGAAAAGTAAAATGAAAATACAAATACCAAAGGGAAAATAAAAAGAGAAAAAGCAAGTATAGATTTAGCGTCAAAAACTCCATATGAAACCGAATACCTGATAGCAGAAAACATAACTACCAGCATATAAAAGACAGAAAAAAATAAAAGAAATTCATCTAAAAAACGAAGCAAAAAATAGGTTTTCAGAGTTTTTGACATACCAATACAAAATAGGGTAAATTTAATAAGTAGTGAAAAAATAAGGTTACGCTAACGATTTATAATTTTTATGTTTAACTTTAAAAAAAAATATTTTTTGAAGAATTTATTATTTTATTTTAGCTTAATATTTACAGTTGTCGTAGTATCACCATTCTTAAACCGCACCCAACAAAATCTGTCTTTTGCTCAACAGGAGACAGAAGATAAATATAAGGAGGAAATGAGAAAGCTTCAAAAAGAGATAGAGATGCTAAAGTTAAAAATTCTTGAAACAAAAAAGTCATTAAAAATTTTTGAGGATATGATATTGCTCGGAACTTTAACCGGAACAAAAATAACAATATATCTGAAAGATGAACTCAAAGATGCTGAAATTCAAGAGATATCGGTTGTTTTAGATGGATTTGAAGTATCAAATATAAGAGAAGATAAAAAAATAAAACAAGCAAAAAAGGAAAAACTCCTCATTTATGATGAATCAGAAGCTATACCAGGAAAACACGTAGTTGATATCGTGTTGACAATAAAAACAGATAGAATATTCAAAAAAACTTTGAGATATGAATTTGATGTTGAAAGCGGAATAGCCACAGTAATATATGCAACAGTAAAAAGAGCACCCGGAAAAAAGAAAGAAGTAATGCCAGAAGATATAGATATCACAGTCTTCTCAGAAAAAGTTCGCCTAATAACAAAAGAATGAAAATAAAAAGAATAATAACAATATTGGTAATCTTTCTTGTGTTTAAATTTCATATCACCCCAAAAGTAAATGGACAAGACAATATAGCAGAACAAATAAAGAAAAAGAAATTAGACATAATTCTTGAAATGAAAAGAAATCCTTTTGAGGGTGATGAAAAGAAAAAAGAAAAGAAAACGAAAGAAGAAAAGGAAAAAGAGAAAATAGAAACCAAAAAGGCAAGAGAAAGGAACATCAAAATCTTAGGGAAAATAGAATGGGAAAAAAGAGAAAACAGCAGTAAAACAATAAAAGGTAAAATTGCGATAGTGGAGATCGATAATAAACCTTATGTCTTAAGGCAGGGAGATAAAATAGAAGGTATAACAATAGATAAAATTGATGAAAATGAAATAGAAATTTCAATAGAAAAAGAAAAGATAAGAAAAAGCTTTTGAACAAAGTAAAGAAAGAAAAACATCAAAGTAAAGAAATAACAAATGTATTCCGAAAAACTTTCATAAATTCAAATGTTGTTTAAATCTACAAAATTTTCACCCAAAATTATATTTTTATATCTGCTAATTCCGCTCTTACTTTTACCAAATATATCAAAGGGAGGAGAAAAAGTAATTTCTGAAACTGAAAGTCAAAAAGAATATATAAAAATAAGCGTTCAAGATGTTGACATCAAAACACTGTTTTTAGCAATATCACAAGTATCTGGGAAAAATATCATTATCGCACCCGATATAGAGAAAAAAGTTTCCTGTAAAATTGAGGGTGAATTCAAAGATGTTATAAAGGCATTAGAGAAAGCATACGATATAAAAGCAGAGGAAAAAGATGGACTAATTTTAATAACAAAGAAAGCAAGAAAAACAAAGTTGGTTCATCTAAAATTTGCTCAAACAAAAAATGTTGTGCAATCTATATCTCAGATAGAAGGCGTAAAAGCATCAAGCACCGGAAACATTATAATACTTGAAGGAGATGAGGATAAAATATCTTTAGCGGAAGAGATTGCAAGAGAAATTGATAAACTCCCAAAGCAGATACTTATAGAAGCGAAAATATTTGAACTTGGAAAAAAAGCAGCCTCTGAATTGGGAAATATTCTGAAAATAAAATCAGGTAATTTTGAGGGTGGGTTTGATTTTGGAGGTGGTGGAGGATTTTTTTCAATAAAATCAGATTTGATTGAATATAAACTCTCACTACTTGAACAGAAAGGTGAAGCAAAAATAATCTCTGCTCCAAAAGTAATAACAACAGAAGGAGAAAAAGCACAGATACTCCAAGGAGTATCCATACCTTATGAGACATCTACCCAATTTGTAGTTGAAACAAGATTTGTGGATGCTTTGCTCTCTCTTGAAGTAATACCCTTTATTTTAGAAGATAAAGTCATTATGGAAATAAAAGTTTCAAGAAATTTTCCAACAGCGGAATTCAGATCTTTCAGGGGAGTCCCAGGAATATCAAAAAATGAAATGTTCTCAAAAATAGTAGTAAAAAATGGAGAAAGCATAGTCATAGGGGGAATAATAATAGAGACTGAAACAAAAACACAAGATGGAGTTCCAATTCTATCATCAATTCCTGTTTTAGGATTCCTTTTCAGAAATACAAAAAAATCTTTGGAAAAAAGAGAAATAATAATAACTCTAACACCTTATGTTATATAAGAAAGAAATAAGAAAAACAAAAAAAATAAGAAAAAAAATAAGAAAAACAGAAAAAATCAAAGCAAAAACTTAAATAAAGGAATAAAAAAAATTTTTTTAATAAAACAAAACTTTTAAAGCCGAAAATTTCTTATTATGAAAGACATAGTTTTAGCAGCTCATCAACCTCAATATCTTCCGTATCTTGGATATTTTCACAAAATGAAGCACGCTGATGTATTTGTTATTCTTGATGATGTTCAATTCAAAAAAAATGAGTGGCAAAACAGGAACAGAGTAAAAGGGAAAGATAAAAAAGAAATATGGCTTACTGTTCCTGTAATTCATAGATTCGGTCAAGCAATAAATGAAGTGATAATAAGAAATGATATAAAATGGCAAAGAAAACACAAAAACACGATAATTACATATTACTCAAAAGCTAAACATTTTTATCTTTTTGATAAATTCAAAATTCTATGGGAAAAAGAATATGAAAAACTCGTTGATGTGAATTTAGATTCAATAAAAATAATAATGGAGATATTGAAAATAAAAACCCCTTTATATCTTTCATCAGAACTTAAAATAAAAGAAACAAAAACAAAAAGACTTGTAGCTTTATGCAAAGAATTCTCAGCAAAATACTACCTCTCAGGAATTGGAGCAAAAGACTACCTTGATGTAGAACTTTTCAAAAAAGAAGGAATAGAGGTTATATGGCAAGATTTTAAACACCCGGTTTATAATCAGCTCTGGGGTGATTTTGTTGAAAACCTTTCTGCAATAGATATAATTTTAAACGAAGGAGAAAAAGCAGCAGAGATGATTCCATAATTTAATCTCTGACCTGTCCCATTTGCAATAGCCAAAAAATTACATTCTCAACCTTACTCCAAAACTTATTCTTGGCTCACCATAAGATGTAAAATTATAAATCACCCCAGAATAAAAATCTCCACACAGTTTTTTTAGGTAATAGTTTAAAAATGAAGAAAGCTGAACAAATCTTAAAGCTTTGAATTCAGCCAAATAAAACAAAAAAGATGAATTGAAAGAAAAATCTGAAAAACTCCAGTTAAAAGAAACTGAAGAAAACCCTTCAAAATTGTGTTGTTCAGGTTGGAAAAAAGAAAAAGCAAATTTATAAGCTGAATTCGTAAGTATAAAAGCTCCGCTCAAATTCAAATCAATACCACCAAAACTTAAAGGAAAATTTAATGTGTTCTCAATCATAATCTTTTTACCAAAAGAAAAAATCCGAAAAGACGGAGAAAAAAAATCAAAATCTAAACCCAAACCAACATCTGACACAAACTTTTTACTCCAAAGTGAAAAAGATGAGAAAAAAGAGAAAGGATAAGATATAAATTCACCTCCAACCTCAGGAACAATATCAACGCCCGGATAATAAAAAAGTGAATTCAAAGAGAAAAAAGGGTGAAAGAAAGCAAAATCATACACAAAATCATACGAAAAGGAAAGGGAAAGAAAAGCGGGAGATAAAAATGGATTCTGATAAAGGAAATCAGATAACCTGAAAGTGGAAAAGGGAACAAAAGGCAAGACAAAAAAATCTTTGAAAAATCCTTTCTCAAAATAAGGAACCAAGAATCTACCAGATAAGGAAAAACGAGAAAAATAAATAGAGCTTCTTAAAAAAGGAGAAAATCCAAAAACATCCGAATTCCCAAAAACTCCACCTATCCCAAAACTCAAATTTTTTAAATTTAAATCTCCGCCAAAAAATCCAAAACCAAAAGAAGAAACAGACTCAGAAATATGATTTGAATAGAAAAAAATCTGATTGTAAAAAGATAAAGACGAGGAATTAGATATTTTCAAATCATCTGAAAAATTCTGGTATGCAGATGAAAAGGGTAATGATGCTGTTTCAACGCTCGCCGGAATAGTAGATAAAAATCTAAAAGTAAAAATTTTGTAGCTCAATCCGAAAGCTCCCGGAACAAAAAAGTTCAATCTTGAAGAAAAAATGTCCTTGCCAGCAAAATTGTTTTCTCCATCAAAAAAAACTGATTCACCAGAGTAAGAAAAATTTCCGCCAAAGAGAAAAATTTTTGTCTTTGAAAAAAAGAAAGGATAAAGTGATAAGTCAAGCGGTCTCAAAACGCTTTCAGAAAAAAAATATGAAAAAGGCACAAAAAACTCAGTCCCCAAAATAACTCCGTGTTTTTGAGAAAGAGAAAATGTCGGATTTGAAAACCCCGGAGACTTCCCTTCTAATGTAAATTTTCTCGGCAAAAACAAAGATAAAGGCAAAGATAAAAAGGGTAAATTAAATTTTGGAGAAGAAACTCGTATCTTCTCATCGGAGGGATCAAAAAAAATTTCCCGAGCTAAAATAGAATTCGGACATCTCAAAGAACAGAGGGAAACACATAGATTTTGAAAATAAACTCCGTTTTCTAACCTGAAAAACTCAGACTGAATTCCGACACCTGATATTTCACCACTTATGTTTTGAGCTTCAGCAGATAGAGAGCGAACCTTTACATATAAAATTTCATCCTCAAGATTTATTTTGAAAACTTTCTCAACTTGATATATTGTTGCAGACCTACAAAAAAAACTTACACTATCAAAGTAAATAGTAGCACTTTCAAAGAAAATCCGAGAGTTTATCACAAGAAAAGCGAAAAATAATAACATCTACTTTTTCTGTAGTTCATTCACTGCTACTATTTTTGCTGAACTGCTATTATTTTTGCTGACGCCACCTCATTACCATCAACAGAAGCTTTTGCGTCAAAAAACCAAACATTTCCCTTCTTTGTTTCAAAAAAAGCTTCAAGAGTAAGTTGGGAAGGCGGGACAACTGGCTTTTTGAATCTCGCTTCCCTTACCCCAGCAAGATAAAACGGAATTCCTCTTAACTCAGGAAAAGAGACAAGAACCAATAAAGCACAAGCTTGCGCCATAGCCTCTATTATAAGAACCCCCGGCATAACTGGATTTCCTGGAAAATGATGAGGTACCCAAAACTCATCTTCTTTAACTTTTTTGACAGCAATTATGTGCTTACCTTTCTCAATCTGAATTATCTCATCTACGAATGTGAAACCTTCACCGTGAGGTAAAATGTCTTTCACCTTCTCCATAGCAAAATCAAAATATAACCAAATTCAATCAAATTAGATTTTTGAGCATGTTTCTGAAATTCTCGTTTGTTCTCAGCTCATTTACGAGTTTGTATATTTCAGAAGCTTTGGGCATAAGTCCTTTTTTGAAAACAAGCCTTTGAGCCATAGCAAATAACTCATACTTTTCTTTTGAATATGGATATCCCCACGGTTTGTTTTTCAGAGGAATTTGCTCTATATTTATGTGCTGTGGGAAAAGAAACTCTTTGAAACCGTCGTCTGAATGAGACCTACCTATTCCGCTTTCTTTCATTCCTTGCCATGGGGTTTCAACAAGACCATAGCTCATAGCGTGGTCATTTATAAGGACTGACCCAGCTTCTATCTTCTTTGCAACTCTTTCGCCTCTTTTCAGGTCGCGCGTCCATA
>Ga0081478_139704_pt1 | contig 22239 bp, 20 predicted proteins | sample OctSprmetagenome_FD_70983 | JGI IMG/M metagenome (GOLD analysis project Ga0081478, IMG submission 70983) | Hot spring and microbial mat streamer communities from Octopus Spring Streamers, Yellowstone National Park, USA - T=80-84 v2 (version 2) | ecosystem: Environmental > Aquatic > Thermal... | reverse complement strand
TTAAATGAAATTTCGTTATTATTTATGCTTCCTCTTATAATCTCCCTTCCAAGTATTGTAAAGACTTTAAATTCTCCGTTTATATTGTCATTTAGTTTTATAATGACATTATTGTTTTTGATTTTTATTGAGGAAATGAAGGATTCGGAAATTGAAACAGAGCTGCCAGAGAATTTTGATATAAAAGCATCATAAGAAACAGAGGAGCAACCTCCGCAGGTTCCCTGATAATAAGCACCTCCTCCCGGATTATAAGTTGGAAAGTCAGTTGAATTTGTCCTTCCAACTACAAAAACATTTCCATTAGCATCTGCTGAAACTGAATAGGCTCCATCATAAGAACTTCCTCCATAATAAGTTGCCCATAGTCTAACTCCACTATTAGTGAATTTTAATATAAAAGCATCATTATAAGTAGAGCAACCTCCACAAGTTCCATCATAATAAGTACCTCCTCCTGGATTTAATTTTGGAAAGTCAGTTGAATATGTCCATCCAACTACAAAAACATTTCCATTAGCATCTGTTGAAATTGAAGAGGCTACATCATTATTACTTCCTCCATAATAAGTAGCCCATAATCTAATGCCATTATTAGTGAATTTTATTATAAAAGCATCATAATAACTAGAACAACCTCCGCAGGTTCCCTGATAATAAGCACCTCCTCCCGGATTATAAGTTGGAAAGTTAGTTGAATTTGTCCTTCCAACTACAAAAACATTTCCATTAGCATCCGTTGAAATTGAATAGGCTACATCACCACCACTTCCTCCATAATAAGTTGCCCATAATAAAGCTCCACTATTATTGAATTTTAATATAAAAGCATCAAAAAAACTAGCATTATTTGACTGATAATAAGCACCTCCTCCTGGATTATAAGTTGGAAAGTTAGTTGAATATGTCTCTCCAACTACAAAAACATTTCCATTAGCATCCGTTGAAATTGATCTGGCATAATCATAAGAACTTCCTCCATAATAAGTTGCCCATAATAAAGCTCCACTATTATTGAATTTTAATATAAAAGCATCAAAAGTACCAGCATTATTTGGCTGATAATAAGCACCTCCTCCTGGATTATATGTTGGAAAGTCAGTTGAAGTTGTACTTCCAACTACAAAAACATTTCCATTAACATCTGTTGAAATTGAAAAGGCTTCATCATAATCATTTCCTCCATAATAAGTTGCCCATAATCTAACTCCATTATTTTTGAATTTTAATATAAAAGCATCATTATAACCAGCATTATTTGGCTGATAATAAGCACCTCCTCCTGGATTATATGTTGGAAAGTCAGTTGAATATGTTCTTCCAACTACAAAAACACTTCCATTAGGATCTGTTGAAATTGAAAGTGCCTCATCCTCATCACTTCCTCCATAATAAGTTGCCCATAATCTAACTCCACTATTAGTGAATTTTAATATAAAAGCATCAAAACCAGCATTAGTTCCCTGATAATAAGCGTCTCCTCCTGGATTATAAGTTGGAAAGTCAGTTGATTTTGTCCATCCAACTACAAAAACATTTCCATTAGCATCCGTTGAAATTGAAGTGGCTCTATCATCATAATAACTTCCCCCATAATAAGTTCCCCAAACAAGAGCATGAGGGTCAATTAAAAGTTTTTCCTTTCCTTCATAATCCCTTATCTCAAAGCTTAATAAATTGTCCTTTATTGTGTATTTGGCACTTATTTCCTTTTTCCCTTCATAAGCAATTAAATTCCCATCTTTTATTATCCCAATTGGTGTTTTTAATAAAACACTTTTTCCTTCATCTGTTAATTCTATTTCAGCATTTCTTACTTTGATTTTTATTTGGGCTATGTTTGAGTTTGGATTGGCTTCAAATTCATGATGAAAGTTCCCATTCTCATCATATCTTAATATCCAATCTATTCCAGGATAGACTTCCTTTATCCTAACCTTCTTATATAGCCTTACAAATAAAATTCCATCGGGTGCATATTGAGTATAATAATTTTCATAGTAGTTTTCTATTTCATTTTCAAATACTATATTTTCCTTTTTGATATTTCCTCCTATTAAGTCATAGTCTATTCTCCAAACTTTGATATTCTCTTTAATTGGCTTATTGTCTATTTTTGAGATTTCTAAATTCTCTTTTTCAAAAGAGAACATTACAAAGGAAAGACCTTTTTCAGTAAGGTAGATATTAAATCCAGGTCCTTTGGAGTAAATAAGAGCTTCTTTATTTATTTGACCACGATTTGACGAAAACCCAAGATATAATTTTTCATTAGCTGTTATCCATTTCCTTACGACAGAAAAGTCATAGGAGCTTATCCTTTGAGCAAAGGCTTGTCCTATAAATAAAGTCGTTATCATGGTTATAAGGTTTAACCACCTCATAGTTTTAACCTCCTGCGTGAAATTTTAAAGGATGAAAATTTTAATTTCAATTTGTTAATTTGAATCAAGTAAAAAAGGCTTGTTTAATTAGTAGGGAGAGGAAGCACTCTGCCAAGAAAACTTGCTTTAAAATTTTAACATTATGAAATTAAAAAACAAAGTTTGTTATGTGGCAGGTGGGACGGGAAAGGTTGGAAAAGGAATTGTTATGGAGTTTTTGAATGAAGGGGCATATGTTATTGTTTCATCAAGATTTAAGGAAAAATTGGAAAATTTAGAAAAAATTTTTGTTAATGAAAAATTGTTTTTAATTTGTGAAAATATAGGGTCGGAAGAAGGTGCCGAAAAAATAAAAAATTATATTTTAAATAAGTTTGGAAAAATTGATGTTGTTGTTGCTTCAATTGGAAGTTGGTGGTCTGGGAAAAAAATTATAGATTTAGATTTAAAAACTTATGAAGAAGTAATGTTTCAAAGACTTACAACACATTTTATTTGTGCTAAAACATTTTTAAAATATATGGTTGAAGTCAATAATGGTGTTTATACACTAATTGGTGGATTTCATGCACAAATTCCACTTAAAGAAGCTGGAATTATATCAATAGCAGGGGCAGGTGAAATCATGCTTACAAAAGTTCTATATGAGGAGCTTAAAAATTACAATATAAGAATAAATGAAGTCTTGCTTCCACCTGTTGGACAAAAAATTACTGAAAATGATATTGGAAAATTTTTAGCTTACTTATGCTCAGACGAAGCTTATATGATAAATGGACAAATTATAAGTCTTTATGGAGATTGATATTGAATATTTAAAGCAAAAACAAATTGAACTTAGCAAAAAAGTGATTATTAAACCTTTGGATATTGAAATAAAATATATAGCGGGTTGTGATTCTGCATTCAGAGGTGATTTAATAAATTCTGTATTTGTTGTTTTAGATTTTAAAACATTATCTATTGTTGAAATAAAGAATATAACATCAAATGTTAATTTTCCATATATTCCTGGATTTTTGGCTTTTAGAGAAGTTCCAAATCTTATTAATGCTTACGAAACACTAAAAATAAAACCAGACTTAATAATGGTTGATGGGCATGGAATAAGTCATCCAAGAGGGCTTGGAATAGCAAGCCATTTAGGTGTTATCTTAAATAAACCGACAATTGGAGTAGCTAAAAGCATTTTAGTAGGTAAATATAAAGAGCCTTGTAAAATTAAAGGATGTAAAGAAATTGTATATTTTAATAATAAGGCAGTAGCTTATGCATTAAGAAGTAAGAATAATAGCGATGTTATATTTGTTTCGCCAGGACACCTTATAGATCTTGATAGCGCATTATCTATTGTTTTAAAAACCCTAAAAAATTATAAATTACCTGAACCCACAAGGATTGCTGACTATTATTCAAGGAAGTTTTAATGATACCAGTTAGTGAAATTTTTTATTCAATTCAAGGGGAAGGTAAATTTGTTGGTGTTCCTTCATTATTTTTAAGGTTTGCTGGTTGTGATGTTGGTTGTATTTGGTGTGATACAAAAGAAGTTTGGATGAAAGGAAAGCCTTATGATAAAAAAAATTTGATAGATTTAATAAAAAGCAAATCTAATAAAAACATTCATCTAATTTTAACAGGAGGAGAACCTTTGCTTTACAATAACTTCATAAATGAGCTTGTAAAATCGGTTGTTAATGATTTTAATTTAATTGAAATTGAAACATCAGCAACGAGAGTTCCTTATGGATTTATAAGAGATTGTGAAAAGGTTTTCTTTAACACATCTCCAAAACTAAAAAATTCCTTAGTTAAGGATGAAAAAAGAATAAATAAATTAGCAATAGATTTCTTTTTAAATTCTAAAAGAGCAATTTTTAAATTTGTTGTTGAAAATGAAAGGGATGTTATTGAAATAATTGAGGATTTTGTTAAACCATTTAAAATTCCTAATGAGCTGATTTACTTAATGCCTCAATCAAAGAATAGAGAAGAATTTTTAAAATTAAGCCCTATTATTGTTGAATTATGTAAAAAGTATCAATTTAATTTTTCTCCAAGACTCCAACTTGTTATTTGGGACAAAGCAGTAGGTGTTTAGATAGATAGCCAAAGCTTTAATTTATTCTTTAAAATTTTCTTATGACTGAGCTGTTAATTTCTTTGGTGTTTGAAAGAGTATGGGATAAATTACCAACTAAAATATATCTCCCAAAAGCTCAAAATCCTTCTATCGCTTCAATAGGTCCTGAATATCTCGGAGGGGTTGTTGGAAATTGGTATTTATATCAGCTTACAGGAGTGCTTTATGGAAACGGAACTTCAAGAGATAGTATATTCTTAGTAACGCCTGTAATAACATATTGTGATAATCCAAATGTAGCATTTAGAGTTGAAAAAATCGTTTCAGATAGCTTTCCAAGTGGTAGATATGATACTACATTTCAATATGTAAGAGAGGATTCTGCTGCTGTTTATGGAGGAATTGTCGTTTATAAAATACTTCAAAATACATGGCAAGGTATAGATACTTGTGTAGTGCTATTAAATACACCTTATCCAATTCCAAGCATTGATGATGATGCAATTCCTGATACTGTTTGGTATAGGTCATCACCAGGAAACCTAATTTCAAAAAATGCAGATACAGTATATAGCAGAGTTGAAATTAGATATAAATTAAAAACGACATCTACTATTTCTGGTTTTCAAATAGATTCTATTTTATTTTACGATAGATATAAGTTCAGATTTCGTGAAAACTATGGTTTCTGGTTAATTAAACTTGATACAAGTTATATGGTTGCTTATATAACTGGCTTTGGTCCCTTTCCAATAATTCAGGCTAATGTTTATACAAAGACACTTCAACAAACTAATGTTTCAATCCCTGAATCTAACTTGTCATATAAAATAATAAACAACACTATTTACTTTGATAGAAATTACAAGGGTTATATTTACATTTATAAGCCTGATGGGAGAATGTATAAATCAATTTTCCTTAATGGAAAATCTCTTGACCTTTCAAGCTATAAAGGACTTTATATTATAAAACTTGGTCAAAACTATATAAAATTTATAAATAGATAGGGGGTTATCGCCCCCTTATAATTTCATTAAGAACATTTATTATTTCTTCATCTGTATAATGCTCTAATTTTTCAGCAACATTATGACTTCTAAGATAAGCCTCCCATAATTCATGAGCCTTTATTATATTCATAACTAAAACTTTACCTTTTTCTGTGAATTTAATTTTATCTTCCTCAATTTCAACTATTCCAAGTTTAATAAATTTTGAAATTTCCACATTTTTTATATCTGAAACTTTTAAACCATTTTCTGAAAGTTCATAAAGTAATTTTAATTTGTCTTGCCATTCTATCATTTTCCTTCTTTTGTAATTCCTTAAAATTTTAATAATTATACCTTCTTTTGGAGAAATAATCATTACTAAAATAAAAAATATCGTTAAAATTACAACGATTGCTGGACCACTTGCAACATTGAGATAATATGAGCTGTAAAGTCCAAGAATAACCGAAATTGAGCTTATTAAAATTCCAAACTTAATAATATCTGAAATTCTTTTAAAAATCAAATAACCAATAGCTGATGGAATAATTAAAAGTGCTACTGCTAATATAATACCAACTGCTACAACAGCAGAAACAACACTTATAGAAACCAAAATAATCATAAAGTACCTAAATAAACTATCAGGAAAACCATAAAGTTTAAAAAGTGTTTGATTAAATGTCCAAAGAACAAATTCTTTAAAAAATAGAGCAATTGAAAATATAACAATAACCGCAATAAATGAAACTAAAATAATATCAGAATTTCTAATAGCAAGAACATTTCCAAATAAAATGTGATATAAATCTATGTCCTTTGACCTTATCAAACTCATAATTGCTACACCAAGAGCAAAAGCACCACTTAGTCCTATTCCAAGTGCAGTATCACCCTTAATTTTGGTTTTACTCTCTATAAAGCCAACAAATATAGCAGTTAAAATTGCACTAAAAACTGCTCCAATAAAGAAAGGAATTTTTAAAATATAAGCAATTGCAATACCAGGGAGAACTGCATGTGAAATAGCATCTCCCAATAATGACCATCTTTTACTAATTAAAAATGGAGAAATAAAAGAACTTGTAATAGCAATGATTATTGAAGTAAATAGTGCTTTAATAAAAAATTGATAATGAAGTGGCTCAAACATAACTAAATACCTACGAGCTTCTCACTATAAAGTTCAAATAGATTTTCATTTGTTAAGACTTCATTTGGTTTGCCTATGGCTATTATTGTTCTATTTAATAAAATTAATTCATCATAATTTTTAACTCTTGCTAAATCATGGTCAATTATGATAATTGTTTTGTTATTACTTTTAAGCTCATAAAAAATTTCAAATAAATTTCTTTCTGTTAAAACATCAACATTAGCAAATGGCTCATCAAGTAAGTAAATATCTGCATTTTGGCAAATTGCTCTTGCAATTAAAACTCTTTGTTGTTGCCCTCCTGAAAGCTCAGAAATTTGCCTGTTTCTTAAATGATAAATATTTAACTTTTTAAGAGCATTTATGGCAATTTCTTTATCTTCTTTTGATGGTCTTTTTAATAAACCAAGATGAACATATCTACCCATTAAAACTACTTCAAAAACAGTTATAGGAAAGTCCCAATCTACAATTTCCTTCTGTGGGACATAAGCTATTTTTTCTCTAACCTCCTTAAATAATTTATTATTGAAAAATTTTATTTCTCCACTTTCTGCTTTTATTAGTCCTAAAATTGATTTGAATAATGTGCTTTTACCTGCACCATTAGGTCCAATAATACCATATATTTTCCCTTCTTCAAATTCTAAATTTACATCTATTAAAATAGGGTTTAATTCATAATATACTGTTAAATTCGCTATCTTTAAGCTTTTCATCGCATTCTCCATTATAGTTTTTTCCCGTTAAGCCCTCATATATTGCCTTTATATTATGAATTTGCATTTTTATATAAGTTTCTGCATTTGAACCTTCTTTCCCGACTGAATCGCCATAAAGCTTTTTACCAATCCTTATTTTTGTTTCTTTCGCTATACTTTCCATAATTCTTGGATTAACCGTTGTCTCAATAAAGACTGCTTTTGCTTTCTTTTGCTTTATTAAGTCAATAAGCTTCTTTATTTCTTTGGCAGAAGGCTCATCCTCAGTTGATATTCCCCATATACTACCTATGAATTCAAAACCATATCTTTTTGAAAAATAGCTATAAGCATCGTGGGTTGTGATAAGCTTTCTATCTTCATTTGGAATTTTTGAAACAACACACTTTATGAATTCATCTAATTTTTTAAGTTTTTTTACATATTTTTCGTAATTTTTATTATAAATCTCCTTACCATCTGGATCAATGGAAATCAAAAAATCTCTTATATTCTTGACATACTCCATAGCAAGAATAACATCCATCCAAAGATGTGGATCATTATTAGATGGCTCAATATTTTTAGCAACTTCAAAGTATATAGCATTTTCTCTTTTGTTTGAAATTAACTTTAAGAGCCAATTTTCAAGATGATGACCATTTGCTATAATAATATCAGCTTTTGAAATTCTAATTATATCAGAGGGAATAGGCTCATAAGTATGTGGATCCCCACCAACAGGAACTAAACTTTCAACGCAAATTCTATCTCCTCCTATTTCCTTTACAAAATCGTACAAAATAGTAATTGTCGTAATAACTTTTAACTTACAACCCTTTGGATAATGATATAAAATCCCTTCATAAGGATTTATACAACCAAATAATAAAAATAACCCAAAAAATCTTTTAGACATTCCTAAAATTTTAAAGGATAATTCCTAAAAATTTTTGTGTTGTCCAATAATTCTGAAATACAGATTATTTCTTATTTTCCCACCCACCCTTAAATTAAGCCTTCGGCTTATAAATACCCCATTTTTTGCTTTGGGGGGCTTCGCTCCCCTTAAATTCCCCCACAAAACAATAATTTTCTGAAATTTTTATAAGTTTTTGATTATCAATCACTTAACACTATTTATTGGACAAAGCAAAAAACTTGTGCTTTGTCTAGTAATTCTAAAATATAGATTATTTCTTATTTTTCCCACCCACCCTGAAATCAAGCCTTCGGCTTTAAAAAACCCCATTTTTTGACTTGGGGGCTTTGTCCCCCTTAAATTCCCCCGTAAAATAAATAATTTCTTAAAATTTTGGTAATTTGCTGATTATCAATCACTTAACACTATTTATTTGGACAAAGTAAAAAATTTTTGTATTGTCCAATAATTCTAAAATTACTTATTTTTCTTCATTTTACCCACCCCAAAAATAAGCCTTCGACTTAAAACTTTCGCCCCCCAAATAAACCCCCAATAAATTCAGTAATTTCCTAAAATTTTCATAAGTCCTTGATTATCAACTACTTAACACTATTTATTGTACAAATCAAAAAATTTTTTGCGCTATAAGGCTTAACAATTTATTTATTTTTCATTTTGTTTTATTTTAAATAACTCTAATGGTAATGGAAAGGCAATTGTTGTAGTTTTTTCAGATGAAATTTCAATTAATGTTTGTAAATATCTTAATTGTATTGTTATTGGATTTTGAGCTAATATATCGGCAGCCTCTCTTAACTTTTGTGCTGCTTGATATTCACCCTCTGCTGAAATTATTTTTGCTCTTCTTTCTCTTTCTGCTTCTGCTTGTCTTGCCATAGCTCTTCTCATTTCCTCTGGCAAATCTACATGTTTAATTTCAACTGCTACAACTTTAACGCCCCAATTTTCTGTTTGCTTATCAATAATTCCTTGTAATTTTAAATTCAATTTTTCTCTATTTGCTAAAATTTCATCTAATTCAACTTCTCCTAAAACACTTCTTAATGTTGTTTGTGCAATTTGACTTGTCGCATAAAAATAATCTTCAATTTCTAATATGGCTCTATCAGGATGAACAACCTTAAAATAAACAACTGCATTTACTTTTATTGAAACATTATCTTTTGTTATTACATCTTGTGAAGGAACATCAAGGGCAACTAATCTTAAAGAAACTTTTTGCATCGTGTCTATGAATGGAAGAAGAATTACAAGTCCAGGTCCTTTTACACCTACAAATCTCCCAAGTCTGAAAACAACTCCCCTTTCGTATTCATTCAAAATCCTAATCATATATGTTAAAAGTGAAATTAAAAGGAATATAATAAGAGCAAGGGTAAATAAGGTCATACTGAAATTTTAAAGGATAACTATTTTGCTTTGTCCAAATTTTTTGCTTTGGGGGGCTTCGCCCCCTAATAATCCCCCCAAAAACCTATAATTTCCTAAAATTTTCACAAGTTATTGATTATCAATTACTTAACACTATTTATTGGACAAAGTATTAAACTTTAAAATTTACGAAATTGATTATTTTTCTTTTTTCTACAATTGTTAGACAAGAGGCTTTTGGTATTTCAAGTTTTTTAATTCCTGATGAAAATGAAAGGATAATTTTCCCTTCTTCACAAACACTATTTTCTAATGTTATTCAATTTGAAATTACATATAAAAGTGCCTTTTTTACATTTCCAATTTTTGAAAATTTAAATTATAGCTTTTATTTTGATACAACTTATGGAATTGGCATTGCTTATAAATTTGAAAATTTTTCCTTAGGTTTAAATGGGTTTAAATTAGATAGTCAATTTTTATTTAATTTTGGAGCTTATTTAAATTACAACAATTTTGAAAGTAAATTTTCATTTACTTATCAAGTAAATAACAATTTTGATTTAAGAAGCTTTTTAAAAATATCATTCTTTGAGCAGTATAGCTTAAGATCATATTTAGAATACAAAAACAATCTAAATGCTATTGTTGGAATTTTTTATGAGCCTTCCAAATATAGATTTTTGAATTTTGGATTTTCAAAAATTGATAATAATTATTTTTCTTTTGGTAGTGTTGAAGTTTTGATTTTTAGAGATTTTTTGACAATTAGAGGAGGTGTTTATGAAAACCTTGAAAATAATGAGTTATTTCTAAATTATGGGTTTTCTATAAGTTATGAAAATTTTAGAAGTGATTTTATTGTAAATGAAAGTGCTTTTAAATTAGGGATTTTTTATAGGTTTAATATATTTTAAAATAGCTCCAAAATTGTTAAATGATGTTGTGTCCGATAGTTCTAAAATTATCTATTTTGTTAAATATATATTTAGTCCTATCGCTTATAAATAACCAATTTTTGCCTCACGTTATAAAACTTCCTAATTAACTAAATTTAATATCCATTCCAATTTGATTAAGTTTTTTTTGTATATCCGAAATTACTTTATTAAAATCTTCTTCAGATAATTCTCCAATTCCATAACCATCAATATATCCTTGGATAGGAATGCTAATTTGAGAGAATGGCTCTTCAGAAAAAATTATACTACAAAATGATACTCTCCAAGGAAAAAGAACTTTTTTTTCCCTTAGTTCAGAAGGCCAAATTAGTGTTTGATCATCGTAATAAGTTCTTTTAATTACGCCTATGGCATGTATTTCATAAGTCTTAGCTATTTGAAAAACTGCAATATCAAAAGGTTGGATTTCATTGTACTTTCTGAGAAAGTCTCTCCAATTTCTTTGATGTTTTTCCCCTGCTATTTTATCCCAAAATCCCCATAATAATCTATCTTTGGCTGTTTTGATATTTACGATGTTATTTGATGAAAATAGCCATCTATTTTTATTTTTAGGTCCTCCTAAGGTTAAAAATTGCATTATATGAGACATAGTTTTGAAATTTTAAAGCATTGCCTTTTGCCTTGTCCAAATAATTCCAAAGATATGAATTATTTCCTTATCCCTTTGCCCATCTTTAAATTAAGCCTTTCGCTTAAAAGGGAACTTTGTCTCTTAACACTATTTATTGGACAATGCAGTTAAATAAAGCTTTAAAATTTTTAAATGATTAATAAACCTCAATGGCTAAAAATAAGACTTGAATATAATGAAAAATTTCACGATGTTAAGAAAACTTTAAAAGAAAAAAAGTTATATACAGTTTGTGAGGAAGCAAAATGCCCAAATATAAATGAATGTTGGTCTCATGGAACTGCTACAATTATGATTTTAGGCGATACTTGTACAAGAGGTTGTAAATTTTGTGCAGTAAAAACAGGCAATCCAAAAGGTTGGGTAGATCCATTAGAGCCATTACATGTTGTTGAAACAATTAAACATTTACAATTAAAATATGTAGTATTAACAATGGTTGATAGAGATGATTTATTAGATGGGGGGGCATTTCATGTTTATAGAACAGTTTTAGAAATTAGAAAAAACTTTCCTGATATAAAGATTGAAACCTTAGTAGGAGACTTTCAAGGAAATAAAAATTCAATTAGTTTAATAGCAAATTCTCCAATTGATGTGTTTGCTCATAATGTTGAAACCGTTGAAAGATTAACTCCAATTGTTAGAGATCCAAGAGCAAGTTATAAGCAATCATTATTCGTTTTGGAATATGCCAAAAAAGTTAATCCAAAAATTTTAACGAAAAGCTCAATAATGGTTGGGCTTGGTGAAACAGAAGAGGAAGTTATTCAAACTATGAAAAATTTAAGAAGTGTTGGAGTTGATATATTAACAATTGGTCAATATTTACAACCTACAAAAAGGCACTTAAATGTAGTTGAATATGTTCCACCTTATAAATTTAAATGGTATAGAGATATAGGTCTTCAAATAGGATTTAAAGAAGTTTTTTCAGGACCTCTTGTTAGAAGTTCATATAGAGCGGAAAAAGTTTTTTATGGTGAAGTTTGAAGCTCAATCAAAATTACCAACAATTTATGGAGAATTTATAATTAGAGCTTATAGTGAGAATGATAAAGAGCATTTGGCACTTATAATGGGAGAATTAAAAAATGGCATTATTGTTAGGATTCATTCTCAGTGTATAACAGGTGAAGTTTTTAATTCTTTAAGATGTGATTGTGGATTTCAGTTAAATTATGCTTTGAAAAGAATCTCAGAAGAAAAAAATGGTATTTTAATTTATTTAAGTCAAGAAGGAAGAGGAATAGGACTTATAAATAAAATAAAAGCATATTATTTGCAAGATTTGGGTTATGATACGGTTTCTGCTAATCATCAACTTGGATTTGAAAGTGATTTAAGAAATTACAAAGTAGCATTTGAAATTTTAAAAGATTTAGGAATAAGTGAAATAAGACTTATGACGAATAATCCAAATAAAATAAAAGAGCTTGAATTTTATGGAATAAAAATTATTCAAAGAATACCAATTTTTACAAAAGCAAATGAATATAATAGAAGCTATATTCTCACAAAAATTAAAAAACTTGGTCATCTTATTGATGAAAATCAAATTTAATGTGTCAAATTAAAAAGAAATGATTTTTATAAGTTCTTGAAAATCAATAGTTTATTTAATTTATCAAAATAAAATAACTTTAAATTGACAAATTAAATTAAATTTACAAAATTCTAATAAAAACAAAGATTTTAGCAATTTGCTAAATTAAAATATGGAAAATTTAAATCGTCTCTTTGAGCTTGATTTTACTATGCTTTAAAATTTGGAAATGCTTTTTCAAAACGAATTAATTAAAAATCATACAACATTTAAAATTGGTGGATATGTAAAGTTCTTTTCAAAGCCAAAAAGTTTAAAAGAATTAGTTTATGTTGTCAAATTATCCAAAGATAAAAATTTAAGAATAATTCCTATATCAAATGGATCAGATATTATTTTTCCAGATTATGAATTGAATGCTATTGTTATAAAATTAGATCAAATGAAAGGTATAAACATAAATGATGATATTGTAGAAATTTTTTCAGGTGAAGGATTACCAAAAATAGCAATATATTTAGAAAATTATGGTTTGAGTGGTTTTGAACATCTTTATGGCATTCCAGGAAAAATTGGTGGTGCTGTTTGTAAAAATGCTGGTGCTTATGGTGTTGAAATAAAGAATTTATTATTAAAAGCTTTTGTTGTTAATTGGGAAGGGGAGCTTATTGAATTAAATTCAAGTGAATTAAATTTAAGATATAGAGAATCTGATTTATTGAAATATGGTATTTTATATAAAGCTGTTTTCAAACTTAAAAAAGATAATCCTGAAAATATAAGAAAAAGAAGGGAAGAATTTTCAGAGATAAGAAAGAAAACTCAACCTTATGGAATTCCAACTGCTGGGTGTATGTTTAAAAATCCAAATGGAAATAGTGCAGGAAAGCTTATAGAGAGCGTTGGACTTAAAGGATATAGAATTGGTGATATAAAAATATCTGAAAAACATGCTAATTTCTTTATAAATTTAGGAGATGGTAAAGCGGAAGATGTTTTAAAACTAATGGAAATTGCTAAAAAAAGAGTTTATGAAGAATATGGAATTGTTCTTGAAGAGGAGGTAGTAATTATAAGATGAAAGAGTACGTAATAGCAATTGACTTAGGCTCAGGCTATATTAAGGCAGGGCTTGGTTATAACTCAGAAGAAGGCTCTGAAATTATAGCGATAAGTGAAGTTCCATCCATGGGTATAAAGAATGGATTAATTATAAATACTCAAAAAGCAAGTGAATCAATTAAGAAATCAATTTATAATTTAAAGAATATGACTAACTTTGAAAAATTTGAATATTTGCCTGTTGTAGTTGGAATAAATGGAAAAAGTATATTTTCTGCTAAAAGCTCAAATGGTATGATTTCAATAAGAAATAATAAACCAATAGATGAAAACGATATTAAGAAGGTTATTGAGCAGGCAAAAATTGCAGCAGTTATTCCAAGTGAGCATGAAGTAATTTACATTCATCCTAATAATTTTATTGTTGATAGTCATAAAAATATAAAAAATCCTATTGGTATGTTTGGTAGGAGACTTGAAGTTGAAACATATGTTGTTAGTGTTGAGTCAATAATGATAAAAAATATAAAAGCTGTTTTGAATAGTGCAGGTATTTTTGATGCACAAGTTTATCTAAATCCAATTGCTCAAAAGTATGGAATTTTAGATGAGGAAGAAATGAATGAAAGTGTAATTATAATTGATGTTGGGAAGAATCTTTCTACAATATCTCTTTGGAATGGAGATGCTTTAATTTACTTAGCAACTTATGAGCAAGGATTGAATATAACTATTGAAGAAATATCAAGAGACATTTCAATACCAAGAAATTTAAGTGAAAAAATTTTAAAAACCGTAGGGGTTCCGAACTTATATCAGTTTGATTATGAAGATAGTGAAATTGAAATTTATGATGAAAAAAGAAATGAAACTGTTAAAATTAGTACAAGAAGAATATCAGGTATTATAGCTGAAATTCTGTCATCTATATTTACAAGAATTTATTCAGATATTGAAAAGGTTGGATTTTTTAAAAATGCACCTGTTCCAATAATATATTTATCAGGTGGTGTTGCTCAAATTGAGGGTGTTTCTCAAATTGTAGAAAGTGTATTTAACTTACCTGTATATATTGCAAAACCTTCAATAAAAGTAAATGATACAAAGTATCTAAGTCCAAGATATGTAACGATTGCAGGTCTTATAAAACTCTATTTTGAAAAACCAAAAGATAAAATTACTAAAAGTGAAACAAAGGAAAATATATTTTCAAAGTTTTTTAATAAGTTAAAAGAGCTTATAGAATAAGGAGGTAGAGATATGATAAGGGAAGACTTTCCAGAAGTATATTATCCACATGCAGGAGAAGAGGTAAAAATAGCTGTCATCGGTATTGGTGGAGGAGGAACGAATGCTCTAAACTACATGATAAAGAAAGGTATAGAAGGTGTAATTACAATTGCAGCAAATACTGATGTTCAACATCTTGGGAATTCACTTGCCGAGTACAAATTACAGCTTGGTAAAGGTTTAGCCAAAGGAAGAGGAGCAGGTGCGGATCCTGAAAAAGGCAAGAAAGCAGCAGAGGAAAGTGTAGAAGAGATTAAGGAACTTATAAGGGATGTTGATGTTGTTATAATAGCAGCGGGGATGGGTGGAGGAACAGGAACAGGAGCATCTCCTATTATAGCAAAAGTTTCAAAAGAAATGGATAAATTAACTATTGCAGTTGTAACAAAACCATTTTCAAGTGAGGGACCAAGTAGAATGAAGAAGGCATTAAAGGGTATTTCAGAGCTTTCACAAAATGTTGATTCAATAATTGTAATATCTAACGATGAAATTATAAAAAGAAAAGAATTAAAGTTTATTCAAGCACTTTCATTAGCAGATGAAGTTTTATATAAAACTGTTAAGTCAATTGTAGATATTATAACAAAACCGAGCTACATAAATGTTGATTTAGAAGATGTAAAAACAATTTTAAGAAATAGTGGTTATGCTATTGTTTCAGAGGGTGTTGGAAGGGGTGAAAAAAGAGCAGAAGAAGCACTTAAAAAAGCACTTGAAAATCCTTTGATTGATAATGTAAAAAGCATACAAGGTGCCAAAGGCATATTATTAAACATCCATTCAAGTCCAGAAGATAGTGAATATTCAATAAAAACAGAAGAAGTTAATTATATTTTAACAGGAATTTATAATGCTGCTTCAAGAGGAAGAACAGATGTTGAAATTATATTTGGATTTACATTTGATGATAGTTTAAATGATGAAATTAGAATTATTTTAATAGCTGCTGGAATGGAAACGGTTAAAGTATCTCATCAACAGCAAAGTTCTAATATAATAATTCCAAGATATAGAACTAATTCTTTTATTGTTTCTGATGAAATAGAGGAGGCATGATTGTTGAAGAAGGTAAAGGAAAATTTATAAAGCCTGAAAAGAAAGGTTTATTTTACAATCCAAGAGGTAAATTATCAAGAGAACTTGGAATAGCTATTTTAAGAGCTGAAAAAGAATTAAAAGGTAATATTAGTGTTTTTGAATGTATGGCAGGTATTGGTTTTAGAACAATAAGATATTATTTGGAAGCTAATATAAAGAACATTTGGGCAAATGAAGCAAATGAAGAAGCAATAGAAATCCTAAAAGAAAATTTAAAGTTAAATGGCATTAATGATATTAAAATTACTAATTTTGAAGCAAAGAAAATTTTATTAGAAAATGCTTTAAATGGAAATAGATTTGATTTTATAGATTTGGATAGCTTTGGATCTCCTTCTGAATTTGTTTTTAGTGTTATAATGGCTCTTAAATTAGAAGGTATTGTTTATTTTACATCAACAGATGGATTTACATTATGTGGTTTGAAGCAGAAGGCAAGCATTAGAAACTATGGTGTTCATTCAATAAATAGTAAGTTTTGTCATGAGCTTGGTGCAAGAATTTTAATAAGTCAATTTATGAAAATAGCAGGAAATCTAAATATGCATTTTGAACCACTAATTAGCTTATTTGATGGATATTCTTGGAGAATTGCTTTAAGACTAAAAAAGGGTGTTGAAAATGCTAATTTTGATAAGTTTGGGTATGTTTTATATGACCCAATAACAAAAGCTTTCAAAATTTTCAAAGATAATCATATTGAAGGTAGAGGATTAATATCAGGACCTATTTATCTTGATGAAATTCACAAAAAAGATTACATTATTAAGTTGATTGAAGTTTCAAAAGATTTTGATAATTTAAAAAAACTTCTTGAAAAAATTAAAGATGAAGAAAATATTCCATTTTTCTACGATTATCAAGAAATTTGTGATGTTATTTCTATAAGCCCACCTCCAAGAAGAAAAATTGTAAAACAATTAAAAAAACTTGGTTATTTAGCAAGTGAAACCCATTTTAGTCCTTATGGAATAAAGACAAATGCAGATTATGAAGAATTTGTTAAGGTTTTGAAAAACTTATGAATGGACATTAAATCACTAACAAAAACAATTTTATTTTTATTTTCAATTAAAATGATTTCATCAAAGTTATGAACTTTATACAATTTTTCAAAATTTTTAAAATCATATGGAAAATTAAAATCTAAAATAATGTCAGGAGCAAAATCATTTATAGCAGTTTTTAACTCCTCTTCCCAATTTAAAAATTTTGGATTTATAATAATTACATTAAATCCAACTCTGCGAGCATACTCATTAAATTTAACATTTTTGTCTATTGAAAATGCGAATGTTCTTTCAAATGATAAATTTCTGAGCATTTTGAAAACCAAATCATCATCACCATAACCTATTACAGCAATTTTCATTATATTTTAAATCTCCAACCTATATATAACTCTCTTACTTTTGGATTTTCTATCAATTCTTTTGATGTCCCCTCAATTAAAATCTCACCATCATATATTATATAAGCTCTATCAGTTATTTCAAGTGTTTCTCTAACATTATGGTCAGTTATCAAAATTCCTATTCCTATATTCTTTAATTGAATTATAATATCTTGAATTTCTTCTCTTGTTTTAGGGTCTATGCCTGTAAATGGCTCGTCCAATAATAAAAATTTAGGGTCTAATGCTAATGCTCTTGCAATTTCCACTCTTCTCCTTTCTCCACCTGATAATTGATAACCTTTACTATCTTTAAGTCTTAATACATTTAACATTTCTAATAATTTTTTAGTCTTTTCAATCCTTTCAGCTTTTTTCATCTTTCTCATTTCAAGAACACTATAAACATTATCCCAAACACTTAAATTTCTAAAAATTGATGATTCTTGAGGTAAATATCCAATTCCAAGTCTTGCTCTTTTGTACATAGGAAGTCTTGTAATTTCTTTATCGTTGAAAAAAACTTTACCTTTATTCGGTCTAATAGCTCCCATTATCATATAGAATGTAGTAGTTTTACCTGCCCCATTAGGTCCAAGTAAGGCAACAACCTCTCCTGTTTTAACATTTATATTTATACCTTTAACAACAGTTCTTTTTCCGTATTTTTTTACTAAACCTTCTGCTTTTAAGACATCCATATCTTTCTAATCCATCTATTTAAAGCAATTAAAAAGATAACAAGAACAATCGTTATATATATTGAAAGCACAAAAACATTTAAATAATCATTAAATATAACTCTTTTTGCCACTTCAATAGAAGGAATTGTAGGAGGTAAGTTATTATTTAAAATTAAATTATTTAAAAATTTTGCATGGGCTAAAAATCCAATTTGAGGATCAGGATGAAATATCTTTTGAAGTCCTCCAAATGAAGTATTAAATACTACAAAAAGCATAGGAATTGCTGTTATAAAAGCATATTTTATTTTGCCATTATTTATAAGATATGTTGTAGCAGTTATTAATGCTAAACTTGCTAATAGTTGATTTGCTATACCAAATATAGGCCAGAATGTTTTAATTCCACCATAAGGATCTACAACACCTGCATATAGAAAATAACCCCATAGTGAAACTGTTATTATTGTAGCAATAATTGAGGAAGTTATAGAGCTATAATTTGATAAAGGTTTTATTATTTTGCCAAATAAATCATGAAAAATATATCTTCCAACTCTCGTCCCCGCATCAATTGTAGTTAAAATAAATAATGCTTCAAAAAGAATTACGAAATGATAAAAGAATGCTATAAGATGTTTTCCAAAAACACTTGAAAAAATTAAAGCCATTCCTATTGCTAAACTTGGAGCACCACCTGTTCTTGATAAAATCGTTTTTTCTTCAATTGATTTTGATAAATTCTCAATATCATCAGCAGTTATTTTAAATCCCCAAGAATTTATTTTATTTACAGCACTTTCAATTGTTTTACCTATTTCAGATGGAGGGGAATTTATAGCAAAGTAAATGCCAGGTTCCATAGTAATAGCAGCAATTAAAGCCATAACTGCTACAAATGATTCCATTAACATTCCTGTATAACCTACAAATCTTGTATCACTTTCTTTATCAATGAGCTTGGGTGTTGTTCCTGATGAAACAAGTGAATGAAATCCCGATATTGCTCCACAAGCAATTGTTATAAATAAAAATGGCACTAAATCACCCTTCCAAACAGGACCATTACCATTTATAAATTGAGTAATTGCAGGCATTTTTACATTAGGTAAAGCTAAAAATATACCAATTGCTAAAATAATAACAGTTCCAATTTTTAAAAATGTGCTTAAATAATCTCTTGGAGCTAACAATAACCAAATTGGTAAAATTGACGCAATAGCACCATATAAAATTAAACCAATAGCTAATTGAGTTTCTGAAAATGTAAAAAATTTAGACAAATTCTCATCAAGAGCAATATATCTTCCAATTATCAAGCTAAGTATTAGCATTATTATGCCAAAAATACTTGGTCCAATTACTGAGCCTGGCTTAATTTTCCACATCCAAATGCCCATTATCATTGCTGTTGGAATTGTCATAATAATTGTAAATGTTCCCCATGGACTTTCAAAAAGCGCTTTTACAACAACAAGAGCAAGAACAGCCATCAAAATCATTAAAATTGAATATATTCCAATTAAAGACAAAACACCAGCAAATTTTCCAAGCTCATCAGAAATAATTTCTCCCAAAGATTTAGCATTTTTTCTTGTAGAAATTATTAAAATTACCATATCTTGAACAGCACCAGCAAGAATAACACCGAATACAATCCAAAGTGTAGAGGGTAAATAACCCATTTGAGCAGCAAGAACAGGTCCAACAAGTGGTCCAGCACCACTAATGGCAGCAAAATGATGTCCTAAAACTACCCATTTATTTGTGGGGACAAAATCATAACCATTATTAAACTTATGAGCAGGTGTTATATTATTATCATTTAACTGAAAAACTTTATTTGCTATAAATTTACTATAATAACGATAACCAATATAATAACTTGAAAGAGCAAGAATTAAAATCCAAACAGATGATATATTCTCTCCTCTATAAATAGCAAGAACAAATAATGATAAAAAAATCAAAATTGATAAAATAGTTGGAATTAAAAGCTTTTTCATTTTATTTTTAATATAGGACATATCACTTCCTCAATTGTAATACCTCCATGCATGAAATAATTTTCATATTGTTTTTTAAATTTATGCTCTTCTGATTTGAAAACGAAATATCCATAACCATCCGCTATACCAAATCTTTCCGAAATTTTTGGAAGTCCATAATCCTCTAAATTTTTAATTAAATAACCATCCTTACTCATAAATCTTAAACTATCACCAAATTTAAATCTTAAACCTTCACTTAAATCTTTACCACCACTAATGGCAATAGGTTTTTTCCCTATTATCCATCCATGGTCAGTTGTTATAAAAACAACATAATTTTGTTTTAAATATCTTTCAATAACATAAATAATTTTGCTGTCAATCAAAATAACATTTATAAGTTTTAAAATTGTGTCTAAGCTTTTAATATCTCTTAAACTTTCAATATCTGCTCTTTGATGTAAAAATTCATCCAAAAAGTTAATAACATTTATTTCTATTTCTTTTCCCGATGGATTAATTTTTGAGACATCTTCAAAATGATTGATTTTTAAAATTCTATAATTTTTTGAAATTTTATTTTCCCTTAAAAACTCATCAAAAAGCTCAATCTCATGTAAATTGTCATTTATGTATTCAGGATGTCGCTTATAAATCTCCAAAGGCAATTTTCCTGAAAATAAAGAATTTCTCGAAAATAAAGTAGATGTTGGAATAATTGAGAAATAAAAGTCAATTTCTATATTAAAGGAACTTGGCATTTCTTTTAAAAATAATAACATTTGGTCAATTCTAAAAGCATCAATAATAAAAATTGAAACATTATTATAATTTATAAGATTTTTCATCAGATTATGGGAAAATGTTTTTTCTTTTATGAGATTAGGATAATTTTCTATTAACCATTTAGCAAACTTTTGATTTTGTGATTCAATTTCCAAATCAATAATTTCTCTATCATTTTCATTTAGTTTTAATCTTGTTTCAAACAATAACTTTGCCTTCTTAATCCAATTTTCATAACTATCTTCAAGACTATTTATATAATTATAGATTTCACTAAATCCAATACCTACAAATTTCCTCTTTATTTCTTCTTTTCTAATTTTATTAGAAATAGCTAAAATTTGCTCAATTCTTATAGGCTTTAAAATATAATCATAAACATCATTTCCTATTGCTTTTTCTATAATTTCTTTATCAGAAATAGCAGTTAGCATAATAACTGGAACATTTGGTCTTATTGAATTTATAACTTTTAAAACTTCAATGCCGTCTAAATTTGGCATCTTATAATCCAATAATATAAAATCATAAGTTTTCTCTTTAACTTTTTTAATTCCTTCAAAACCATTTTCAGCAGTTTCTACATCAAACCCTTCACTTTTCAATAATTCTATTACAGCACCTAAATCACTTATTTCATCATCTATCCAAAGAATTTTCATTTATGATTTTCAAAATTTTAAAGGATAAGATATTTCGTCTAATCAATAAGCTTTTTTCACAGGGTAGATGCTTTGTCCAATAAATAGTGTTGAGTAATCGATTATCAATAACTTATAAAAATTTTAAGAAATTACCGAATTTATCAGGGGTTTTGTTAGGGTGCGAATCCCCCCAAGGCATAAAAACGGATATTTACGAGGCGAAGCCTTATTTTCAGGGTGGGTGGGAAAAATAATAAATAATCTATATTTCAGAATTATTGGACAAGGTAGAAAAATTAAAAATTTATGCTTTAAAATTTTCGCACTATGCAGCTTGAACTTAAAGAAAAGCTAAAAAGATTTATAGATATTTTGAGGGAAAATAACACGATTACAATTTCTACTGTTTCAAAAGATGGAAAGCTTTGGAGTACAAAAGCATATTATGGAGAAGAAGATGGTTATATATATGTAATTCTTGAAAATAAAGGAAAAGCCTTTAATAACATAA